>LNFM01000794.1_pt1 | contig 75188 bp, 62 predicted proteins | sample 596031 | NCBI WGS metagenome assembly LNFM01 (sample SAMN04254537, study PRJNA301005) | activated carbon metagenome | isolation source: dual media filters at the Ann Arbor, Michigan drinking water treatment plant | place: USA: Ann Arbor
CCGACGGTTCAGTGACCGACGCCAAGATCGTGGGCGTTAGCGGTGCGAAGGTGACCGGAGCGGTCGCGACCGCAACCAACGCCACGCAGCTCGGTGGGATCGCCCCAACAGGCTTCATTCAAAACACAACGACCCAGCAGGCGTCGAGCAACTTCAACATCAGCGGAACCGGCACGGCAAATATCTTCAGCGCAACGACCCAGTTCAACATCGGCACCAACCGGATCCTGGGCATCAGTGGGGGCCTTGCAGTGGGCCTCAATGCCGGTCAGTCTAGCACGGGCGGAGAAAACTCGTTTTTTGGTACGATGGCAGGTCGCGAGAACACGACCGGGTTCGCCAATTCGATCTTCGGCTCGGCAGCAGGCATCCAGAACACCACGGGGAGCGGAAATAGCTATTTCGGAGTAGGGGCGGGACGTGATAATGTCGGCGGCTCGAATAACTCTTTCTTCGGTGTGAGCGCCGGACAGTTCATCGCCTCGGGCAGCAACAACACCCTAATTGGTGCAAATACAAATTACTTGCCCGGCATTAGTTTTGGAACCGCGATAGGAGCGGGAGCATCCGTGGGGTCGAGCGACACGGTCGTGCTGGGGCGTTCGGCCGATCTGGTTCGCGTACCGGGCAATCTGCTGCTGCTCGGAACCGCGACTGGTAACGGCAGCGGCCTGACGAATCTCAGCGCCGCAAATATTTCTACCGGAAGCCTCGATCCGGCCCGACTCGGCAACGGCGTCATCCTCAACCAGACCACGCAACAGGGCTCAAGTCACTTTAACATCAGCGGTAGCGGCACGGTCGGGGGCACGCTGTCGGGGAACGTTATCAATTCGGTGACTCAGTTTAATCTTGGCGGTTCTAGGATGTTAAGTGCTCCTGGCAGCGGTAATACCTTCGTTGGTTTGAATGCGGGACAGGCAAACTCTTCCGGTAGTGCTAACACCTTCTTAGGAAGTTTGGCGGGCGACTCGAACACCTCGGGATTTGATAACTCGTTCTTAGGAAGTAACGCTGGAAGAGAAAACACGAATGGAACGAGCAACACATTCCTCGGAAGTTCCGCGGGAGGCATTAACACGTCAGGTTCTAATAACGTCTTTTTGGGCCGAGGGGCGGGTGTTGCAAACACAACGGGGGCAAATAATACGATGGTTGGCGCCGCCGCAAATGCGCTTGGCGATAATCTGACGAACGCCGCTGCGATCGGATATCGCGCCGCAGTGGGAGCAAGTAACTCACTCGTGCTCGGAAGCGTCAGCGGCGTAAACGGAGCTGCCAGCAATACGAATGTCGGCATCGGAACAACTTCACCGACTACGCGGCTCGAGGTGGCTGATAACAACGGCAGCATCCTTTTCGGCGGAGCGGGATGTCCCAGCGGTTCAGTTTCGATAGGCCTCAACGGACCCTTTGGCAGCTGTGACACGTTTACTTTGCGGGGCAGCGGGGTTGATGTTTTGCTCAACCGGCCGACGGGGGGTGAGATCTTGTTCCGCGAGAATAATGGGAATACCCAGATGCGGCTCCGACCTGGCGGTGTACTGCAGCTTGCGACACTAGGTGCAGCCGGGGCGACCGCTCTCTGCCGAAATGCGTCAAGCGACATCTCCACTTGCTCTTCCTCGCTTCGCTATAAATCCAATATCGCGGACTTCTCACCGGGCCTCGACCTGCTCAACCGGCTGCGGCCCGTCACCTTTAATTGGAGGGACAGCGGAATGGCGGACCTGGGCCTGGTCGCCGAAGAGGTTGCCGAGATCGAACCGCTCCTGACGACCCTAAACGCCAAAGGCGAGATCGAGGGCGTTAAATACGACCGCATTGGCGTGGTGCTGGTCAACGCGATCAAAGAGCAGCAATCTCAGATCGAGGCTCAAGCCGTGGAATTGGCCAGGCAGAGGGAGCTAGGGAAACGACAGCAGTCCCTGATCGAGCGCCTCGAAGAGCGGTTGACACAACTCGAAAACGAGCGGCCTCCGCGGCCAAACGGTAGAAATATCGAAGGACGAAATACGAGGCCTCGAGCTGGAAAGCAATAGCCGATCTCGGCCTTGTCCTGTTTATGAAACATTATTGCACCTAATTTCGTATCAAATAGCTAGCTTCAGCGATCTTTGACAAGCAAGACCCTTTTCCCGCAAATGTGGAGGCCTCTTAGCACGACAAACGATCAAACAGGTGTAAATTTTCGAGGACGGGTCATAGGACCCTGACTTACAAAAAGTTTTTGAAAAGTTACGATGTTCGACGATTTTTTCGCCGTAAGCTGTTGATATTTAACGAGTTATTTGTCCCACGAGAGGCGTGGGACACCCGTGGGACACTTTGGGTAAACTAAGCGTCTCAGACGGTGTAAGTTATTGAGATTGGATGGGTTATTGGTCCGAGGATCAGTAGATCATTCTTGTCTTTATCGTACCCTTGATGTCTTTTAGGATCTCAAAGGCCTCTTTTGACAGGGCCGAGTCCATGTCGAGGATGACGTAGCCGATCGTATCGTTGGTCTTGAGGTACTGGCCGACGATGTTGATGCCGCGGGCGGAGAGACGGGAGTTGATCTCGCCGAGGACGCCGGGGATGTTTTGGTGAATATGAAGGATGCGGTGTGTTCCGGCCTGTGGCGGCAGGGAAACAGGTGGAACGGTATGCGAACCTTCGCTGGTGCCGAGTTCGAGGTATTTGATAAGTTTTGCGGTCACGTCTAGGCCGATGTTTGCCTGTGCCTCCTCTGTCGAACCGCCAATGTGCGGTGTGAGGATGACGTTCGGGAGCTTCTGTAGAACCGTCTCGAAAGGATCGCCGTTCTTTTCAGGCTCAACCGGAAAAACATCTACGGCCGCTCCGGAAATATGGCCGCTAGAGACCGCATCGCGTAAGGCTACGAGATCTACTACGTCGCCACGGCTGTGATTGATGAGGATCGCTCCGGGCTGCATGTCGCGAAGGGCATTCCCATTGATCATGTTCCGAGTCGTTGCATCTGACGGGACATGAAGCGTAACGATATTTGACTGGGCAAGCAGCTCTTTCAGCTCACGGACCTGTTTCGCATTGCCGAGCGGCAGTTTGATCGCGATGTCGTAGTAAACGACATGCATTCCCATCGCCTCGGCGAGATTCGAGACCTGCGAACCGATATTGCCATAACCGATGATGCCGAGTGTTTTGCCGCGAAGCTCGTAGCTACCTTTAGCGTCCTTCAGCCACTCACCGCGATGTGCGGCTGCATTCTTGTCCGCTATCTTGCGTATCAGCATCACGCACAAGCCGATCACAAGCTCGGCAACCGAGCGGGTGTTGGAGTAAGGAGCGTTAAAAACCGCAACGCCGTTGTCCGTCGCCGCCGCAAGGTCGATCTGATTGACGCCGATACAAAACGCCCCGATCGCGAGCAATTTATCAGCCGCCTCGATCACCGGCCGCGTTATCTGCGTCTTCGACCTGATGCCGATCAGGTGAACACCCTTGACCGCCTCGATCAGCTGCTCTTCGCTCAAAGCCCCGCCGAGCCGGGTGATCTCGTGATAGTCGCCCGCCTCGAACTCGGCGACGGCCGCGTCGGAGATATTCTCGAGCAAGAGGATCTTGATCTTGTTACGCGGATAAGATGTAGCGGCGGCGTTCATAAAAATTAGATTGTAGCGGGAAACTGGCGTGAGTAAAAACAAATCGGGATATAATGGTCAAAACCTAACAGGGAAACTACATAAATGACTGAAAACAAACAGACACGTCGCGAGATGCTGCGAAATACGGCGTTGGCCGGATTTGGCCTGAGCCTTTTTGGTATTGAGACCAAAGCCGCTGCTTCAGACGAACATGTCCTTAGCGAATTGATCGCCGGACCACCGCAGGCGGCGAAAACGATGATCGGCGTGCCGTTTGAGCGGCGTGATACGGTGCGAGTCGCTATGATCGGCACAGGCTTGCGTGGCCGCAGCATTTTAAGCGAATTCGTTAACATCCCGAATGTTAAGGTCACCGCGATCTGCGACATCGCGAGGGAAAAGACTAACAAAGCTAAAGCGATGGTCGAAAAAGCGGGACAACCGGCTCCGGCGGTTTACGTAAACGGCGATCGCGGCTATGCCGAGCTGCTCAAGCGTGACGACATCGACGTCGTCTATATCGCGACGCCTTGGGAATGGCACGTTCCGCAGGCTCTCGACGCGATGAAGGCGGGAAAGCATGTTGCACTCGAAGTGCCCGCCGCCTACACGATCAAGGAGTTGTGGCAGTTAGTCGACACTTCGGAACGCACCCGCAAGCACATGATGATGATGGAGAATTGCTGCTACGATTACGACGAGCTGCTGATCCTGAACATGGTGCGGGCCGGTGTTTTCGGCGAATTGGTTCACGGCGAAGCAGCGTACAACCACGACCTGCGGGCGATCCTTTTCGAAACCAAGGACGAAGGTCTTTGGCGGCGTGCTCATCACACGCTTCGCGACAGTAACCTTTATCCAACACACGGCCTCGGCCCGGTCGCGAACTACATGGACATCAATCGCGGTGACAAATTCGATTTTATGGTCGCGATGAGCTCTGGAAGTCTTGGTTTGCAGGATTATCGAAAAGAAAAACTCGACGCTAACGATCCGCGGCAGAAGGAGGTCTACAAGGCCGGTGATTACAATACCAATCTTATCAAAACCGCTAAGGGCCGCTCGATCATGGTCCAGCACAACGTCACGACGCCCCGTCCGTATGACCGGATCAATCTGATCCAGGGAACGAAGGGGATCTTTCGCGATTATCCTTCGCGAATCTATGTCGAAAAAGACAAAGCCGATCACCGCTGGCAGACCATTGACGCATACAAGGAAAAATACGAACACAACCTCTGGCGCGTAGTCGGCGAACAGGCCCGCAAACTCGGGGGGCATGGCGGAATGGACTACCTGATGTGCTGGCGGCTAGTTCAATGCATGCGAGAGGGCCTGGTTCCGGACATGGACGTCTACGACGCCGCCGCTTGGAGCGCTCCGGGACCGCTGAGCGAGATCTCAGTCCAGAATGGCTCAATGCCGGTCAAGTTTCCTGATTTTACGAGAGGGGAATGGAGGAAGACGAGGACATCGATACCGTCCTGACAGATACACAACGTCGTGGCGGCCAAGACTTCTTACCAATCATCGGCGGCTTCTGGTTGGGCGGCGGCGAGCGTTGCTCCGGCGACTTCCCAGACCTTCTTTTTCCATTCGCGGAGGCCCTCGGTTAGCATTAGGGCAGCCTGGGGGTGAGAGGCGTTGCGTTCGACGCGAATGACCTCGCCGACGACGGAAACTTCATCGTCCGGGTTTTCGGTGACCGTCAAGTGGACCTTGCCTCCGACGTTTGGCAGGACTCGCGGCAGGTAAACGAGAGTGCCGTGCGGCCCGACATTATCGGTCAGGCCCTCCTGGATAACCTCTTTTCCCTTCTCATCCTTCCATCGGACCCGGATCGGAAACGATATAACATGCCTGGCACCCTGACGTCTTTCGCGCATATAGAATTCACTCCAAAATGACAGTGTTGGCGGGGCGTATACAGAGCCAAAATGGCTAGATTCCGCATCAGAATAGTATCAGAATAGCAGATCTTTTTACACCCCTAAGCGCCTTAGGATCCAATAATTGCATATGGAATAAGGGGTTGCGGTTTCACAGAGTTGGACAAAACAGTCGCGAATTGCTATCATCTCTATAAGTTCCGACTCACCGGAGGACGGAAACAGGTCGAAATGTGTCGGCCGAAACAGTCTTCGTGCGATGCGAATAGTGGCTGATGACCCAAATCTCAGACGCTATTTTTGCGTTTAAACGGAGTACGAATTAGAAGGAGAATGATTGATGAAAAATCTCGTTAGAGGAGGCGCGATCCTGTCCATTTTGGCAATGTGCGTTGCACTCGTGTACGCCAATGTCGGCACAGAATCCACTCTCGCTATAGCGAATGATTCGCAAGACATTATCGAAAATACAATTTCCGATACGACAGATAACGTTTTAATAGATCCGATAGATAACGTTTTCACAAACGACCAGATCGAAACGGTGGACGACACCAAAAAGAAACTGGTCAAGACAACCGGCTCGTCAAAAGCAGTCGGTGCAGGCGTGAGCCGCGGAGCATTCTCGGCGACCGCCTACTGCCTGAAAGGACGAACGGCCATGGGCCACGGAGTTCGTCGCGGAATTATCGCGGCCGATCCGAGAGTTCTCAAACTCGGTTCGAAAGTTACAGTTAATGCCGGCGCCTGGAGCGGAACGTATTTGGTTTCCGACACGGGCGGTGCCATTAAGGGTAAAAAACTCGATATCTGGGTCCCTAACTGCGGCGAAGCACGCAAGTTTGGCCGCCGAACCGTTCAGGTTTATTCAGCTCAATAATTAAAATAACTATATTTAGATTGCTATTTTTGCAGAGCCCCGAACTTTCGGGGCTTTTTTCACGGACATATTCGCGGGTCTAATCGATAAAACGTTTCGTAATGTCACCGTACTCGTCGATCCGCCGGTCGCGAAGGAATGGCCAATGGCGGCGGACTTCCTGGACACGCATTGGGTCGACCTCGCCGATCACGACCTGCTCGGTTTCGTCTACGGCTTCAGCGACGATAACGCCAAACGGGTCACTCAGGAATGTTCGGCCCCAAAACTCGATACCCGGCGTGCCTTCGATCATTATCTCGTGGCCGACACGGTTAACGCCCGCTACATAGACGCCGTTCGCGATCGCGTGTGATCGCTGGATCGTCCGCCACGCATCCTGTTGCTGATGGCCAAACTCTGCCTTTTCATCGGGGTGCCAGCCAATTGCCGTTGGATAAAACAAGATCTCGGCCCCGCGAAGTGCGGTTAACCGTGCACCTTCCGGATACCACTGATCCCAGCAGATGAGTGTGCCTATCCGGCCAAAGTCAGTATCGAACGCCTTAAAGCCCATGTCGCCGGGGGTGAAATAAAACTTCTCATAATAGGCCGGATCGTCGGGAATATGCATCTTTCGATACACGCCGGCGACGGGCTCGCCTGGCTTAACTATTACTAGCGAGTTGTGATAAAGTCCCAGAGCTCGTTCCTCAAAGATCGGAGCGATGACCGTGATTCCAAATTCGTCTGCGACTTTCGACAAGGCCTGTGTCGATGGCCCAGCGAGCGGTTCGGCCAAGTCAAACTGGCTGTGATCCTCGGCCTGGCAGAAGTACCTCGACCGAAACATCTCTGGCAAGCAGACGATCTTTGCTCCACGACCTGCGGCCTCACGAACGAACTCAACGGCCTTCGCAAGGTTTGCGTCGATGTCATTGCTCATCGACATTTGCACGAGTCCGACAACGTATTTATCACGCTTTTGCATTCATTTAGAATACATTCGATTGGGAGATTTAGTAAACAAATGACGTTGAATGCTCAGCAGGTCTACTGATTTGGCTTGGTCCGCTTCGGGGGCTTGGGTTTTGAGGTCTCTGCGGGCGGTTTTAGGAACTTCGAGGCCGAAGTGACACCGGAAACACCTACGCCCTTAATCTCAAACTCGACATTTTTTGCGATCTTGCCGTCAAGGAAAACCTCGACACGATACTTGCCCGGTGTCCATTTGCCTTCGGGGCGGCCGGTAAAATTCACACGATTCTGTCTCTCATTGGTCGTATAGCTCGCAGAAACGACCTTCGTTTCCGGCCGAACTCCGCTAACGCTGACAGCGACGAAATTCATCTTGATCACCGCCTTCGCGTTCGAATCCAGTACGACCACGCAATAGATCGGCACATCAGTAACGCGAAACTCCGCTGTTGGATCGCCAGCCCGGCCTTCGCCATCGTCCTTTGCAAGATATACGTCCTCGACCGCCGGCGGCGTGGGCAGCTCGCTCTGAGCAAGGATCGCGATCGAGAGGATCAGACATACGACGACCGTGTATAAAGCTTTCACGTTGTAACTCCTTAGTTGGTGCCAACCATTGGAACCGTAAACCGCCGGTTTAGTTGCATCGCCCGAGCGCACTTTTTTTGAGCCCGCACAACCCAACATCGGATGTTATAATCAGCTTCTCGATGCGATTTGTCTTTTCCCTACGCTTTTACGTCCTGCTTGCCCTGGCGCTCGTCCCGCTGTCGCTCTCATGGACGTTTCCGGTGCTTTGGTACGCGGTCCTTGCGTTCGACATAGTGCTGGTATGCGTCGCGGTCGCGGACTACTTTATGAGCAAGTCGCTGCCGGAGGGCTTTCGCATCTCGCGAGAATTTGACCGCCGGTTCGCGATCGGTGACGCGGCTCGGGTGAGTATAATGATCGAGAATTCGACGCCTTCTTCCTTTCGTCTGCGGGTAAAGGATGAGTATCCGGCTGCGATGAAGCTCGATGAACCTCGCGAAGCGTCTTTCGATATCGGTCCGCAGCAAACGGCGGAATTCTTTTATCATGTCACCCCGCCCAGGCGAGGAAGTTACGAGTTCGGCAAGACTGCCGTCAGGTTTCGTTCACGGCTCGGGCTAGTGTGGTGTCAGACCGAACTCGGCGAAGCCCAGTCGGTGAAGGTCTATCCGAATATGCGAAGGGCGAGAGAGATGGAGCTAAAGGCTCTCGGTGCTCGTTCGTTTTTGGCGATTCAGCGTCGTGCGATCAGGCGCGGTGAAGGGCGCGAGTTCGAGTCAATGCGAGACTACGTTCGCGGCGACGAACTGCGGCATATTTCATGGACAGCTACCGCGAGACGCGGCAAACTCACCACGCGCCAATATCAGATCGAACGCGATCAAACCGTGATGATCGCACTCGACGCCGGGCGTTTGATGACCGGTAGGATCGATGGTGAGACCAAATTCGACACCGCCCTTCACGCTGCTCTCGCACTGGTATCTGCGTCAGCCCGTGCCGGAGATAACTGCGGTTTGGTGGTTTTCGGACGTCGCGTCCGCAAGTTCATCCCGCCAAAACGCGGGCTTGAACACATCGACGCAGTGCTCGAAGCCCTGCACGACCTCGAGCCCGAGTTGATCGAACCGTCATACGCCCGCGGCTTTCAATTCATTGCCTCGAACCTTAAGAAGCGGGCCTTTGTCGTGGTATTGACCGACCTCGTGGATAAAGATAGTTCAAAGGAATTGATAAATTCGCTCCGGCTCCTGCGCCCACGCCATCTGCCGCTCGTCGCGACCATTGGCGACCGCGACCTAAACTCGGTCGTCAGCCGCGTACCCGCTGATATCAAGGAGGTCTTCTCCCAGTCCGCTGCTGAAGAGATCATTCATCAACGAGAATCAGCTCTGAAATTGGTTGAGTCCCTGGGCGGAATGGCCCTCGACGTCACGACACAAACGCTTACGCCCAGACTGCTGGAATCGTATTTAAGGGTAAAAGAACGTGGACTACTATAGCGAAGTGGTTGAGCATTGAACGTTCGCAAGTCCTTGGCGAACATATAAAAAAATGAAACTCAGTGAGCAGCCGTATTTGGTTCTCTGTCGTATCATATGGCTGGTATGTCTAAAGGCCGATCGATCCTGATCCTCTACACGACAAAATATCGCCTCGGCGGACGTCAGTTTCCGGTGGTTGCGCAGACATTGGCGGCGGAGAAACGTGCTTCGGGCTTTGATGGCGAGATCGTGACTCGTGCGGCAGAGTCGAAGCGTGACGTACTGGAGGCGATCGCCGAGATCCGCGCCGCGGGAAAGACGATTAGCGAATTTATTTTCGTTGGCCATTCCGGTATGTATGGGCCGATGTTCGGGACGACCGCATTTCCCGAGCAGTTTTCACCATACGAATGGGAGCAGCTCGACATCCCGTTTGCTGAAAATGCGACCGCGGCATTTTATTGCTGTCGCTCGGCCCGTTGGTTCGCTCCTTTTTTTGCACGCACTTTTAACGTTCCGACATACGGATTTTTCTGGTACACGACGTTTTCACGCAGCAAGGAAAAGTACGTTTCCGCGGGTGATTCTGCGGACGGACCGCTCTACACGATCGGCTGCATGGGCCGCAAATCGCATGGCTATCTCGCCGCCGCTAAGAAACGCCTCGGCTTCATGCCCGCCGAGGAGATGAAACGCTTCGAGCCGCGTCCGCCCGATGGTGACACGTCTTACGATCACGTCGCCGAATTGTACGACGCCGCTTTTCAGGACATACGAGTTCGCCAGGACGAGTGGAAATGGTTGAACGAGCATCTCCCAACAGGCAATATCGACATCCTCGACATCGGCTGCGGAAACGGTGCGTTATTGTATGCTTTGCGTGACCGTATCGCAACTGGCATCGGCGTCGACGAATCGGCTGGCATCATCGAGCGGGCGAAACTCAAGAATACCGCCAACGAACACGTCTCATTTCAAAAGATCGACGGCCCGGTGCTGCCGTTTCCCGACAATTCGTTTGATGTCGTGACGTCGCTGATGTCATTCCGCTATCTCGATTGGGACCCGCTTCTGGCTGAGATCAAACGGGTTACGCGGCCGGGCGGGAAGTTTTTAGTTGTTGATATGGTTACGGTTCCGGTTGCTGCCCGGGAATATCCGCGATTGCTCGGTGATAAACTGAGAACGATGAGGAACCAAAAGTCGAACGCCCGATTCGATGCCGCTCTGAAACGCCTCGTCTCGCATCCGGACTGGAAAAAGATGGTCGAGTATAACCCGATCCGCTCAGAGCATGAGATGAAGTGGTACCTCGAAAGCCGCTTTCCGGGCCAGAAAATGGAGGTCCTGAACATGGCCTGGCATTCGCGCATTGTCGCCTTTGATAGTGGGCCGGTCGAGAACGGCGTCGAGGTGAAATTGACCTATCCGTAATAGCTCGCAGAAAAGAGAGATGATAGAGAAAAAGCTGGCGATCATTGACTGGGGCATCGGTGGGATAAGTGTTTATAAACTCGTTAAAGAGCAGCTTGGTGTTTCAGTTATTTACTTGTCCGACACAGGAGCGACACCCTATGGTAAACTCCCCCGCCGTGAGCTAGCCGATCGTTTAGATCAAGTGATCGCATTCCTGAAAACCTTCGGCGTAACGCATCTCGTTATCGGCTGTAACGCAGCGAGCACAGCTATTCCGGATCTCGATGCGGAAGGCATCGTCATTGAAGGAATGATCGAAACCGCGATCGTCGCGACGCTCAAATTCAACCCGTCGCGGCTGGCCGTGATCGGTGGCCGCCGCACCATTCTTTCGGGCGTTTACCGAAAGGGTTTTGCGGCTCACGGCGTTTCGATCGAGCAGCGTATCGCCCAACCGCTGTCGGGCCTGATCGAAAGCGGTGATGTTGGCTCGGAGGATCTGCGATATGAAGCAAAACGCATCCTCAATCCAATTCGCAATTCTTCTCACATCCTGCTCGCGTGCACGCATTACCCCGCTATCGCAGGAGTTCTCGCCGAATTCGTGTCCAGCAACACAAAATTTATCGACCCTGCAGAATCAATAGTCAAAAAGATCACTCGCTGGAAACTGCCAACCGGTGGCAATGATATTTTTCTCACAACAGGCGACCCCAAAGCGATGAAACCCTCTGCAATGCTGGCATTCGACGTCGATCTGCCGACCGTTCGATCGGTTACGATCTGAATTTCTCCTTTATTGCAAGAATAGATAACTTAATGCGTTCAATCATTGAACCGGCAGGAGAGCCGTGTTTTTTGAGAGGTAAATACAATGATACAGCGACACGCACTAGTTCTATTTTCAATGTTAATTCTGGCATTTTCGGCGATGACGGCTTCGGCCAGTGATTTGCCAAAGGGCCAGTGGAAACTTACCGGGTACAACTTCCGTCAGAAGATCGCGTTCCCGATCGACAAGATGAACGTCACGCTAAACATCGAAGACGGACGGCTCGGCGGGCGTTCGGGGTGTAATGTTTACGGCGGCGATCTTTCGTTCGAAGAAGAAAAGCTAAAGATCGGCGGCCTGATCTCGACGATGATGGCTTGCGACGAAATGGTGATGCAGTTTGAGCGAACTTATACGCAGACACTGCAGAATGCCACAGACTTCACCCTGAGCGGCGACGAACTCGTCCTCACCGATCCAAAAACCGCGAGTTTTCTGAAGTTTGAAAAGGTAACTGTTCCGCCGTTCCGCTGCGGAACAAAGCCGCCCACGAAATAGTCTCGATCTCTTGCTGCTTATCTTCCCCGCGGCCCGCGAGCAGCAGGTAAGAATACATCGCAATGCCCGTCCCGACGCCGGTCACGATCTTTACGGCGGCCGGCAGGTCGGAGGGCGAAAGAAATCCCTCGATGATCCCTGCGATAACCAGAAAGCACGCACAACCAATGACGATCTTTGCCGCCTCGACGCCCTTCTTCTTTACGGCCTGAGCCCTGGTTAGGTCGCCGGGGTTGATGATCGCGTAGCCTATCATCATTCCAGCACCCGCACAGAAAAAGATCGTTGATATCTCGACCACACCGTGGCCGACCACGAAGGCGGCGAGTTCATTGCCGAACGGCGGGTTCAATTTGTAACAAGCGGCAAAAACACTGCCGAGCCTCGCTCCTTCAAACGCAAGATCATAAAACGCCCCGATCCCTAGGAACGCACCCATAGCAAAGACGCGTATCGTCACAAGAATATTGTTCGAGAGAATATGCGTCGCCCCGATCTGATTTGCGTCGTTCAGGCTCTTCCACCATTGATTTCCAGACGTTATCTCGCTCGTTACGCCAGAGAGCATGACAAAATGTGTAAAATCTGTGTCGATCCATGTCGAGATGAATCCAAAGACCGCAAACGAAAAATAGACAGCGCACGCGAGCGCCATGTAACGGAAATTGCGGCGAAAGATCTGCGGGAGATCGGCAGCAAAGAATTTCCAGATCAGCCCAACGCCCTGCCCTTCTGCCCGGTAGATGCGGCCGTGGGCGTGAATGACGAGATTGTTCAGATAATTGATAAGTTTGGGGTCGCGTGTCTCGGCTCGGGCGATCGCGAGATCGGCCGCCGCACGGCGATATAGCTCACCGAACTCACGGACCTCCATTCGCGATAAACCCCGTAAACCCGTTCCATTTAGCATCGAGAGCAGGTCTTCGAGCCGCTCCCAATTGCCCTTGTGTTGTTCGAGAAAGCGATTCATGCATCCAACCGGCCATTCTTAATTTAGTCGGTCGGACGTGTCAGACGCAAACTCGCCAGTTTTCCCCGGGTCGTGTTCGCCCTGCAGAAGATTCGTCGTTCGCTCGGTCACCGAGGGAGGTGGTTGGTCATTTGAGCGGGCTGGTGTCGAAAGAAGCGGTACAGGCGGAACTTCAATGATCGCCGGTTCGGCTTGAGGGCGGCGCTTCAGTGCGCGATTGACGCGATTCCATCCAAAGGCGACAAAAATAACGCTCAGAAAATTCGCAGCCATGCCTATGACCAGCAGAGCGCTCATTCCCTTGCCGAACACTACGCCTGAGAGAAGAAGTGCCAGAAGGGCCGAGCCCGTGAGCCCAAAACCAACGAGGGACGCGATAAATGTCGAGACGACCGAGGTATGGCCTGCACGGATCTCTGCCGACATCCTTAGGACCTCAAGCTCCGAGGTCTCGACTGATATTTTTGCTCCGCACCGGCGGCAGAACCGTGAGTCGTCAGTCGATTCCGTACCGCACGAGCTGCAAACGTTGTCAGCGGCCCGCACCGTTGCCAGGGCCGAGATCGCCTCCGCCTCGCGGGTCAGTATCTCTTTTTCGCCTTTTGAGAGCGACGGATGTTTGACGACGTAGTCGAACGTCGCCCGTGTCCCGTGTTCGCCGTGGGCCTTCAGCTTTATCGTAAGCGTCATCGGGTATTCGAGAACATCGGCGGACGAATACGACGTCGCCCAGCCGCGGGCTTCGCGACGGCCACGCAGAACGGTGTCTTCGTCATCGAGAATGTCGTAGCTGAGGCGCTCCATGGCGGCGATCAGCCGGTTGCGAACGCTTCGGACATCTCCGGAGAGAACACGCCGCAGATAGTGCTCAGTCGTGTGGTAAGGGTTTACACCGGCATCTACCGGAAATATCACGTCAGACATTTTGGTCCTCCATCCTACTGCTTTCTATTGTGAGAATACGAGCATTGATTCGCTGAAGTTGCCGTTTCGGATGATTTTTAACATCTCTGTAACATTCTGTGACAGAAACAGACGGCATTTCGGAAAGAGGCTGGTGTTCGTTAGAATCTAGTTGAACCAAGTGTCAGACGAAGTCAGAAAATACCACGAAGAAGACGCCATAGGCAAAACGTATGATCTGCGGATCGCACGTCGACTGCTTCGTTATCTGCGGCCGTATTGGAAGCTCGCCGCTCTCGCGGTTTCGCTCACGTTCCTGACCAACCTTCTGATCGCTACCCAGCCGTATTTTACGAAGATGGCGGTCGATGATTTCATCACACCGAAGCGTGTCGATGGGATCTGGCTCTTCGCCCTCGCGTTCTTCGGCGTGTTCCTGTTTCGTTTCCTATTCTCTTACGTGCAGGAAGTCCTGCTCAATCACGTCGGCCAGCGCGTGATGTTCGACATCCGTACTGAGCTTTTTACAAAGCTTCAGAAGCAGGAGATCGCATATTTCGACCAATATCCAGTCGGTCGAACGATGACGCGGCTGACGGGTGACGTCGATGCTTTGAATGAGCTTTTCACCTCCGGTGTGATCGACGTGCTTGGCGACCTGGTCATAATTTTCGCGATCGTCGGCATCATGTTTTGGCTCGACTGGAAATTGGCTCTCGTCTCGCTCATCACGATCCCGCTGCTTTTTACCGCGACGAATTGGTTCCGCAAACATGCTCGAGTCGGTTTTGACCGCGTCCGCACGCGAAACGCAAAGCTGAATGCGTTCCTGCAGGAATATATTTCCGGTGCCCAGACCGTGCAGTTATTCAACGCCGAAGCAAAGGCGAAAGGGCGGTTTCGCGAGATCAATGACGACTATCGCAATGCCAATATTGAGACGATCTACTACTACGCGATCTTTTATCCGCTGGTGGATTTTATCGGTTCGGTTGGTATCGCTCTGGTCATCGTGGCGTTTGGTTTTGAGATATTGGGCGGTTTCTCAGCAGCGGGTGCGGGGCTGACAGTTGGTATTCTGGCTTCGTTCATCCAATATTCGCTTCAGCTTTTTCAGCCGATCCGCGACCTTTCGGACAAGTTCAACGTTCTGCAGGCGGCGATCGTCGCCTCGCACAGGATATTTATCCTGCTGGACCGCGAGGTCGAGATCACATCGCCCGCGGAACCGAAAAAGACTGGAAAAGCACGCGGCGAGATCATTTTTGAGAACGTCTGGTTCGCTTACAAAAACGAAGACTGGGTGCTGAAGGACGTTTCATTCACGGTCAACCCGGGCGAGAGCATCGCACTCGTCGGGCATACCGGCTCGGGCAAGACGACGATCACAAACCTGCTGATGCGATTTTACGACGTCCAGAAAGGCCGCATTTTGCTGGACGGCGTGGATGTTCGCGACTGGGACCTGCATGACCTGCGTTCTAATTTTGCGGTCGTTCTGCAGGACGTTTTCCTGTTTAGCGGGTCGATCGAGAATAATATCCGGCTGGGCAACACGGAGATCGGCCGCGACCGCGTCGAATGGGCTGCTCGCGAGGTCCACGCCGACGAGTTTATTCAAAAGATAGGCGGCGGTTACGGATCGGTCGTTAAGGAACGCGGTGCAGGGCTCTCTGTCGGGCAGAAACAGTTGATCTCGTTCGCCCGCGCTCTTGCTTTTGATCCCAAACTGCTCATCCTCGACGAAGCGACCAGCTCGATCGACACCGAGACCGAGCAGCTCATCCAGCGTGCCGTCGACCGTGTGATGGAAGGCCGCACATCTCTCGTCGTCGCTCATCGGCTTTCCACCATCCAGCGATGCGACCGGATCATCGTCCTTCACCACGGCGAATTGCGTGAGATCGGCTCACACGCCGAACTGCTCGCCATGCGCGGCCTCTACTGGCGGCTTTATCAACTTCAGTACTCCGATGAGCCTCTTCATCCAATGGCCGACCCTCTTTCCTCCATCCATCGCAGCGAACCTGGATTTGCTTGATCCTTTCCGGGTTTGTCGGTGCGTTTCGTGTTGAAACTTCAGGAGTTAACAACGCAATTCATGCCAGAACACGGACCAACTCATGAAATGACGCCAAGGTTTGAAACTGTATGCGATAAGCCTCCGAATACAATTCCTATTATTTTGGGTTTGCAGAGAGTATAATTCGGTTTATAGGAGACTTAATGTTAGACAATTCGATTTTGCCTGAAGCCGCTAGCGATTGCTGCTGGCAGGACAGCGGCATAACGGTCGAACGCGTTGCGAGCGCAAAGCTGCCTACTCAGGTTGGTGATTTTCGCATCGCCGGTTATCGTTCGCTCACCAGCAACGAAGAGTTTGTCGTGCTGTATAAAGGCGAACTCGACGGCGACACGCCGACGCTCGTTCGTATTCACTCACAATGCCTGACGGGCGACGTTTTCGGTTCGGTAAAGTGTGACTGTGGCCCGCAGCTTCATCGTGCTATGGAGATGATCGAGGCAGAAGGTCGCGGGGCCATCGTTTACCAGCAGCAGGAAGGCCGTGGGATAGGGATAATCAACAAGATCCGTGCCTATGCCCTGCAGGACGAAGGTGCCGATACCGTCGAAGCGAATGAAGAACTAGGGTTTGCAGTTGATGCGAGGGATTATCAGCAGTGTGCGGAGATACTTTTTGACCTCGGTCTGTGCAAGGTCCGCGTTCTTTCGAACAATCCGGATAAGATCGACGCTCTCAAACGCGCCGGCTTGACGGTCGTTGCTCGCGTTCCCATTGAGGTCGAGTCTAAAGAACCAGCCGCTCACTACATGAAGACAAAGAAGGAAAAGCTGGGCCACCTGCTAGAGGTCTGATCTCGATCCTGGCTCGAAAAATTCAAAACAAAAAAGAGGCTGTTCTCAATGAGAACAGCCTCTAAATGTCTTGCGACTAAGTTATCAGTTTATTAGAACTGAAGTCTGAAACCGAAGCGGACCGAACGTGGACCCTGGAATGCATTATCCATGTTGAAGGTCTGGCTGCGGAGGTTATTCGCCGTAATGTAAGCATTAGCAGCACCTGCAAAAGCCTGACGCTGGTAAAGAGCTTCCTGCTGAAGCGTGGTAAGTCCCGCAGGCATGCCGAGGTTGGCAGCCGTCAGACCTGTGGTCGAAAGAGTCTCGCTACGTCCGACGACCGTGTCCTGATCAAGAAGGTTCAGGATGTCTATCGTGCTGACGAGCGTGAAACGATTATCGGCACCGAATTTATACTTATGGCGAACGCCCATATCTGTCTGTGAGAACCAAGGCGTACGGCCAAGATCACCGCGTCCATTGAGGATCTGACCACCAACACCAAAGACGGTGTAACGGGTCGTCAGCGGCGTACCGCTCTGGACCAACTGGAATGCTGTCAATTCAAGCGTGTTGTTCTTGCTGAACGGGATCTCATACGCACCGTAGATCTTGAACGCATGCGGACGATCGGTCGGAAGGACGCCGTTGTCCGGCTGGCCCTGGCCCGAGTATCCGATGAACGGAAGGTCAAAGTTACGGTTTACGTTAGGGCTCGTACGTCCGTTCTCATCCGAGCTGGCGAGACCGGCATAGTTGCCTTCGAGACGGCTCCAAACGTAGCTGCCGCTAAAGAAGTAGCGGTTCGAGAAACGCTTCTCGAGACCGAGTTCAACGGCATCGTAGTCACGGACTGCTTCGAGAGCTAGGAAGCCACTGGCATCGGCGATCTGTTTCGCCAAACCACGTCCCGGGTTACCGATCACGTAGGCTTCGCCTCCGTCCGTTGGGATACCGATATCTTCTACAGCGACATCAACCATTTTACGGGTGTAACGGCCGCGGAAGAGGAAGTCGTTACCAATGGCACGCTCGAGACCGATCGTGTACTCGCTCTGGCGGAATGCTTCGATGTCAGGATCGACCTGACCGAAGTCCGGCTGACCAGGAAGATTCGACGGAATGCGGAAGTCAAGCTGGCAGCGAGTGAAGTAGCTGGTCGACGCCGGGATCGGGCAAGTTCCGCCGATCGGGTCGCCCAGATTTCCGATGGTCGTTTGTCGCGTAAAGTTCGTCGCAGTTTGGCCCGGGAAGATCTCAAAGTGATCCTGACGGAAGAAGTTACCACCGAACGAACCACGTGGCAGCTCATACTTGAAGCGGTCAAAGAACCGTCCATAGCTACCGAACAGCTTCGTCTTGCCGTCGCCAAAAATGTCGAGAGCAAAACCAAGACGCGGAGCCAGCTTGTCTGCAAAATCGAAGGTGATTCCGTCGCCCTGATCGTTGAAGCTTGGCGACTGCTCACGTTCGGTTCTGAAACCAATGTTGAGGGTCAAGCGGCTGAATGGCTGCCACGAATCCTGGAGATAGAAAGCCAGGTTGTCGCTGCCTGCCGAACCCTGAGCACCAAAACGCTGGAGCCAGCCGGCACCGATGGCACCCGGGGTAGCCGGGACTGCACGCCCCGTAGCGGCCGCAATCGTGCGGCTCGGCCCAAACCTGAAGACCCACGTATCAACCAAGGTGCTCTGAATGGAGTTGCTAATGCCGTTCCACTGCATTCCGCCCTTGAACTGATGGCGCCCGCCAAAATCGCTCACGAGGTACGAAGCGTCAGCATCATACGTACGGCGACGGGAAACGTCAAAAAGAAGTTCCGTGAAGCCCGGGAAGTTCTGAGTTCCACAACTCGGGAAACCAGCCGGTGCAACGACTCCAGTATCACATGCCTGTGTCAAGTAACGGGTTTGTCCTGCAACCGAAGGGATACCGTAGTTGCCAAGCTTCTCGTTCAAGAAGCTGTAGCCCGCACGGCCGGTAACAACCAACTTGTTGGTCGGCGTCCAGGTGAACGAACCCGTCGTGTTGTTCGACGATTGACGTCCGCCCTGGAAGTTCGAAAGCTGAGGACCAGATACGAGTCCGCGGCCAGGGAAGGTGATTCCCGGCACCGTTGCGAACGGCGAAACACCCGGAGGGTTACCAAGGATATCGATCGGATTCCAGAGGTACGAAGCGTTGAGTCGCAGGCTCTGGAACGGCTGCCAGTCGAGACGACCGAAAGCATACTCGTTCTTCTGTTCCTGCTGATAGTCATTCGAGCTGATGAACTGACGTCTCGCCGGATCTCTGTCAGCCGCGCCCGTTCCATAGAGACGAACCGTACGCTGAAGGTTGAGATACTGCGGTGCGTAGCTCACGAAGAACCACATTTTGTCCTTGATAACAGGACCGCCGAGGCTGATGAACGGGAAGAAGTTGGTTCCGCGATCTTTGTCGACCGGGATATACTCCGGAATGGTGACGTTTGCCGAACCTGCCACGCCCGTATTGTAGGTCGTAAGGTTAAGGAACGGACGCGGATCGCCGTTGAGACGCTGGGTGTTGAATTCGACACCAGCTTCACCGCGGAATTCGTTACCGCCGCCCTTGGTCACGACGTTGATAACGCCGCCCGTCGCTCCACCGAATTCAGCTTCAAAGCCCGACGATTTGACCTGTACTTCCTGAACGAACTGGAACGGAATGTTGTTGTTCGTGTTCAGCGTACCGGTACGGAAGTTCGAAACTTCCTGTCCGTCGATGATGAAGGTGTTCTCAGAACCAGAAGCACCGTCGATCTGGAAACCACCACCGAGGGGCTCCGCACGAACTGAAGGTGCGATCTGAAGAAGAGAGGTGAAGTTCGTACCCTTAGGCAGAAGTTCAGCTGTCTTCGCTGTGATATTTGTCTGTAATTTGTTACCTGTCGGGTCGATGGCAAGTGCGTCCGCCGCAACGTCCACCTCAACGCCAACGCCGCCTGCGGCGAGCGTGAAGTTGACCGGGGTCGAACGACCGAGAACGACAAGGACGTTATTAGCCGTACCGGCACCAAAGCCGGCAGTGGCTGCGGTCGTCACATTATATGCTCCCGGCGGAACCTGCTGGACACGAAAGAAACCATTCTGATCCGTGGTCGCGGTACGACGGAAACCTGCAGAACCACTGTCCGCACGGTTTACGATCGTAACCTCAACTCCCGGAACAACAGCTCCATTCGGGTCGGTAACCGTTCCTTCAATAGAACCGGTCAATTCTTGCGCCATAGCCGTAAAGCTGAAGCAAAGAATAAGTGCGACCATCGAGACCGTTGATCTGATGATGTTGTTCATATTTTACTAACTCCTGATAATTTATCGCTAAACTTCCTGTTTCCTTATAAATAAGGGGCTTGGAAACAGGATCCAAACTTTAAGTCGCTAAGAGCTCTTGCTAGATGCTGAGGCTCTAAGTGATGCAACTGGCAATATATGCGCAAAAATCGAGCCACAACTTCCAGCTAGGCTCAAATAGGTGTAAAAACCTGTTTTTACTATGTTTTATGGGAGTTTACGCTGGAACGCAGACTGTTCCATACACAGAATAAAGCGCTGATGAATTCAAATTTTCATATAAAATTCATCAGATTGAATAAAATAGAAAAGTTGAGTGAGAGATACTAACTTTTCTTGCGAAGCGAACTGACCGCTTCTTTTATCTCCGCCACATTTGGAGCGTCAGGCTTGTACTTCAGATAAAGCTCGAGGGCATCCGCTGCCTTGGCAAATTTACCCTGGTCTTTATACACACGAGCAAGCTGGAATTGGACCTCGCCTGCCGTCCCGCCCGACAGGTCATCTGCCTTTTTAAGAGCGGTAAGAGCCTGATCGTATTTCTTGACCGAGTGCAGCGCAATGCCAAGGTAGAGCTGTGCATTGATGGACGAGCTGTCGATCTCGGACGCCTTTGAAAGGCTCTTGACCGCCATCTCAGGCTGTTTCAACCGAAAAGCCGCAAGGCCGAGCCCGAAATTACTTGAAAAGCTTTTCGGATTAACATCGACTGCCTTGGTAAAAAGCACGAAAGCGGCTTGAAAGTGTCCGCGATTTAGATACTCATTCCCGAGCCTGTCGAGGGCATCGAAATAATTTGGAAACGCCTCGATCGACTCTTTAATTTTGACAAGGCCTTCTTCTTTTTTGCTTTCAAGATCTGCTGCTCCGCCTTCGTACAAACGCTTTGCGTTTGCGGGTACTTCCTGAGCAAAAACGACTCCCGGGGCTCCAGCAGGCGACTGTTTGATCTTTGGGTCCGTGCGCAGATAGAAGTCTACCTGCTCCGAACCTATTCGGGCACCCGGAATATTTGAAAATGTAACTACGATCGATTGCTGCTGAAAGTTAGTACCGCCGGTAAGCACTCTTACCGTGTATTGACCGGCCGTAAGATTTGAAAAATTAAAGAGGCCCGTGCCGCCTGTCCTTGTTCGTGCGATAGAGGAATAGCCCTCGTCGAGCAATTCGACGTACATTTGCGCAACGGGCCGCCGGGCTTCGTCAAACACAAACCCGTTGATCCGGTTCTGGGCATTGGCCTGAACTGATCCGACAATAAAAATCCCAAGGGCGACAAGGGAAAAAAACACTGCTCTCCTCATAAAACCTCCTGCACCTTGCGGTTCCTTAGTGTGTGGTGCATAGATTATACTCACGTTAGTTTGGAATTGACAACAACTTCCCGTCACAGGACACACATTAATAGTGGCAGAACGAATTTATCGCGACTCAGTACATAACATTATCCGTGTGAATACGGACTCGACCGAGGGCCGGCTGACCGTGGCCCTGATCGATACACCGGAGTTTCAGCGACTGAGGCGCATTCGCCAGCTCGGACTCGCGTATTTCGCCTATCAAGCGGCCGAACATTCCCGTTTTACCCACTCGTTAGGAGCTTTTCATCTGGCTACGCGAATGATAGCGAAGCTTCGAATGACCTACGAGATCTCTGACGAAACGCAGGCCGCTGTTCGCATTGCGGCACTGCTTCACGATGTCGGACACGGGCCGTTCTCACACGTCATCGAATCGATCCTCGGCTTTCACCACGAAGATTTCACTATCGCGGCCGTTTTGAGCAGCGAAACCGAGATCGGAAAACTTCTTCGCGGGTTTTCCGAAACGTTGGCCGATGATGTCGCGGCGATAATTCGCGGCGACTATAAGCATCGTGCACTTTCGCAGCTTGTCTCGTCGCAGCTGGATGTCGACAGGATGGATTATCTGCTACGCGACAGTTTGATGACGGGGGCAAAATACGGGGTCTACGATCTCGAGTGGATAATTAAATCTATCGAGATCAACGTCGAGGACGATCACCTTTACGTTTCAACACCCGGTCTTTACGCGGTCGAGGACTATCTCCAGGCTCGGTATTACATGTATCGCCAGGTTTATTTTCATCGTACGCTCCGCTCGGCTGAGGCGATACTGCGCGTACTCATAAGCCGAGCCTTATTTCTCTTCAAAAGCGGCGGCGATGTTTGGAATGCGGGCGGTACCCCGCTTGAAAAGGTGCTGACCGGCGAGAAACTATCGCTTAGTGAACATCTCGAACTCGACGACACCGACGTCATGTTCGCGATAAAACGTTGGCGACACTCGGGTGACGCGATACTTTCCGACCTGGCGGACAGGTTTCTGTCGCGTCGGCTTTTCAAGGCGTTTGACCTCGATATGCCTGAGTCGGAGCGCGTCGATTTTGTTGATCAAGCGAGAGCGATCGTCGCAGCGGCGGGTTTCGACACCGATTACTATTTTGTCGAAGACAAACCAAGTAATGCCCCTTACTCGTTTTACGCCCGCGGTTCGGCAAGCCCGAAAAACCTGATCTTCGTCGAGGACGGCTATTCGCGGCCTGCTATCCGTGAGATATCTTCTGTAAGTTCGGCTGTTCGCGGGCTTCAGGAGGGCTATCGCATACACCGGATCTGTTTCCCCGCAGAACTGAAGGAAAGCATTGGGCGGCTCTACCACGGGACCACGTAACGAGACTCTGGAACCCTCATCAAAGGATGAAAAAGATCGCGGTTCTTTACTTCCTTATCCTGGCGCTTTGTACGGCGGCAGCCGCTCAGCGTATCGCTGTCCTGACGCCCGATGGCTCGGAAACCAGCCGCGATCTCGCCAATGATCTAGCAACTAGCCTTAAGGAAATGAAGGTGATCGACTCGTCGATCGCGGAATCGGCTTTTCTTTCCGTTTCTCCGGCGACTCCTTTCAATCTCTCAACCGCCGAAGCAAAGCGCATCGGCATAGTAATCGGCTGCGACGCTTTTGTCGTAACGAGGGCGGCGACACAGCGCCGCAGTGCCTTTGACCGGCCTGATTATTTTGAAACTTACGCCCCTGTTTATGTGGTAAGTTCGCGGACCGGACGACTGATATTTTGGAAGCTTCAGAAGGCCGAATCGGTCATCGCATCGACTTCCCGAAAACTGTTTGATGCTTCGATCCCGGCGCTTGCAGCGGAGATCCGCGTCGCGGTTCAAACCTCGATCCTAAAGGAAATGAGCGAGCCAGCGTCGCCGGCGTTCGATGAGCCACCTGATGAAAAGTCGCCGAACGCGAAGGGTTTTCGCTCACCTGTTCCGTATAGACGTCTTAAACCCGAATACACAACCGAAGCATCGCTTTACGATGTCAAAGCCACCGTCGACCTTATGGTCTATCTCGACGCTGCGGGAAATATAGTACGCACGGATGTTGAGCGATGGGCTGGTTTCGGACTCGACGCCTCAGTCGAGAGGAATGTGCGTACAATGAACTGGCGACCGGCCGAACGTGATGGCAAACCTATGGCGATGAAGTTTCTGGTGCGTTATAATTTCAAGAAAGCCGAGTGAAACGGAATGAGGAATATAAGAGCCGCAGTCAGACTTTTTCTCTTCGTAACTTCGACGATCGGCCTCCACACGGTCTGGTTCATCGTTAATATCTTCATCCCCAATAGAATTTACTGGCGGCAGGTCATATTTGCTGCCTGGACCAAGAGCTTTGTCCGGATCTCGAATATGCAGATCGAGGTCTCGGGCCCGCTGCCGAAGCCGCCGTTTTTCCTTGTAACAAACCACCTTAGCTACACCGATATCGCCGCTTTGCGTGCGGTTCTGCCGGGAGTATTTGTCGCCAAAAAGGATATCCAGGGCTGGTTTCTGGCGGGGCGGATCTGCCGCGACATGGGAACGATCTTTATCGACCGAGAAAACCGTCGCGACATCCCAAGAGCGGGCGAGCAGATACTGGACCGGCTTGAGCAGGGCGAGGGCGTTGTCGTATTTCCGGAAGGGACCAGCACGAAGGGCGAGACAGTTCTGCCCTTTAATTCGTCCTTCTTCGAGTTTGCGGCGAAAGCCCGGGTTCCGGTCTCCTACGCTGCTCTGAGCTATCGAACCGCAGAAGGTGAAATGCCTGCTCACCTTGCGGCATGTTGGTGGGAAGACATCTCGTTCTTTGCACACCTTTGGCGGCTTTTCAAAGTAAAGGAGTACACCGCGACCATTGATTTCGGAGAAAAAACGATCACCGGAAGTGATCGCAAAGAACTCGCCCGGGAACTGCACAGAAAAGTGTCTGAAAAGTTCAAACCGGTCGAGTAAATGAAAAGGGCGAGACCCGTTAACGTGTCTCGCCACTTTGTTTATTTTGTTAAAACGGCCTACTGTTGTCCGACAAAATCAAAATCGGCCAAACTGTCAACGACCTGAACTACACGCGGCGTAAAGCGATACTGCTTCGATGCAACGCTGAAGATGTAGGTGCTGCCGGTCTCGACATCGGTAAAGCGATAGATGCCGAACGAGCTGGTCGTCGCAATACGCTGATTACCAGCCGGGTCCGTCAGGATCACTCTGGCATTTCTGATACCACGGCCGTCCGGCGTCACAACTCGTCCCGAAACCTCAACGCCAGCTGCGGTCGAACCGACCTGGACCGTTCCAGGTGTAAAGGTTACCGGCAAGAGAGCTCCCGTCGAGCTTGAAAGGCTCTGCCCGGTAGGTGACGAGCCGAAACCGACCGGCGTCAAGCCAAGCGTAGCGCCCGGAGCAATCGTGAACGTGACGTTCAGGATGTTTCGAGTTCCCGCTGCATATGTGTTGGTTGAGTCAACCAAGACGCCGATGTTTCCCTGTGCGACCTGACTGAGGTTCGTGCCGAGATTTGCTCCCTGCGGAACGCCGTTTCCAAGTGCTACCTGCGGGTTGGTCAAGATCGCCGGGTTAAAGTTAAGGGTGAAACTCGCCGACGACTCGTTGCCCTGCGCCTCGATCTGGACATTTATGGTTACGTTCTGACCGGGGTTTGCCGCTCCGTTTGTCGCACGAATGATGCGATTTCCCTGAGCATTAACCGAATCGGCCACAAAACCCGAAGCTGCCATCAACAGAACGGCCCCAAGCATGACTAGCGTCTTACGACCCGATCCCAAAAAAGACAATGCAGAATTGAACATGATATTTTTCACTAAGCTCCTCTATAGAAAATTAAGCCGGCGGAGTCGTTGTACGCAACATATAGTGGCTACACGACAAACAACTACGACGGGGCAGGATTTGCAGATTCAGGTTCTCAAATTAAGCTGAAAATTCAGTACCAGTGCTTAAGAAGTGTATTGCAAAAACCTGTTTGCTGTCAATGTTTTTTACCTTTTAACACGCAAGCCGCGGAACCCGCTTTCGAGCGGATTCCGCAGCGTCGATTACAGTTCTATTTACTGCAGGCCCACCATGTCCACACCACTAACATCGTTCGCGATATTGAGAGCCCGCGAGGAAAATCTGTAGCGTTTCGAAGTGACTGCGATCGTATAGTTCGAACCGGGATTGACATCGCTGAAGGTGTAAACCCCGAACGAACTTGTCGTAACTGTGCGAACTGACCCGTCACCCGCGACCAGACGGACCTGAGCGTTTCGAATACCCACGCCTTCGGGCGTAAGAACTCGACCTGTGACCGAGAAAAGCGGCGTTGCACCGATCAGAACGTTACCATGTTCGTACGCCGCAGGCAGGAGGGCTCCTTCGGTGCTTGAAACGCTTTGTAATGTCGGAGAGCTGGCAAATATAACGGGATAGCTACCAACACTTGCGTCTGCTGAGACTTGGAACAGCACCGTCATCACTTCGCGGGTGCCTGCCGTATACGCGTTTGTTGAGTCAACGAGAACCCCTATTTTGCCGCTGGCTGCCTGTTGAGTATTCAGCGATAAGTTGGATCCCGTAGGAACCCCAGAACCGATCGTAGCAGAGACAAATGTCATCACCGACGGGTTAAAGTTCAGCGTAAAGCTGGTCGACGACTCGTTGCCGGTTGCATCGAACCTGACCGGAACCCTCGCTATCTCACCTCTGGCACCGAAAATATTCTCTACTCGGAGTGTTCGTACCGAAAGATCAGGCGATTCGAGCGACGGCGGTTCCGTATTTCCAGTCGGCCCGGTTGGTCCGCAGACAGGTTTGGATGGGAAGATGCCCAAATTGTACGCGGCGATCACGGTCACGTCACCTGCATCGATCTGGCCGTTTCCACATTCGCCAAACTCCGGAGTTCGGTTAACGTCTGCCGCCTGGAATTGCGGGCCCGACGGGATCGGCGGAATGTTTCCGAGCAGCACTTGACGGATGTAGGTCACATCGTTTGCCAGAACGGCATTGTCGCCGGCGGGCCCGCCATTTGCGTCGACAACGTCACCCTCTACTCTCTGGCTCAGGCCTTCGTCGTTGAGGATCGTTCCGGTTCCGCTCGCGGTTCCGATGACGCCGTTCGTGACGCTCGTTATGGTGATCGTGAAGGTCTCATTCGGCTCGACAACAGTATCTCCCACGACATTGACGGTCACGGTCTTGGTCGTTTCGCCGGGGGCGAAGGTCACGCTTCCTGTAGCGGCAGCGTAGTCGCCCGGAGCGACAGCCGTGCCATTTGCAGTGGCGTAGGTAAGGACTGACGAGAATGCCGTCGGATTACCCGAACGCGTGAATGTAAATACAAATGGGGTCGTTCCTGAATTGCCCTCATTTGCGCTCACACTGTTGACCGAGAATCGCGGTTCGACGTCGTCGTTAAAGATAGTGCCGATGCCGTCAAACTCGATGATGCTCGCATTGACCGGATTCGAAAGCCTGACGATGAAGACCTCGTTCGGCTCGAACTTGATATCACCGTTTACTGTCACGTTTACTCTTTGCAGTGTTGGCGAATTGCTGGCAAACGTCAGCCTGCCCTGCGCCGCGACATAATCGCCGTCGGCTACGGTCGCCGTTCCGTCGATGGTCGTAAAATCAACCGAGCGGGCAGGCTGTCCCTGCGAAGGAAGCTCGGTGATCGTGACATCAAAGGCAAACGTCGTCGAACCCGAATCGGTCTCGTTCCGCGTTACGTTCGTAATTCGGAAGATCGGGCCAGCAGGCAGCGGAGCAACGCTTACCTGTACCGTCGAAGCATTATTATCGCCGTTCGCATCGCCACCACCAGCGACGCTTGCAGTGTTTGTAATGCTCAACGCCGAGGTGGAAAGAACATTGACGGCTACAACGATCGTAGGAGCGATCTCGTTCGAATTTAGAACGGCCGATCGCGAACAGCTTACAACCGTCGAGGTGGACGCCGAACAGTTCCAGCCGGAACCGGATGCGGTAACGAGTGCGAGGCCAGCCGGCAAATTATCCGTTACGGTATAGGTACCGACCGTTGGGCCCGCACCGACATTTCTAACAACCAAGTTGAACGATGCCGAAGCTCCCTGCTGGAAGCTGCTTCCCGCTGACTTAACGATCGTCAGATCCGGCGGCAACGGCGTCGGTGTCGGTGTTGGCGTCGGCGTTGGCGTTGGCGTCGGTGTCGGCGTCGGTGTCGGCGTCGGCGTAGGCGTCGGCGTCGGTGTCGGAGTCGGCGTCGGAGTTGGCGTCGGAGTTGGCGTCGGAGTTGGCGTCGGTGTCGGCGTCGGAGTTGGCGTCGGAGTTGGCGTTGCGGTCGGTGTTGGTGTGGGTGTCGGCGCACCGCAAGCCTGTGAGTAACGAACTGCCGTGTTTGCAGGGATAGCCGCGTTGGCGTAGAAGAATGAGCTCGCGATCGAGCCACTCTCGTCCTCGATCCCTGCCGTCGCATTGTCAGGCAGAGGCTCACCGTCCGGTCGGCTTACTTTACCGCCACTAGGACGATCATCACCACCCGAACCTGTGCTCGGCGGTGTCGTTTGGACATAGTGTGCTTCGATATCGTTCGAACCTTCAAAGATCTTGATCTGGAAGGTCTGCGCCGGAGAGGTAAACGGATGATTCGGAATTCCTTTATACTCCACGATAAAGACTCGACTTCCCGGCGTTCCTAATGTCTGGTAGAAAATACCATCGCCAACGGCAGCATTATCCGGCCGGAGATCCGTCCAGAAACCCGCAATTACGCCGTTAGGGTTGTCAACGGATGGGATAGGCTGACCTACACAGCACCCGGCACCCTGGTTAGGCAGCACGGATAGGAAACCATTCGACGAGACGTATATCTTGGTATAGGTATTACCAAAATAATTAAAGGGGAAGTCCAAATTGATCTCACCGACGCTATCATCGTCTAAGAACAGCGTATCTCCCGTTTCGCTGATCTCCTGGAAAGCGAAGGGCGGCGTACTCTGCACGTAAGTCGTCTCACATGCAGGAGGCACGCCGGTTTCGAATGCACCAATGTCTGAGCCATTTCCGCCCGGAGCATTGGCAACATCAGGATCATCAACCGGACGCGGCGAATTGCGCTGATCGGTCGTTACCCCGGGGGCAGCTGCTCCCTTATCGATCGCTGGACTTCCTGAAATAGGCCTGTGCGTCAAAGTTGGGCCGCCGTTATCTTCCAAAGGCAAAAGCGCCGGGTCAATGGGCGAGTCGAGATTGCCGACGATGTCGTTAGTTGCTCCGGAGAAGCCGATAGCATCTCCAACTATGCCGATCAGATTATGACCGAGCGAGTTGAACTGCCCGAAGACATCAGAAGATTCAAAACCATTACGCGCAATGATGGTAGTCCGTATGGCAGGAGCCGGAATTATACCATCAGCACTGTTAATATCGACGTTCTCGACATACAGGCCTGATCCAGCTGCTCCTCCAAAATTATTCGTGATCGTCGAGTTGGTAATGGCTACTTGCGATCCAAAGTCGGCAAAGATGCCGCCGCCAAGACCGTCTACGCCTTTCCCTTGGTTACTACCGGTAGAAGAATTTCCCGAGACGGTCGAATTCACCATTGTGAGCTGACCTGCTCCGATTCCCAATTCGGGTGAATCCGGACGCCGGGGCAATCCTCTTACATGGATGGCTCCACCGTCACCGCCTAGGCTGGTGTTATCGTTTAGGGTCGAACGAGTTATATTCACCGTTCCCTCAGCGAAAATAGCTCCTCCGGGACCGCCGTTCGACGTGTTGTTCGCAAGTTTTGTTTCAATTACATTTACTGTCGAGCCAAAACCTACGTAGAGAGCTCCGCCGCCAACAAAGCCTGTTGGTGCTTCAACAGATGCAGGTGAGCTCGGAAGCAAATTGCTGCAGACCTCTAAACGCGATCTTGTGATCGTGACGTTTGTACCGAACGAAGCAAAGATACAGGCTCCATTAAAATCGCGTGCGTCGAGCATGCTTAACGCATTCAAATTTACGTTGATGGCCTCCAACCCGCCGCTCGGAGCATCTCCACTTCTAAGAAGGCCTCCAATAAAGAAGATGCGGCGCTGATTATTACCACTTACGATGATATCGTTGCTCTCGCCATCGATCGTCAAAGGCTTGTCGATCACGATCTGATTCGAGGTGAGGCGGATCTCTAAACGTGGCCCCGTAAATGTGATGCGGCTGTTCGGACATGCGTCGATCACCGCTTGGCGAAGACTGCCAGGCCCGCTGTCGTTCTGATTTATGACAACCGGATCGACAATACAACCTGGTGTAGGAGTTGGCGTTGCCGTCGGGGTTGCGGTTGGTGTTGCCGTGGGTGTAGCCGTCGGGGTTGCGGTTGGCGTCGCCGTCGGTGTCGGCGTTGGTGTTGGCGTCGGCGTCGGCGTCGGCGTCGGCGTTGGTGTTGGTGTTGGTGTTGGTGTCGGCGTCGGCGTTGGTGTTGGCGTGGCGGTCGGCGTTGGAGTCGGCTCCGCGAAATTGGCAGTACAGTTCTTATTAGGAGCGTCCATCACGACATTCGTGACCGGATTGGTTCCCGAACAGTCTCCCGTCCAGTTCACAAACCCAAATCCCGAATTCGCCGTCGCAGTTAACTGAACACTTTGATTCTGTCCATAAAACTGCGTACACAAAACACCCGGACACTGGATTCCACCCGGCGTACCAGCTACTGAACCACCAAACACCGGCGAAATAGGATTGATCGTTACCGTGAGATCGTTGGGGGTAGGTGTTGGCGTTGGCCCAGCGGACCCCTGCGGTGTGATCGAAAAATCGTCGACTGCCAACCCGTCATCGGCTCCCGAAGCATCCGGGTCGTTCCACCGTATGAAAAATGTGGCGCCGTTTGGAATATTCAGTGACGGTATAGTTGTCGACAGCGTGGTTCGGTTTGCGGCCGCATTTCCATCTTTAGCTCCTGTCGTTCCGGTTTCGGGGGTGATGAAGTCCAATGCATCGACATCCGTATATGTTCCGGTGCTAAGGTCAGTCGCGTCGGTACTGATCTGAAAGTCGAGCCGATCAGTTCGTGCCGTAGTGCCGAGACGCCATTCTTCTCCGGTATAAGAAATGAGTAGCGAGGTGATCGTGCTGCCAGTGCTGTTAACGAATCTGGCTCCAAAAACCGGGATCAGCGTTCCACTTCGCAGTCCGCCCAACGCCCGCTCTGTCGTGGACGCAGCCCCATAACTGTAGGTGTCGCCCGTGTTGCTGGCACCAGTGTCCGCACCGTACTGTTCGTTATCACGCGCTCCTCCGCCAGTTTCCGTTAGATACCATCCCGTCGGTAGGGTTGAATTTGTCGTGCCGCTGTTAGCAAGCGAGTCGAAGTTCTCGGTCACTGCGTTGCCCAGCGTGTCGAGCGAAACGCTGCCAGTACCCGTATCGAAGGGGCGAAGTGATGAGTCAGTCGCACCGAATGATGTCTCGGCCGTCTGCATCCCGAAAAGTTGCTTCATGGAATCTACCACCGAAGACCTTTCCGCGTTCGCCGCGGCGGTCGCGTAGGCGAGAACCAGCCCTGAAACAATAACAGTAGATAATAAAACGCTGATGACACGACCCTGCGACGACATTTTTTTCGACATGACAAATATCTCCCTTAAATGACCGACGGACACGAACCCTCTGGCGCGCCCGTTCTCAAAACGGCAACCGAAAAAACTGATTTGCTGCTCTTAACCTCTAGAATATAGCGCACTTAGTAAGTTTTTTATAAATAAATGCTCCTGAGTTAACAGAAATGAAAGGCCACTTACTCGTACGAGCGCCTTCCTGACTATAAAGTCTGGATCGATGTCATATCTACAACGAAGACCAGAGATTAGATTCGTCGTTCCCTACCAAGGCGATCATTCCCAACTGAACTTCGCAGCCCTCTGCAATTCCACGCATTTTGCAACACTTTGTGCGTTATTGTGCGTTTCACGCGGAATGCTGTTTCTTTTTTGAAACGTTTGATGTAGGCTGAAAATCGATCGGACGGAATCTGTAAGCGGCGACAGAAATCTCGTTTACCGGCGTCGCCCGTGAATCGTCCGATCATTTGATATCTCAAAACAGTTGAATGACTACGACTTTCACAGATAAAGACAAATTAAAGGCCCTGGCGATTGTGCATGTTTTTGAGACGGGCAAGCCGTTTGGTGACTACGCGGCGTGCGTTGTGCTAAATGACGGAGCCGGAGTTTCCTACGGGATTAACCAGTTCACGCACCGGTCGGGCTCGCTCGCAGCGGTTGTGCGTACATATTTGAGTCTCGGCGGAACCGTCAGCCGCGAGACGCTGAGCGCAAAACTTCCCTCGCTCGCCGATAAATCAGCCGGTTCGGTCGCAAGACTCAGCCGTGATGAGCAGTTCAAGCGTGCTCTGCGTGCCGCGGCCGCAACCGGCGAGATGCGCCTCGCTCAGCGGCGCGTCGCTGAGGAAAGATACCTACAACCGGCGATCGACACATGCGAACGTATGGGTTTCGTCACGCCGCTGGCGCTCGCGGTCGTTTACGATTCCATAACGCACGGCTCTTGGGATTGGATCTCAGCCCGTGTGAAGGCATCGGTGCCGAGCGTCTATCGTGACCCGCTGATATTCGAAAAAAGCTGGATCACCGAATACGTCCGGCTTCGTCACCGCTGGCTGACCGAAGTTCGGCGGCTGCGTGTGACCAACTACCGCACGAAGTTCTTTTTGAACCAGATCGCCATTTCGAATTGGACGCTCGCCCTGCCGCTGACCGTCCACGGTGCGCGGATCACAAATGAGCACCTCGACAAACCTCTCGAAAACTCGGTCGCGGTAGAGACAACCTCCGACGCGCAGGATCGGCCGCCCATCGCGCCAGCCGAAACCGAGGCAATACCGTGGCCGGAGCCCTCTATCACTGAAAAAGCGGGCCAATTCGCATCGACGGCGGCCAGCGGTTTCGACCGCATCGACGGAGCGTTCAATTCGCTCGTCCGCCGCAGCGACGCGGCGAAATCGATGTGGACGACCGTCGCGGGTTCCGCGTCGCAGGCTGCGTGGGCCGTCTTCGGCTTCGTCATCGGCCTGCCGCGCGTCGTCTGGATCGGCGTAGCCGCAATAGCAGCCGCGCTCACGCTCCTCTATCTATACAGACAAATAACCCTCGGCCGCATCCGCGAACTCAGACAATAAACGGTTCAACGGGCATTCTACTGACCGCTGACCACTGACCACTGACCACTGACCACTGATTATGAACGACACCAAAAACATCCTCCTCGCCTGGGCCAGCTCGGCCCCGACGATCCTAGCCGCCATTGACGGCGTGACCTGGATCAGCGTTGTTTCGGCCATCGTGCTGCCGATACTTTTTTTCGCCATCGGCAAAACCGTAGACGTGCTGCTTCAGATCTACTTCCGCAATCGCAAAGAAAAATGAACTCGATCCCGCAACACCTGAAATACATCGCTATCGCCGCGGCGGTGATCGTCATCATCGCATTTGCGGCAGACCGGTACTCGAGCTTTCGGGAGCGAACGCTCGAAACCTCGGCTGCTGAAACCAAGGCAAATGCGGCCGAAACCCAACGACGCGCCGAGCAGCTCGAAAGCGATGCCGCCGCGTACCGAGAAAAGATCGCATATCTCGAGGATCGAATAACCGAGATCAGCCGGATCGCAAGGAAACAAGATGAAGAGATCAAACTACATTCTAGCCGCAGCAATGCTGCTCGCGGCGATGCTGAACGTGCCCGTGGCACCAGGGCAATCGACACAACCACCCGCCAGCTCTGCGAAAAGCTCGCCGAGCTCGGACACGGATGCGAATAAGGCTATTAAAGCCTGCATGGCCGTTGCCGTCGAACTCGAAAAGACCCGGATCTTGGCCGATGCCCTCGAAATCGAAAAGCGCGTCGTTACCGAACGCCTCGAAACCGAGCGAAAAAGGACCGCCCTACTAACCGAGCTCGCCGCCACTCGCAGAAGCGAAGCGGAGGCTCTCGTAAAAGCTATCGAAGCCAAAAACGAAACCATCGCCGCCAAAGACGCGGTCATCGCGGCACATGAGAAACTGACCGCGTCGTTGAAAGCAAAACGCCCTTCGCTGCTCCGACGCATCGGCGACATTCTCGCGGGTGCGGCGGCGGTTGCGATCTTTAAGTAGAGGACCGATATGAACAAAGACATTGAAACAGCCATCTCAAGCATCCGCGCGTCGTCGCTCGCTGTCGACAAACCGCAGCGGTACTACGACGGACAGCACGACCTCGCGTTTGCGACCGAGAAATTTAAAAGCACCTTTGGGTCGCTCTTCCGCGAATTCGCACTAAACCTCTGCCCGGTCATCTGCGACGCGGTCCGCGACAAATTGCGTGTGACAGGATTCACCCGTATGAGTGACGGATCTAGCCGTGATCCGGAAATCACGCCTAAGGACGTGACTCATACTATCTGGAATCGAAACCGAATGGCGACGCGCTCCGGCAGCGTTCACAAGGAAGCACTCGTATGCGGGAATGCGTATCTGTTAGTATGGCCCGACGCCCTAGGACGCGCCGCATTCTACCCGAACCGTGCGTCGCAGGTAACCGTGAAGTATGACGAGGACGAGCCCGGCCACATAAAGTGGGCGGCAAAGGCGTGGACAGATGCGTTAAACCGTATGCGTTTGAACATCTTCTATCCGGACCGCATCGAACGCTATGTTTCCAGGGCGACGGCTCAGGCAATCCCCGAAGCAAAGGAGTTTCAGCCGTTCGACGACGTAGGCCGGCGATCCGGCGTGATCGCAAACCCCTACGGTGTCGTCCCCGTCTTTCACTTTGCTAACAACGCCGATCTTGGCAGTTTGGGACGCAGCGAGATCGATGCGGCGATGCCGGTTCAGGACGGGCTGAATAAGTCGGTACTCGACATGCTGGTCGCGATGGAGTTCTCGGCATTTCGCCAACGCTGGGCCGCTGGCATCGAGGTCGACTACGACGCGGAAGGCAAGGCCGTCGCTCCGTTCGAAAGCAGCATCGACCACCTTTGGATCGCCGGCAGCCCGAATGCGAGATTTGGCGATTTCGAATCGGCCCAGCTCGATCAATTTCTGAAGGTAAAGGACAGCTTCCGCATCGACATGGCGTCGGTCACCGGCACACCGCTTCACTACTTCTTGCAAAACAACGCCGGCTTGCCGAGCGGCGAGGCCCTAAAGAAACTCGAGACGCGTTTCATCGCCAAGATCCGCGACCGCCAGGAGAACTTCGGCCAGGTGTGGTCCGACGCGATGGCTTTTGCCCTACGTATCGAAGGCCGCGAAGGAACAGAACTGATCACCCAATGGGAAGACCCGTCACCCGCGTCGGAGCGCGAGTTCCTCGAGAACATTCTCTTGAAAAGACAGATCGGCCTACCCGTGGGCGACGCACTACTCGAAGCCGGATATGGAGCTGCGGACGTAAATAGGATGGACGCGCTCTAAATATCAGTCACTAAAAGTTGGCGGATGAGGTGGATTGGTATAACCCAAAACCCGGTAGCGGTCAAAATAGACTAACTCACGACGGCCAAACCCGATGCGATAGAGAAAAAATCCGTAGACACCAGCAATCGCAAGCTTTAGCAAAACATCGAGCCATTGAGGAAAGCCGGTCAAATAGCTGGAAACGCGGAAATTATCATCGGGCCATAACACGTCAAGGACAAGCGTTGCGACAACCCAAGCGAAAACACCGCAGGAGAATAATCTGCCGATACGGTTCCCTTTGATCATCCCCCACGACGCTAGCCCGGTTATGCCCAGAATGAGTATCAATAACAGGATTCTCAGAACGAAAGCCGTAATCAATGGTTCTCGTCCGTCTGAAACAGAGATGCCGTAGTAGGCGAGCGTATCCGTCATGTAATAAAAAACGAAAAACGGTGAAGCTACATGCGCCAAGGCCGTGAATATCAAAAGAGTCTGAGCGAGAATGACCGTCATCGGACGCTTAACGAGATTTTCCATGGTAGCTATTCGACGATATCACCAAGATTCTACGACTATGAACACAACCACACAACCACACAAGATCGCGGGCGAGCCCGCGGATGAACTGGGGCCGGAGACGGCCGCAGATGTAACGCCCGATACCGAGATGGTCTCGCTTCGGGCTGAGAATGAAAGGCTCAAAACGACCATCCGAAATGCGGCGGCTCACCGGCAGATAACGGGCGAGTTGGGACGCATCGGGGCACGGTCGCCTGAGCTGCTTTTTGAGTTCGTAAAGGGCGATCTGCAGTTTGCAGATAACGACGCGGTCATCAACGCGGCCGCCCTGATCGAGCGCATGCGACGCTCGTTTCCCGAGCAGTTCGTGGTCGAAAGGCCAACGGCGATCGACGCCGCAGCCGGACAGGCGATACCGCCGAGGCTCTCAAAAGAGGCCCTGGGACGCATGACCGCGGCCGAGATCGCCGAGCTCGACTGGAACGATGTAAAGCGAGTGCTCAGCGCGTCGTAGCCTGCAAAAGCCCGCGCGTAAGCAAGGGCGAAACATGCAACATCACGACGAAAGAACCTTCCACATGAGTACTTCGATAACCATTGACTTGAATGTATCGCCCTTGCTCACGCGCGGGCTTTCGCAATGCGTTCTTCCGGTCCTACCACGGAATAAACGGAAAGACACGGAATAGAACCGAGGATCAAAGACCAAAGGTCAAAGATCAACTAACCATCAACAACTAACCACAAACAAAAAACTATGGCATTAGATTTCATACCAACAGTATGGGCGGCGAGATTGCTCGTCGCTCTTGATAAGTCTCTCGTATACGGGCAGACGAATGTGTGTAACCGTGATTACGAGGGCGAGATCCGCTCGAGCGGAAATACCGTCAAGATCGCGTCGATCGGCGACGTGACCGTCGACGAATATACCAAAGACACAGACATCGGCGACCCCGAGACGTTGACCGACAGCGAGCAGTCGCTGCTGATCGACCAGGCGAAGTATTTTAACTTCTACGTCGACTCGGTCGACCGTGCACAGCAAAACGTTAACGTGCTCGACGAGGCCATGCGGCGCGCGTCGTGGTCGCTACGCGATCATGCCGACACGTTTCTCGCCGGCATCATGGACGCCGCGGTTCCGGGTGGAAACAAGATCGGGACGACCGTCGACCCGATCGTCCCGACCAAGGACGACGCGTACGAGTACCTTGTCGACCTCGGAGTGCTGCTCGACGAGGCTAACGCTCCGCTCGATGGCCGCTTTGTCGTCGTACCGGCCTGGTTTCACGGGCTGCTCCTTAAGGACGAACGCTTTGTAAAAGCTGGGACGCGCGGCTCCGACGCGGCCCTTCGCAATGGCGAGGTCGGCCAGGCGGCCGGCTTTTCGATCCTCAAATCGAACAACGTTCCGAACACTGAGGGCGAGAAATACAAGATCATCGCCGGCCATTCGATCGCGACGAGCTACGTCGAGCAGATCGTAGACGTTCAGACCTACAAACCCGAAAAACGCTTCGGCGACGCCGTCAAAGGCCTCCACGTCTACGGCGCAAAGGTAGTGCGTCCGACGTGCCTCGCGCAGTTGATCGCGGATAAAGCGTAAAAAGTAGTCGGTAGTCGGTAGCCGGTAGTCAGTAGCGATTGTCGGTGGCGATGATCAGACTTGACAACGGACTACGGACTACCGACTGCTACTACTGACTACCGACTACTGACTACTGACTACTTAGACTTATGTCCTATCTCGATAAACTAAAACAACTCACCGCCTGGGACGCAGAGCCCGCGTTGACCGAAACCGAGCTCGAAGACGTCCTCGCCTCGGTCGCTCTCGAAGACACAGTCGGCCTCAGCCCGCTTCACGAAGAGTGGACGCCGACTTACGACCTAAACGCCGCCGCCGCCCAGGCCTGGCTTCTGAAAGCCGCCAAAGCCGCCGCTCTCACCGACGAACCAACCGCCGGCATCGTGACATCAAAAATTTTCGACAACTGCCGAGCAATGGCGAGGCTATATGCGGGCAAGCGGAACGCGAGTACCCGTATCTGAGTCTCAAGATCGCTTCTTGGTCTTTGTTCCGTGCCATTTGGTGTGATCCGTGGTCATATCTTTATGATTGACCACGGAAAACAGGTAAATGCACGGAATAAGACCAGGGCGAAACGCGGTATCAGTTTGCGACAAAGTCCACGTCGCCGAGAGTGTCAACGACCTGCACCAAACGAGATGCGAATGTGTATCGGTTCGAGCTAATACTGATCACATAGCTGCCACCCGCCTCGACATCGGTAAACCGGTAATGCCCAAACGAACTGGTCGTAACAACACGCCGCGACCCGCCAGCGTCGGTCATCACAACCCGGGCATTGCGAAGCCCACGTCCATCAGCCGTCAGCACCCGGCCCGAAACGTCGACCCCAGCGGAGGTTACATTGACTACAACGAAACCTGGTGCAAAACCCGAGACCACCTCAGCTCCATTGAGATCTCTTATCGAAAGCGGCACCGGTGTATTTTCAAACGTTATAGGGAAGGTCCCGACAAACGACGCTGGCGACACAACAAAAGCTACTGTTATCAGCTGACGCGTTCCGGCCGGCAGGGGCGACGGAAGATCGATGGTTACGCCGATGCGGCCCGACGAAACCTGGCTCAGATCCGTGATCAGCTGCGAGCCAGCGGCGCCAGGAGCGACGCTCACAACTGGATTCTGCAGGACCGCTGCATTGTAGACTATCGAAAAGCTCGCGAACTTCTCACCACCACGGGCTTCCATAACAAATGGAACGGTATTTGTGGCGCCTGGCATACCAGATACACTAACGGCCCGGATTATTGTCGCGTTCGGTGGAAACGGCGTGGGGGTAGGTGTCGGCGTGGGGACTGGCGTTGGCGTGGGGACTGGCGTTGGCGTCGGAGTAGGCAAAACCAATGGACCGAGCGGTATCGCCAACCCATCTATTACGCGTTCGCCACTGCCAATCTCGCCGATGATCGCTCCTGCTCCGGTTGCCAGATCGATCTGAACCAGATGCGGTACCGAACTAATGTTAAGGGCCGCGTAAGCGAAACTCGAGCCGGGTGGAATGTCCATTCCGCCAAAGTTCGTGAAGTCAAAGCCAAGCGGCCCGATCGTCGTCAGCGTGCCGCCATTCGGCGAAGGTTCGCCGTTGATGCCGGCGATGCGTATCAATGTGTTCGCTTCAGAATCGATGCCGTACAGCGTGCTCGCTGATGAACCAGTGGTGATCGTGTGGGCAGCATGCACGATGCGCGGAGTAACACCGGCATTTGGGTCACCCGCGGCGTAGGTCAAAGGGGTATCGATGCCAAGAAGAGTTCCATTTGACGGGCTAAGCCGACGATTGGCTCGTTCGCGGCCAACATTCCGAATTATGTCGGCAGCAGGATGCACATCGAAACCTTGAAAAGTGTCTGGCAACGAAGCGATGGTATTTGTCGGATGCACCGGCGAAGCTACGCCAGTCGCGGTGTTTATCCGCACCACGCGAGCCGGTCCAGGAAAACGAGATACAAGTCCATAGAGTTGTCCATCGCTGGGCCGGAAATCAATTCCATAAATGGTCTCCCCATTATCGCGATTGACGCCCGTGACCTCGACATTCGTCAGGTAAGTCCCCGGAGTGGAAGCATCAAAGCTGACGAGCCGATTCTGAGAAAAATCGTATGCCCACAGGATCGTCCCTCCCGCGGGCCTGGCCTTCGGCAAGCCGTCGACATCGACCGGGGCATAACCGGGTTCGCGATCTGCTTCGATGCGTTGGCGGAGCTGATCTGGCAGTTTGCTTGTATCGATGGGATTGCTGCGGCCCGCCCCATCAGCCAGCTGCGCATCACTTTTAACAGTAGTGGCCAGAAATACCGTGGCGAGGACTGCGACAAGAACTAAACCGACGATACTGCGAAATGGTGTGAGACTGGGAAAAAGGCTTTTCATCGTTTACCTCTGAATTTTGATGATTGGCTTAAATTACCACGAGATGACGATCAGGACAACAAAAAAAGCGGCCCCGAAAGGCCGCGTATCGATCGAGTGACCCGAAGATGACCTCATCTCTGGGCGGCGGTTTGAATGGATGTGACGATGATCTCATCGTTAGCTCTAGGATCCTCGCGGCCGATGTCTTTGTCACCGACGAGGGCGGCGATCACGGGCCGCATGGCTGGTTTGGCGAGGAGATTGACGGCCCAGATCGCGGCGGTTGTCCAGACGGGCGGCTTGCCGTTCCAGTGCTCGGCCAGCGTTTTGATGCCCGAGCCGTCGCTATCAAGATAGACTCGTTCGGCCCACGTCCGGCGGCCTTCCTCGAAATGCGGATATTTCCCGAGAATCTGTGCGATAGACGCAAGCTGCCGCGATGGCAGCGGCACGTGATACTCCGGACGGATGGCGATGCTGCTTTTGTGATCGCGACGGATCTCATCAACGAATTCGTCAAAAGAGCCGGCATCGGTCAGGTTAAACATCGTGTTCGAATGCATACAATGCCGATCACCGCCCGAAACGATCGGCAGACCGAGGCTTTCGGCAAGTTCGATCGCGGTTTGATTCTCGCTCCACGTGCGAAAACCATTGATCTCGATCGCGTGTATCGACCTCGCGTGATCCGCCAGGAAACGCCTAAGTGCCCGCTCGTGAAGCTCCTGGCCGATCATTTCTATGTCCCATATCGGATGATTGAGCACGACCAGAACGCCCTCCACCTCGCCGAGCATCTTAAAAAGCTCGGTCAGGCGGCCGTTGTCCGGCACGCCTTCGGCATGGGTGTAGGCAAGCAGGTCTGCGGTTATCGCCTCGGCCTGCTCATGCGGCAGATTGTGCACGCCAACGTGGAAGAATGCGTTGTCGTATGGAACCGTCCACTCCATCGAGATCGGTGCAACGCCTTCCGGCACTTCACCGCGGATTCCAATATTCGCAGAGATGCTGTCGTGATCCGTGATCGAGACCATGCTCTCGAGGCCGAGGTTCAGCAGAGAAAGCGTTTCCATCTCAAAAACCTGCGAGCCGTTAAGGGGCGGTGTCCAGAAACCGCTTTTGAGATCGGGCGGAGCGATGCCTTCTCGTTCGCAACGTCTTCGTTCGCGCTGGACAAAATACGACACAACCGGGATCCGCTCGGCATAGTACGGTACAAAATCGAGCAGCTCGCGAGAATGCAGAGTGTGGCAATGAAGAGAAACACCGGTGCGGGCTACGCCATCGAGCCGCTCGCCAGCCTTTAGAAAGGATATGTTCTTGTTTTCGACGCTCACTGAGGCCTCCGTTTAAAGTTGAAGACGCCCGTTTTTAGCGGGCGTCGGAAGGACTGATCGAGACGGCAATTCGCTCGGCAGGAAATACAGTTTCGGTTTTTCACCGTTCGGGCTCGGTTCATCCGGATCAGCTGATTCTATGAAATGATCGTTAACTTCAGCGGTAAGTTAGAGAATGAATGACGAGGATTTCCAATCGGTTACGTGAGGTTTAATGACACGTTACTTTATAGGTAAGTTTTTCTTAAATGAGGCGATAAATGCGTAGCGGCGGGCGACGGCATTTATTTCAAGCACGCCTACGCTGCGGCGGTCGAGGTCAAACAAGAATGGGATCAGCTCGCTCCAGAACTGCACATGAAACTTCCGCAGCCATGTCTGAAGCAGCGTTCGAAACCACGCGGGCAGGTCCTTTTGATCGTAAAAATCGACGATGTACATCGTACCGCCGGGCTTCAGGTTATCGAGAGCACGGTGGATGGATTCCCGCCACGGCGGGATCATCGAGATCGAGTAGCTGAAGAATACGGCGTCAAGCGGCTTATCGAGACCAAAAGTCGACCGATGATCAAATTCATCGGCAAGTGCGTGCTCGAAGGATATGTTCGTCAGGCCCGTCGAGTTCTCACGTGCCGTCCGCAGCATCTCGGCAGAGGCGTCGAGGCCGTAGAATCTTGCATGCGGATATTTTTGCGCAAGGAGGATCAGATTCCGGCCCGTCCCGCAGCCAATCTCGGCGATGTCGTCACCGGGGGTGATCGCCATCTGCTCGATCAGCCGATCTCGGCCGAGAAGGTAGTATTTGCGAGTCGCGTCATAGAAGTACCGCTGGTAACGGTACATCGAGTCCATGGCGTCGAATGCGCTGCGGGCGGTTTCTGCCATTTTAGTTGAGGGTATAAAGATGAAAACCACCGTAGATCGACGCTCGATCTCGAAGGAAAAGCTCGCGGGACTGCTCTTCGCAGTACGTAAATTTCGCAAGCAGTTCAGTCGGCAGATTGCGGGGCAGGGGCGAAGCGGCCGCGGCCGTCCGGAATATGATGCGCGAACCGGGCTCCGCCTTTTCTGCGATAGTACTCCACAGATCGGTCATCACTTCAGCGTTCATCCAGTCCTGGGCGTCGAGAAATACGAAACGGTTAAAGCTGCCTTTCGGATTTTTGCGTATCTCATCCGTTACCGAACCTACCGCTGTGTTTACTCGGTACGAGTCAGAACTAAGCGACTGAAAATGCTCAGCTTTGAGGTATTCAGGCATCGCCTTGCCGCCTTCGGTATCGTATTTTCGGGCAAAAGCCTGCCAGGCAAAGTAATTCTCCGCGATCGGAAAATCGCATGCGAGCTTTCTTGCCCGTTCACGATAAACATCGATCAGATTGCCGCCGCCGAGGTCGCTCTTGAGCTCGTCGAGCTGCTGCGGTGGAATGCCGAGACCGAACATAGTGATCGGAAGCTTTCCGAGAAATCGTATGACGCGAGAATCGAAAAACGGAGCGATGTTCTTTTCAAATGCCCGTGCTTGTTCGTCCGGGTTCTTCGCGGCAAGCACATCCTCCGGCCTAAGGCCGACCGCGTGAGCAAAGGAATGAAAGAACCGAAGGAAGTATCCGTTTCTGGATCGCTCATAAAGCCCGCCCTGAGAAAAATAGTTGATGCGGTCACCGTGAAAGAGCCGCATTATCAACCCGTTCGAACACCAGAAGGCATGCGTTTCGTCGTCGAGATTTGGCTCGATATACCGCAGAAACGTGTCGCTGTTTCCGCGGTCGAGGCCCTTTGCAAAGAGGTTATAAAAAAGCTGCTGCTCAGGCACATGGCGGAGCGCCGTAAGCTTAAGACGGAGAAGGTAGATATGGTAGCGATTGAGATCGACGGCAGTCACCGACTCAGGGCGCTCAACGAGGTAGTTCAGCGCGTTGCAGCCGCCCGACGAGATCGTGAGGATCCGCGAATCTTCGTCGATCTCAAGAGCCTCGATGTCAACCCGCGGATCTTCCCAGATCTGGTTGTAAACAAAAGCATCAAACCAGTAAGCAAAAAGCCTCTGGAGAATGCCCTGTTTCGTAACTGCGGCCTCGGTCGAGACCGCTCCAAGTACATTTTGTTCGGTAGCCATCTGACAATGAGATTGCTACCGAAACAAGAAATAGAACTTAAATCCTAATGAAGTGTTTGTTAAATTTTACACCGCCGCGCTTATTTCGGATCGGTATTCCACCAGTATTGCGGGCCCAGCGTCTTTTGCTGTGGCCAGGTTTGGTTGAGTGTGTCGGCGTCAAAGAGTTCGCCGTTCTTCATTACCCAGCGGATCGAATCCGTGTTGCGGATGTCCGCGAGCGGATTCTTGTCCATGATGACCAGGTCGGCGAGTTTTCCGGGTTCCAGCGAACCGACGTCCTGCTGCAGCCCGATCGCTTCGGCACCGAAGATCGTGGCAACCTTAAGCGTGTCGTGGGTGGACATACCGCCCGACTGCATTGCCCAGATCTCCCAATGAACGCCCATTCCCTGCATCTGTCCGTGGCCGCCGATCCCGGCACGCCCGCCCGCTTTGATGATGTCGGCGGTACCCTTAGCGATCTCTCTGAAGCTGTACTCCTCAGGGCGGAACCACTGCGGACGGCGGCGCATCATCGAGTTGATAAGCTCACGAGGGATGAATTTGCCGAGTCGCTGATTATTAACAACATCGGTCGTCTGGAAGAAATAGTTCTCGGCCCACGGCCCGCCGTAGGCAACGAGGATCGTCGGCGTGTAATACGTCTTTGTCTTTGCGACAAACTGGATCACATCGTCATAGATCGGCTGCAGAGGCAGGCTGTGTTCATGGCCCGAATAGCCGTCGATCATCTGCGACAGATTGAGCTTCATATCGAGAGCACCTTCCGTAGTCGGCGTGATCTTGTTATCGGCACAAGCCATCGCGACCCATTGACGGACGTTACGATCGCCGACAACGTACTGCTTAAGCGTGTCGGTCTTGTACGCATCGCGATAGCGTTTGATGTAGTTGCTCGCCGAATCCTTATCGTCGAGAGCAAGCGAAGAGAAAACACCCGGCCCGGTCGTATAAACACGCGGCCCGAGGATGTCGCCTGTTTCGACCATATCCGCATATGCGTATATATCAGTGGTCGCAGATTGTGGGTCACGTGTCGTTGTTACACCGTAGGCAAGATTCGCAAGATATTGCCACACCTGAGTCTGATGAACATCTCGCGGCGGCCACATATGTGCATGAACATCGACAAAGCCCGGAACGATCGTCTTGCCAGTCACGTCCACGATCTTTGCCCCGGCAGGCCGTGCGACCTTGCCCGTCGCACCGATCGCCGTAATGCGGTTGTCAGTAACGACGATGTCGCCTTTTTCGATGATCTCGTCGCCCTTCATCGAGATGATGCGGGCGCCGGTCAGAACCGCCACGCCCTTTGGCTTGTGGCGAGGCATTGTAACCGTTATATCTGTCTCGGTTGGCTTGTCCGAATCGATCGCCTGGCGATAGAGCTTCGTTCCCCACGACCAGGAAACGCTCTTGCCATCCGGAGAAAACGCGAGGTAGTCGCCGCCGTAAACGGACATCTTCTTTACAGGTACGTTCGAGGTCGGTGCCGCCACACTGATATTTACGGTCTCGCGGCCAGAGCGGGGAACGGTCACGAGAAAATGCCTGCCTTGCACATCGGCAAACACCCGGCTGCGATCAGGCGAGATTCGCATCGAGCTCGCCGCCGGCAGTTGCGGCGGTGTTCCTTTTCCCGTGATCCGTACATGTACGCGACGATCATATCCGTCCAGCCGTATAGATGCGAGGCCGGCCCCAGTTGTCATATAGACGCGATTCGGATCATCCGAAAAATGCGGCAACCGTCCGCCCTGTGTCGGAGCGATATGTGTAGAAGGCCCGCCGCCAACGGGGATGTACCTAAGATCAGTGCCCGTGTTGCCGCCGGCACCGGTCACTTCTCGCTCGTGCTTGCCGTGAAGTATCTCTTCCTCGGGCGAGAGAAACTCGTGCCCTTCGCGAATGTCGGCGAATAGTTGATCATCGACCGCTCCCGTGATGAAAACGATCTTCGTATTATCCGGCGAATAAGCCGGCGACGAATAGTAAGCAGCGGACGACGTCAAACGACGTGGAGTGCCGCCATCGGCCGAGACCGAATAGATATGACCGCCCTTCGTCGACCAAGTCACGAACGCGATGTTTCGCCCGTCGGGCGACCACGCCGGCATGAATTCGCCATCAGATCCGTCAGTCAGACGTTTAGGAGTTCCACCCGCGAGATCCATTACATACAGCTTGCTAAAAGCGGAGAAGACTACACGTTTGCCGTCAGGCGAAACGACAGGATAGCGAATGATGCGAGCGGTTACGCTAGAGCTGTCATCGACCCGATAGTTAAAGTGGACCCGCGGCCCGATCTCAGCTTCGACATTGACCGTAAAAGGTATGTCTGTCGCAGCCCCGGTCGCGAAATCAACCTTTGCGATCTTGCCGTTGTTTGGCACGATCAGCGAACGTCCGTCCGGCATAAAATCGTAGCCCGGAAAGGTGTCGCGAGTGGCACGAGATTCCTGGTCGTCACGCGTTACGTTATTGAGCAGCCAGCGTTCGGTATTGTTCTCGAGATCTCGAACGCGAAGCGCGGTCTTGGTCTCGTAACGAGTCGCATAAACGATGTTCTTTCCGTCCGGCGAGATCACCGGCCGCATCGCCGAGCCCTGTGTGTTAGTGATGCGCGAGATCTCACCCGTATCGCGGTCAAAGCGGAAAACCTGCCACAGCGGAAAACGTGCGTTGTAGTCAAACGCTCCAGTTCGTTGTCCCCAATAGATAAATTTACCGTCAGGCGAAGCCTGAACGCCCATGATATTTTGTCGCGGCGTTGCTGGCCCAGGCGTTCCAGGTCCCGGAAGAGGCGGTGGCGGCGGCCCGATCGAAAGGCCCGAACCGCCGTCCTTGTGATACATAAAAGGATGAAACGTACCTATCGATTGGTCCGATTTCGAGACCATCAGATAATTGCCGTCTTCAGTCCAGTTCGGCGAGACGAACATCGCCTTTGTGTCTTTCGTGATCGCCTTTGCATCGGTCCCGTCTGCTTTCATCACCCACAGATTCTCTGCACCACTGCGGTCCGTGAGAAACGCGATCCATTGTCCGTCGGGCGAAAACTTAGGCTGGCTCTCAAACGACATACCGCCGTGGATCTTTTTGGCCGTGCCGCCCTCAATCGGCAGTGTATAGATATCGCCGAGCAGGTCAAACGTCATCCACTTGCCGTCAGGCGAAACGTCGATCGACATCCACGTGCCTTCGTTGACCGTAAACTTAAGGGTCTCAGCCACTTTCAGAGGCAACGGCGGCGTTTCCGGTTTCTTTTCGTCTGCTTTTTTCTCCTCAGGTTTCTTTTCGTCCTGAGCAAGGGCAGAAAAAGGCATCGCCATGGCGACCATCATTACAAATGCAAAAAGCTTAATCGAAAGGCTCATAGTTTTTGGTAAACAGACTTGGTAACGGCACAAGTTGAGCCGCACACGCATGGTTTCTTGGTAAAAGTTTAGAGAATCTTAACTGTTTTTCTTACGTGAAGACAAGATGATTTGTTTCGGGGAGAATTATAACCGGATAAACGAACGGCGAAGTTTCGGGGGAAACTTCGCCGCCAGATACAGATCGGCTCGGACGTCACTTTGTCGCCATTGTTCCGTCGACGGGTCTTGAGTCAATGGTACTTCGCGTTTGCCTGATTATGTATCCGTTCTTTGCCCGAACGACGGTGTTTGGACGAACGACCCTTATCTTGACCGAACGACGTTCGCCGGGTTGGCCGGGATTCTCTGGATAGTAGCCTATGGAATATTGCCGTCGCAATTCCTCGGCAACGCCCGAGAAGGCGGCTTCGAGGTTCTTGATATCGTCTGCCTCGAAGATACGGCCGCCGCTCGATTCGGCGAGTTTCGCAAGATACTCCTTACCCTTCAGATACTCGGCAGGGCTGGTTCCGCGGGCTCCACCTCGAAAAGCTCTCGGGTCCAGAGCGATTCCGCGTGCCGCCATCATATCGGCGATGTCCTTCGGGATATCGGTCGGTTGGCCCGTCGAGGTCGAGACTACGCCTGTGTTTTGCTGCGTGTTATAGCGGATAGGATAAACAAGGGCATCGACTTCCTGAACTCCGTCGAGCGAACTTTGGAAGTTTGCGGCACGCGACGTGGTGTCGACGCCATCGGTAAATATGACGACGGCCTTTCGGCCCGAGACCTTAATTATATCCAGATCAGTAACGACCGCGACTGCATCATAAAGGCTGGTACCGCTGCCGAACGTCGCCTTGTAAATAGCGGAATAGATCTTCGGCTTTTCCGAAGTTGGTTCATCGGTGAGTGCCCGCACGCGTTGGTCAAAGGCGACGACCATCACCTTGTCGCTCGGCCGCAGCTGATTGACAAAGGTCACCGCCGCATAGTGGATCTCGTCCATTTTATACTTGGTCGACGGGCTGATATCGATGAGCAGGATCACGGTAAACGGCTGCTCCTCGGACTGAAAATACGTTATGTCCTGCAGAACGCCGTTGTCATAGATCTTAAAGTCTTTCTTCTTCAGGCCCGGAATAAAGCGGCCGTTGCGGTCGAGCACCGAAACGGGCGTTGTAACCAGATTTGTCTCGACTGTAATGACCTCGTCGTCCGGCGTCGCCGTTGGTTTAGTGGGCGGGCTGGTGCTTTCACCGTTATTCTTCAGGACGGGAGGTTTGTCGGTCTGAGGATCGTTCTTCAGAACAGGCGGTTTACCCTGAGCGGTAGCATTAAATGAAAAAATAGCGATCAAAAATGCGGCAATAATAACAAGCCTCGGCATATGTTTCTCCTCCTGAATTGTTGATGGTTCTGGTTCGGACGGATAGCCGCGGCCCCATAAAAGACACGGCGTCCGCTCGAGAGGAAATCTCGCGGGTAGGCACAAAGATCGTGACACGTTAGATTAGACGTAAGATGTTGGAAAAAGGTTACAGAAAAGGATTTGATTGCCGTCGGCTTTAGCCGACGGTAGGGTAGGAACAATATATAACCCAGGGCTTTCGCCCAAATTGGTTGGGCGAAAGCCAAGAGGAATGGATGGTCCGCTTTCCGTTCCCTAAAGGCAACGGCAAGATTTCTCCATTTTCAGAAAAGTCGCTAGACTAAATGCCCATGGAAACGCCCGCATCACAAGGATTTAGAATGCCCGCCGAATGGGAGCCGCACGAGGCGATCTGGCTCGGCTGGCCGCATAATGCCGCCGATTGGCCCGGAAAGATCGCGGCGATCCATTTTGTTTACGGCGAGATCGTCCGGCGGATCGCTGATAGCGAGATCGTGCGGATAATCGTCAATGACTCCGCTCACGAGGCAAAAGCTCGCGGCATTCTGAACAAGATCGGCGTCTCGCCGGAGATGGTCGAGTTTTTTCAGATACCGTCAAATCGCGGCTGGACGCGAGATTTCGGGCCGATCTTTGTCAGTACCGCCTGCAGTAGCGGGCGGGGAAATTCTTCAACCAAAACCGCCATCGCCGGATTCAAATTCAACGCATGGGCAAAATATGACGATCACGAACTCGATTCGCAGATAGCCAAAAAAATCGCGAAAAAGCTAAAGAAGCAATATTTCCCGATCAAACACAACGGCAAACCGTTTGTTCTCGAAGGCGGAGCCATCGACGTCAACGGTAAAGGCGATCTGCTGACCACTGAAGAGTGCTTGCTGGACCAAGCCGTTCAGGTCCGTAATCCCGGATTATCGCAGAAAGGAATTGAGCAGGTTCTAGCGGAAAGCCTCGGAGCCACAAACGTCCTCTGGCTAAACAAAGGCATCGTGGGCGACGACACGCACGGTCACATAGACGACCTATGCCGCTTCGTCAATGACAAAACTGTCGTTCTCAGTCGCGAATCAAATCCCAACGACGCCAATTACCAACTGCTCGAAGAAAACCGCGAGCGTCTCGAAGGCTTTCGTCTGCAAAATCGTTCAAAGATCAACATCGAGTTCCTCCCGATGCCCGAGCCGCTCCTCTATCGCGGCCAGCGTCTGCCCGCAAGCTACGCAAACTTCCTGATAACCAACTCATCAGTCCTCGTCCCCACTTTCAACGACCCGAACGACCGCATTGCCTTAAATAGACTCGCCGAGCTTTTCCCAAAACGAAAGGTCATCGGCATCCACGCCGTCGATCTCGTCTGGGGCCTCGGAACGCTGCATTGTCTGTCACAGCAGCAGCCCGTCTAAGATCACGCGGCTCGTCGGATCCATTCTGCCTCGTATTCGGGAAATACAATGATCGCGGGATGAACGTCAAACGCTTTTGCAAGTTGTTCACCACGCCGTTTTCCGATGGAAACCTTGTTATTCTCCAGCAGGCTCAGGTTTGTAATACTGATGCCCGACCGGTTACACAACTCCTGCTGCGTCCACCCTTTTAACTCTCTTAGAATCTGGATAACACGGCCCGTCGATAGAGGAATATGCGGTTCGGCTGGTATAAAATCTTCTTTCTTCATTCCTAACTTCTCCAAATATTGGTGGGGAGTGATTTCAAGTACGAAAACCGTTACCACCTCATTTTCAACTGTGTATATCACCCGATATTGAAGGCTCAACCGTGACGATCGTTCGCCTTCACGTTCACCTTTAAGCTTTTCATCGTGAAATCCTGGGAAGTCACGAAGCTTCTCCGGCCCGTGACGGTATACAAGTTCCTTCCAGACTTCATATTTCTCGAGCACGTGGGGCGGCAATTTCTGCACCGCTTTCCCAATATTGCGATGTTCGAGCATCTTCCACATCCTCTTATTTAATAACTTATTATATTTAATAAATCAATAGCTAATTCAAATACTCCTGCCTCTTCTCCCCGATCTCCACCGGAGCGTCAAACACCGCCGCTTCTTCTTCAAGATTCCAGATCTCGTACAAAACCGCTGGGCATTCGGTGATGAATCTTGACGGCTTCTGCAATACCGTCTGGCGGTTGTAGTCGGTCATTAGCAGTGGGTATGTGAGGTAGAGTTCGTCTTTGGCACGCGTAATGGCAACGTACCAGAGTCGGCGTTCTTCTTCTTCGCTGTCGATCTCGCGAAGCGAGCGGGGCGACGGGAATTTGCCTTCGGCGGCCCAGATGATGAAGACGGCTTTCCACTCGAGGCCTTTTGCCTGATGGACGCTGGTGAGCGTCAGGAGCTCGTCTTCGTCGCCGCCTGAGACGATCTCTTCGCCGACGAGCGGCTGCGGCTCTTTGAACCGCTCAGTCGAGAGCAGGGCGAGTTCGGAGAGGAATTCGTCGGTCGTTTTGTAGCGGGTGGCGTACGCACCGAGGCCTTTTAGGTCTTCGATTCGTGCCTCGGCGTTCTCGTAGTTTTCCTGCAAATACTGTTCATAACCGTGGGTCAGGATCAGCTCGATCTGTTTCGAAGGGTTATCGCGATTTTCCTGCTGGACGAGAAGTTCGAGCAGGACAATAAACTGCTTAAATGGCTGACTGGTCGCAATCCGGCCTCCGACCGCTCGAATCGACTGGACCGCAAGCGTCCCCGCTTGCAATGCCGCCGCTTCGACGGCTTGAGAAGTGGCCACATCGTGGACCTTACGGGTTACTTGATCCGAAACACGGGTAAGCGAGGACGGTTCTGGCAAAAAAGACTTGCCAGTGTTGCCAGAAGCAACCGGCGGTCCAGTCGTTATGATTGCATCGTACACTTTGTTTGCAGTAGCATTTCCCACTCCCGGGATCATCTTCAATATTCTCTTCCACGCCAGCTCGTCTCTCGGATTTACGATCACGCGAAGGTACGAGATCACGTCCTTTATATGAGCTTGCTCGAAAAATCTTACGCCCGACTGGACGCGGTAGGGGATGTTTCGCCGTGTCAATTCGAGTTGGAGTTCTACCGAATGATAGTGTGATCGATAGATTACCGCGATGTCCTCCAGCCCAAGGCCGTCGTCGCGAAGCTCGAGTATTCTCGAAGCGATAAATGCCGATTGCTGATCCACATCGCTGCACGGGGCCATCGCTGGTTTGACCTCACGCGAACGCTTTACGGCGGTCAGCATCTTTGGAAACTGACGCCGGTTGTTCGAGATCGATGTATTTGCAAGGCCAAGGATCTCCGGTGTCGAGCGATAGTTCGTTTCAAGTTTGAAGAGCTGAGCCTCCGGATATCGCTTCGGAAATTCGTAGATGTTAGTGAACTCCGCTCCGCGCCACGCGAAGATCGATTGGGCATCATCGCCAACGACCATTACGTTTCGGTGCTTAACGGCCAACAGGTCGATGATCTCGGCCTGCAGCCGGTTCGTGTCCTGATATTCGTCTACCAATATATGTTGAAACTGTTCGGCGTATAGAGCGTGGATCTCCTCTTTTTCGATCAAGAGGCGTTTAAGGTTTAGCAGCAGGTCGTCGTAGTCCATCACGTTCCGCTCTTGCTTTCGCTCGCGATAGATCGTATCGATCCACTTGATCTGACTTGTCAGCGGTTCGAAATAAGGATACTTCCCGGCGATCACATTCTCGATCGGAAGATCGGTGTTGGTCGCGTAGGAAATAATGTTCTGGATAACATCGGCCTTGGGAAAGCGCGTTTTTTTAGTGTCGATCGCTGCCTCGTCGATGCAGACCTTTATGAGATCATTCGCGTCCTCGCTGTCGAGGATCGAGTAGTTCGAATCAAACCCAATGCTCACCGCATGCCGCCGCAGGATCTGATTGGCTATCCGGTGAAATGTCCCGCCCCACACCCGATGAACATTCTGCGAACCAGTTAGTGATTCCACGCGCCGCAGCATCTCCTTCGCTGCCCGATTGGTAAAGGTCGCGAGCAATATCCGCTGTGCCGACACACCATGCTCAATCAAATACGCCACCCGATAAGTGATCGCCCTAGTCTTGCCCGTTCCTGCCCCGGCCACGACCAACGAAGCCCCCGGCTGTGCCGTAACTACGGCAAACTGCTCGTCGTTTAGCTCCGAGCGGTACCGCGTCAGCTTCTCCGGCAGCGAGCCTTTATCGCGTTTTATTACGTACTTTGCCATCAATAAAAAACGAGTCTAGCATAAACGTTGCATTTACCTATAAGACTTGCACTGATGAAACGGAATGTGTTTGCATTCTGCTCGTTTTTCGAACTAAACTTCGATTCGTCCGCATTCCATGACCGGAGATTCGTGAAAGTGAAGAAAGTTCTAAAGTCTGTCTTAGTTGTTACGTTCATTGCCGGAGGCATAATTGCTTTCGCTTCGACGGGTACTGCCGAGGCCAACAACGCTGTTGGCGTAGCCGCGACAAGGACGCTCTATCGTCAGCATTGCGGTGAGTGTCATGGAAATGACGGCAAGAGCAATACGAAGAAAGGCCGTGAAACCGAGGCGAGCGATCTGACCGATCCGGGCGTAAAAGGGAACGCGAATGATAAGAATATTCGCATCATTACAAATGGAAAAGGCGAAATGCCCGGATTTAAGCGTAAACTCTCACCCTCACAGATCGCCTCAGTTGCCCGATATATAAAAACGCTCTAGTTCAGCTCGATCGACCCGAGCACGTTTTGAAACGTGTTCGAATAGACATTCACCTGGTTTGACGGAACAACGGTGACCGCGTAGAACAGCGAGCCGTCGCGAAGTCGCGTGGTATAGATGTTTACGACCTCCGTGTCACCGGTGATCGGCGAGCGGCCGGCGAGTTGCAGGGTCAATCCCTGACGACGGGCCAGGCTTCGGCTAGTCAACCTCGTTTGAGCCCTCAGGTACTGATTTGCCTGAAGCGTTTCGTTGACATACGCCTCCGTGTCCGCTCGCAAAGTGCCGTTCGAACTTGGATAAACACCCATCATCATGCCGTGCGTGATACCCTGATCGCCATAGGCACCGTCGGGAGCAAACTGAACGGCGTTTTGATTGCCGAATTCCCGCCAGTTGTCCGGGATCCAAACTCGGGCCCAGCTCACTTCGTTAAATTCCTTGGCACGCTGAGATGGATTTGGTACGTTGCGAGTGTAGCGTCCGCCTGCGGTCGGATTTTCCGTGCCCTGTCCACCGCCCTGCTTCTGGATCTCAGCCATCGTACGAGCCGGCGGCATCGAGCGGAATCTGGACTGGATACGTTCGAAATCGCGTGTGATCTTGATCGGGTTCGGCGAAACTCGCAAGTACTGAGCCTCACGAATGATCTTCTCATAACGGTTGCCCGGGTCAGGGTGGCTGCTAAGCCACTCAGGGGCACCGCCCCCGCCTTCACCTGCGATCGTCCGGAAGACGTTTGCCAGATCTCGCGGATCGTAACCTGCGTCAGCCATTATCTGAGCTCCGAGCGTATCGGACTGCGTCTCGTATTCACGGCTGTACTTTGTTTGCCACGCAGCTGCCGCCAGAGCCCCCGCCTGGGCACCAGTCTGTCCGCCGAGGATCGCTCCGCCGAGGATCAGACCGATAGTGCCAAGCGTGTTTTTCACACTGCTCTGCTTGGTCGCCTGAGCCGTTGCGTGACGAAGCGCGACGTGGCTGATCTCGTGGGCCATGACACCGGCGAGTTCACCTTCGTTTTTGGCCGCCTGGAGCATACCACGGTTGACATACATCGGCCCGCCCGGCAGGGCAAATGCGTTTAGATCGCTAGCGTTGACCCACTTGAAACGATAATTAAAGGCCGGCTGGTCAAACTGCCTCGGTATCGAACGCACGAGGCGATCGCCGATCCGCTGGAGATAAGCCTCCGAATCCCGATCATTGATGGTCGGAAACTGCTTTTCAACCTCCGATGCGGCCTGCGCACCTAGTTTCACATCGTCCTGGACCTTATATTTATTTTTTGGGGCAACTACCTGTGTCTGCTGTGCAAATGCGGCAAGAGGTAGAAGCCATAGCGTGGCTATTAGACCCGCGGCATATAGTTGTTTTGCAATAAAGTTCCTTCTCATAATGATCCTCCAATTGTCTCGTTTCCAAGATTTTAATGCCCGGCGTGTTTATTAACAACACCGGGCTGGGGTCTTCAGTATGATGCCTGGACGACCAACGCCGGTTCGCCGTAAACTGGCGTTTGCCAGCCTCTGCCTGACGTTAACAAAATGTTACAGAATGTTACGGCTAACCTTCCGCGCCGAGCAAGTTAGGTGTAATGTAGGCTTTTGCTATTTCGGTTGCATTGCGTTTCGCACTCTAACAGACTCGTCCATTGTGTGCACGAAATTAATGCTGGGGGACGTTGATCTAAGCGCGTATGAGTTTTAATAAGCTCCTGTCATTGATATTCCTCGGGGCATTGCTGTCGACCTCCTGTTTTAGCGGACGGCAGGGATCTGGTGCGATCAAGATACAGGGTGCCGGATCGTCGCTGATCAATCCGCTGATGCAGAAATGGGTTAGCGAATACGGCAACATGAACTCTAACGTCCGGATCGACTATCAATCGATCGGTTCGGGCGGGGGTATTAAGCAGGTGAAAGAGCGAACGATCCAGTTCGGAGCTTCCGACCTCGTAATGAGCGATGCCGATTTGAAGTCGGCTCCCGGCGAGATCATTCACGTTCCTGTGATCCTCGGTGCCGTTGTGCTCACCTACAACCTCGAGGGCATCGACCAGCCGCTTCGTTTTTCGCCGCTGGTAATAAGCGATATATTTCTCGGAAAGATCACAACCTGGGATGACGAACGGATAAAGGCCGACAATCCGGGCGTTCCATTGCCATCTGTTCCGTTGACCGTTGTTCACAGGTCGGATGGCAGCGGAACTTCGGCGATCTTTACAAATTATCTCTCAAAGGTAAGTCCAGAGTGGAAAGAGAAAGTCGGCGAGGGGACTTCGCCAAGCTGGCCCGTTGGCCTCGGCGGAAAGGGAAATGAAGGTGTTACTGGCCAGGTCAAGCAAACTCCGAATACCATCGGTTATGTTGAGCTGGCGTATGCCGTCAAGAACAAGATGCCTGTCGGCCTGATAAAGAATAAGGCCGGAAATTACGTCGTTCCGAATTTTGAAACGGTAACAAACGCAGCAGCCGAGACTATCGACGAGACTCCCGACGACCTGCGTGCCTCTATCACGGACGCTGCAGGACAAAGTGCTTACCCGATCTCAAGTTATGTGTACGTGATCCTGTATAAAGAACAGACAGATGAAAGGATCGGCCGCACGCTCGTAGATTTTATGAAGTGGGGGATCAACGATGGGCAGCGATTTGCACAGCCATTGTATTACTCGCCCCTACCTGCCGGGATGGTCAAACGGGCATCGGCAAAGATCGCCTTGATCACGTTTAACGGGCAGTCCCTGTCTGCAAACTAGTTAATGTCGCAACCTGATAACAAAACTGAAGAAGCCCGCAGCAAAGGCGTGTTGACCGCAGATACTATCTACCGAGCGCTCTTGTTAGGTTGTGCCTCACTGATAATCGTCATCGTCCTGGCAATGTTGGTGGTCATCGGCCAGGGTTCGCTTTTGTCCATCCGTGAGTTTGGCTTTCATTTCCTGATCGGCAGCGTCTGGGATCCGGTAAAGGGCGAATTCGGTGCACTTCCGTTTATTTACGGCACCGTGGTCTCTTCAGTGATCGCGGTACTGATCGCGACACCATTGTCTATAGGCGTTGCGGTCTTTTTAGTCGAGCAAGCACCAAGATCACTCGCCCGTCCTATCGGTTTTCTGGTTGAGTTGCTCGCAGCTATTCCGTCGGTGGTTTACGGGTTGTGGGCCATATTTGTACTTGCTCCGCTTCTGCGTGTGTATGTCCAACCACCGCTTCAGGCTGCACTCGGTTGGACACCCTTTTTTAAGGGCACCGCGACCGGTATTGGAATGTTCACCGGCGGACTCATCCTCGCGATCATGATCACGCCGATCATTACCGCCGTGGTGCGAGACATCCTCGAAGCCGTCCCGGTAACCCAACGCGAAGCCGCTCTTGCACTTGGAGCTACGAAATGGGAAACAACTAAGATCGTTCTGGCAAATGCATCATCGGGTATCGCGGGTGCCGTCATTCTCGGCCTCGGTCGGGCGATCGGCGAAACGATGGCAGTCACGATGATCATCGGAAACCGGCCGCAGATAAGCGTTTCGCTGTTTGAGCCCGGCTATACCATCGCCTCGGTCATTGCGAATGAATTTACTGAAGCAACCGGTGACCTGTACCTTAGCGCACTTGTTGAGATGGGCTTGATCCTGTTCGTGGTGACCTTTGTTGTAACCGCGGTCGCGAAACTTCTGATCCTTAGCGTGGGCCGCAAAACACGCCGAACTGCGTAGTGATGGATAAGAGACGCCTTACAAATTCGATAATGACGACGCTGACGGCATTATGCGCGTTCACCGTTGTAGGCATCCTGGTCTTGATAATCGGCTATATCGCTATCCAGGGTGTTTCCTCGCTGAGCCCGGCTTTTTTGATCGAGACGCCTAAGCCTGTCGGCGAGGGCGGCGGCATCGGCAACGCCATCGTAGGATCGCTGATTCTGCTAGGCCTCGCGTCGCTCGTTGGCATTCCGCTCGGCATCGCGATCGGCACCTATTTGTCGGAACTTGGCGACGGTTGGTTCGGAACGGTCGTCCGCTTTGTAGCAGATTCTATGATCGGCATTCCGTCGATCGTCTTCGGCGTTTTTGTTTACGCCCTAGTGGTGCTGCAGCAGGGCTATTTTTCTACGCTTGCGGGTGCTCTGGCATTGGCCCTAATAATGATCCCGATCGTAACCCGCACGACCGAGGAGATAGTCCGGCTCGTTCCTAAGGCAATGCGTGAAGGGGCTCTTGCCCTCGGGGCTCCCGAATGGCGCGTGACTTGGGACATCGTTCTTCCGGCTGCTCGGGCAGGCATCGCGACCGGTGCGATGCTCGCGGTAGCCCGCGTTTTGGGTGAGACGGCTCCGCTGCTGTTCACAGCCTTTGGAAGCAGATTTTATAATATTTACCTCGATGAGCCGATGGCTTCGATGCCGGTTCAGATATACAATTACGCGATCTCGCCATTCGAGGAATGGCATGCGAAGGCCTGGGCCGCGACGCTTGTGCTGATCACGCTTATCCTGGTGATCAACATCATCGTCCGCTACACGACGCGGCGCGGATACTAGACCAGAATTTGACCAAAGATGAGTAAGATCAGAGTCACAAACCTCGATTTTTTCTACGCGAAAGTGCAGGCGCTGCATGGGATCTCGATCGAGATCCCTCAGAACGAAGTCGTAGCCTTTATCGGGCCGTCCGGATGCGGCAAATCAACGTTCCTGCGTACGCTCAATCGCATGAACGACACGATACCGAACACCCGGGCTGACGGCGAGATCCTGATCGACGGGGTCAACATCAACGACTCAAAAACCGACGTTGTCGCATTAAGAAGGAAGGTTGGAATGGTGTTCCAAAAATCCAATCCTTTTCCCAAATCCATTTTCGACAACGTCGCTTACGGAATTCAGATAAATGGCCTGCATTCGAACAAGGCAGATCTCGCCGCAAGGGTCGAAAAAGCCCTTACGGATGCCGCTCTCTGGAACGAGGTCAAGGACCGGCTCAACACTTCCGCATTTGGACTGTCGGGCGGACAGCAGCAAAGGCTCTGCATCGCTCGCGCCCTTGCAGTTCAGCCTGAGATCGTTCTGATGGACGAACCTGCGTCCGCTCTCGACCCGATGGCAACGCAAAAGATCGAAGAACTTGTGGTCGAACTTAAGCGCGATTACACGATAATTATCGTTACCCACAACATGCAGCAAGCCGCCCGTGTTTCCGATAAAACGGCGTTCTTTATGCTCGGCAAACTGGTCGAATTCAATCCAACTCAAAAAATGTTCACCAACCCGAACGAGAAGCTGACCGAAGACTACATCACCGGCCGGTTCGGTTGATCGACAGTTTTTCCTTCGCAGGCGGGCCGAATGTTGCTAGAATCTAGAAAGACAGAATGGATCACAGAATTATTGATGAACAATTAGACATCCTTCGCGACAAGGTTCTACTCCTCGGAGGCAAGGCCGAGGCGGCCGTCGAGCGCGCGATGAAGTCGTTGATGACCCGAGACTCAGACCTTGCTCAAGCCGTACTTGAAGAGGATAAGGTGATCAACCAGATGGAACTCGAGATCGACCGTTTGAGCGTCGAGATCATCGCACTTTATCAGCCCGCCGCCCACGATCTAAGACTCGTGATCTCGGTCGCAAAGATCACCCCTGTACTCGAACGCCTCGCAGACCATGCCGGAAACATTGCCGAAGCGGTTCTGATCATCAATACCGAGCCCGAACTTCGTCAGTTCCCAGAGTTAAAGATTATGGCCGATGCCGCGGCGGATATGCTGCGAAAGGCGTTGGATGCCTTTATTGCCGAAGATGGCGACGCAGCTCGCAGTGTCATCCGCGAAGACAAGCTGATCGACGCAAGCTATAAAAAGGTTTTCGGCGACCTGATCGGAATGATCATCAACGATCCGTCTACAACAACGAGCGCGGCTCAGCTACTATTTGTTGCAAAACACCTCGAACGGATCGGCGATTACGTCAAGGACGTTTGCGAGTTGACCGTCTATCTCGCGGAAGCATCGATCATAAAACACAGCCCAAAAGAAGCGTGAGATATATTTTCACTTTTTAGCACCTAACGGCGTCGTTTGCGACGCCGTTTTGCATTGCCAAATCGATCGCGGGGTGCAATCATTTTCTTAACGGAGTTTCGTTATGGAAATCGCGGTAGAACAAGCACGGAAGCTGGAAGATTTTCTTGTCATGCCTGATGCCGAGGTTGCCGAATCGATAGAGGCGGCCCGCGAGGCTCTCGGGCCACGTGTTGTCATTCTAGGCCACCATTATCAGCGCGACGATGTGATCAAGCACGCTGATCTGACCGGCGACAGCTATCAGCTTTCGGTCATGGCTTCGCAGACAGATGCGGAATACATAGTATTTTGCGGCGTGCATTTCATGGCGGAATCGGCCGATATTGTCGGCAAGGATTTCCAACGCGTCATCCTGCCCGACCTCGGAGCCGGATGCTCGATGGCTGACATGGCTTCGATCGATCAGGTCGAAGATGCTTGGGAGCAGCTTCGCGACATCGGCGTGCTGAAAAACAAGGTCGCTCCGATCACCTACATGAACTCGACCGCCCAGATCAAGGCTTTTTGCGGTCGGAACGAAGGCGTTGTCTGCACTTCGTCAAACGCTATTCCGCTCTTCGATATTTACCTTAAGGAATACGACAAGATGTTCTTCTTCCCCGATCAGCATTTGGGGAGAAACACAGGAGCGAAGTTCGGCATTCCGCTCGACAGGATGGTGCTGTGGAATCCGCACGAAGAGCTTGGAGGTAATACCGAAGAGCAGCTTCACAAGGCTAAACTTATACTCTGGCGCGGTCATTGTTCAGTTCACGGCCGTTTCAAAGCCTGGCACGTTGACAAGATCCGAGAGGATCATCCTGGAATGAAAGTCCTGGTTCACCCGGAATGTCCGAAAGAGGTCGTTGATCTTAGTGATCTCGACGGTTCGACATCGTTCATCATCAAAACGGTTGAAAACTCGCCAGCCGGTTCCAAATGGGCGATCGGCACCGAGGTAAATCTCGTCAACCGGCTACAGGCTCGATTCCCTGACAAAGAGATCCGTCTGCTCGCCCCAGACCTCTGCATGTGCGCGACGATGTACCGGATCGCGCCGCAGAATCTCGCGTGGGCGATGGATAATCTCGTAAACGGGAATGTGGTAAACGAGATCGTCGTCGATGACGAAACGAAGCATTTTGCGAGCGTCGCTCTCCAGCGGATGATCGATATGACTGAGTCAGAAAGTCGCTCGCGATAAGCTGCCGGATAGAACTTGTCGTCTAGAAAAGCGAAATTCTGTCCAACGCGGACGCGGTGCGGCAACATCTCATCCGCGCTTCTCCCAGTTAATTTTCGGCGTTTACTCGCCATGTCCATTGGAGGTTATCGTGAAACAAATTTTTTCCATACTGGCTCTTTTTCTTTCTCTTGGTGTCGTAGAAGTTTTCGGACAAACGTCCTGGCTTGATCGCCCCGTAAACAATTGGAATACCGGAAGCGGCGTGGTACCGAGTGCACCGCGCACGTTCGCACCGATCGACTCTCGGTGTCAGAGTCAGATCCGTCAGCCGGACAGCATAGCTGACCGGACCGTGACGCGTGCGGGTTGGTCGCTATTCGGCGCCGCTCAAACTTATGGGCAGGTGATTGTCATCAATGGAATGGCGGGCGCCGACGGCATGTGCCGCCCTTCGCTCTACAATGCCTTTGTTTTTGTTAATAACCGGTTTGCCGGCACCCTGTCGCCGACGGCGATGGAGGCGCGTTCTGATGGGTCGATGAGCTCCGCACGGCTAAATGGCGTGGCTAACATTACAGCCGAATTCACCCGTTACAGTTCGAACGATGCCCTTTGCTGCCCGTCGCAGACGAGCATGGTGACCTATTCGATCACGTCGGGTGCTCGGCCGCTGGTCAGGCCGGGCGAGGTCAATACCGTGCAAAATTGCAGCACCGGCGATGGAGACATTTCGACACAGGATAATGTTATCTCCGGAACGATAACCTATCGTCAACGCATGGCTCTGCCACCAAACGCCGTTGTGACCGTGAAGCTCGTCGATGTCTCACGAGCGGATGCTCCTTCGGTTACCATCGTCGAGCAGCGAGTCGATACCGCCGGAAAGCAGGTACCGTTCTCGTTCGATTTTGCGTATGACCGAACGAAGATAATAGATCGCAATAGCTATGCTGTCCAAGCCGAGATCCGCGACGGCGGCCGCCTGATCTTTGTTACGGATACGGCTTATCCTGTGATCACGCAGGGCAATCCGCGAAATGTCGAGATCGTTCTCGTTCCGGTCGGTGGAGGAACGGGCGGGGGTCAGGGAACGGGACGGAACGTGGTGAGAGGAACCGTAACCTACCTACAGCGGATCGCGATGCCTACAAATGCCGAGGTAAGGGTCTGGCTCGTTGACGCTGCAACCCCGAACGGCTCGCCGGTTGCAGAGACGACATTTGCGACCGCCGGGCGACAGGTTCCATACCAGTTTGAACTCCGGTACGAGGCCAGTGAAATAAATCGCCAGCGAAACTATGAAGTTCGTGCCGAGATCCGGTCAAACGGCCAGACGCGTATGCGTTCAACCGCAGGGACCTCAGTCAACTTAAGAGCCTTCCAGAATGATCCGGTCGAGATAATTGTTGCCGCGGGCGGCGACGAGCCGACAGTTGTGACCGGACGGTCGCTTTCACTGTCGAAGTTCGGAACAGGTTCTATGAGGATCGGTGACCGGTCGTCTCAGTTTCTGGTGCGCGGTTCGGTTGTAGTCAGAACCGACGGAACGGCGACCGTGACGGTCGGAACGATCTCGAATCAGACTGTCTTTACAGGCCGGGTAACATTCCTGGACGATTCGACAGTTCGGATCGCGATTGACGCTTCGGGCGACGCGGATGCGTCAGGCGAGATAGAGGTCTCATACACCGACCGCCGCTTGAACCGCGTCACCGGTCGAGATCTTATACTCGATGGTCAGAATGTTGTACTTAGCTTTTAATGTCTTGATCAGCCTAAGCGAAAAAAGCGGGTCGTAAGGCCCGTTTTTTCGTTTCTCCCGACTTTTTCATGGATAATAATGACAATGAAATTAATTGTTCTCGGCTCCGGCACGACCGTTCCACATCCACAGCGGGCTAGTTCCGGTTTTTGGCTGGAAACGCTGGGCGGAAGCATCATGCTCGACTTTTCCGCGCCGATGCCCTTTAGGATGGCTCAGGAGGGCCTCGATTGGCCTGCTCTTGACAGCATCTGGATCTCGCATTTTCACCTCGACCACTGTGGCGGGCTTGCTCCATTTCTGGCCGGGACAAAACACGCCCCGCAGATGCGATCACGCACGCAGCCGCTTCGCATCTTCGGCCCGAAAGGCATCGAAAAGTTGATCAAGGGGTTCGACGCAGTAAACGACTACGGCCTGCTCGACCAGCCATTTCCGGTCGAGATCATCGAAGTCGCCCACAATGAAAAGTTCGAGATCGTCGCCGGCGTCGAGGCTGTCGCTTGCAAAACGCCCCACACGGACGAAAGCCTCGCGATCCGTATAACCGACCGAGACGAAAAGACGCTCGTCTTTTCTGCCGACACCGGTTTCGACGAACTTATCGCAACACTGGCAAACCACGTTGATCTGTTTATTCTTGAGTGCTCCTTCCTTCAGAACAAAACAAAAACAAAACACCTCGAACTAGCCGAGGCGATATTCCTGATACGTAAATCACGCTGCAAACGCGCAATGCTGACACACTTTTATGCTGAGTGGGATGAGGTCGATCTTACCAAAGAATTGCGAGCGATCGATGCAAGACTCGAAGTTGTTGAGGCAACGGACGGGCTTGTAGTAGATGTTTAGCAAAAACTACTTCACATTCCGTTTAGCCATTGCCATCAGTTCTTCCGGCATCCATTTGTCCAGGTTCTTTTCTTCAGCCCCGGCTATGCCTCGATTGCGGTTTCGCCATTCTTTAGCGGGGTCGTCTTCGCGGCCCGATTGTATTGGATAGTTTTCGACTTGTTCGAGGCTAATGACTATCCCCTGCGCAATATCTTTCCAGTCTTCGTTCTGGATACCGCGAAGCACTACAGGCAGTCCGGCGGTCCAATCCTCTTCCGGAGCGATGTTATCGTACTCGGGAATGGTCAGAAATGCCGGATCAGGGAACGGCTTTCCGCTAAATTCGCTGACGATCTGTGCTGAAACGTCCTTGTACGAAGCGGCCGGATTAGCCTTTCGCATGTCGAGTGCCCGTCGGAAAATATCTGAAACTGTCGTCGTGCTCATGATTAGAAATTAACACAGATGACCGCCGAAATTAAGTTTGAAAGCTCGCATCTGAGCCTTAGCTCGCAGGCTACAACTTTTTCCTTGTCACTCCGCATCTGAAAAGTTAGTCTTGAGAACATAGTAGAGCTTTATGAAGTTGATTCTTTGCCTTTTCATCCTTTTAGTTAGCTTTGTCTGCACATTTGCCCAGAATGAGCAGGCGCCGATCCTCGAAAAGGAGATCGAGTATCGCGATTGGACGTATAAGAGCATTCGAACCGGCGAAGACGTAAATCTCCGAGCCTATGCTGCGGATAAGAAACTAACGATCGTTGTCTATTTTGCCCCCTGGTGTGGAAATTGGCGCTACGACGCGCCGATGCTAAGGCGGTTCTATGAAAAGTACAAGGACAAGGGACTAGGGATCATCGCCGTCGGGCTCTATGACCCGCTCGACTCGATGAAAGCAAGTGTCAATGAACTCAAGATCCCTTTCCCCGCAGTTTACGAGTCGGCGGAGCGTGGTGCAAAGCAAACCTCGCTGCATTACAAATATCGGCGATATGTCGGGGACCTTCGCAATTGGGGATCGCCTTGGTACATATTCCTGATGCCTTCGAGGATGGAGAAAATAGGCGACACGCTCACCAAAAAGACCTTTATCATCAACGGCGAGATCATCGAAGCCGAAGGCGAAGCGTTTATCCGTAAGCATCTCGGCTTGTCCGGCGACACGAAAGCGTCGGTCGCGAAATCAGATAAGATCGAGGTTTGCGACCCCGACACCAAGACGGTCGAACTTAAGAAACCCTAGTCTTACAGGGGCAACAAAGCTAAGGCATCGGTCAGTTTCTTCCCTATCTCTCGCAGCGGATCTTTCGCCGCAACGAATTTACCAGCGATCGCGAGATCTTCTGACTCGGCGGAAAGGTCTGAAATACCCTCAAGGGCCGGGAGGTATTTCTGTAGTGCGGGCTTTACGCGAAACTCCGATTCGAGTATTCCGAGGCCAACTTTGATATTCCGAATTGCCTCTACGATCTCTGCCTTTTTTGCGCGGATCTTGGCAGCGGTTGCGGGGCGAAGGTTGCCTGCCCTAGCATCTGCATCTGCGACTTCCAAACCCTGAGCTATTACCCCGAGCTTTTCCTCGAAATCAGTAACGTTAGACAGTTGAATGTCGACCTTCTCACGGCCAGCTCGTACGTCCAGCGGCGGGAGGATCTTTACCGGGGCGGTCGCAGGCGGTTTTTTCGGTGCCGGTTTCTTTGTCGTTTTTTTCTGGGCCGCTGCCGAAATAGTGAATATCAATAGAAAACTCAGCCCAAACGCCGCAATTCGAAAATCTCTCATATCAGTTACCTTCTGTTAAATAGAGCCGAAAAGCATTATTATAGCAATAATGCTTCAGCGTTTGTTAGAGGTTCGCAGGCTCGGGCGCGTTGGCTACGCAGATGCGCTTCGCCTTCAAAAAGAACTTGAAGCCGAGGTGATCGCGGAGCGCAAACGTGACTATCTGTTGCTGCTTGAACATCCGCACACGTTTACTCTCGGCCGCCGTTCGAAAGAAAATGGCATTCTTGCGAGCGTTGAAACGCTGGAAAAGCTTGGGATCGACGTTTTTGAGACCAATCGGGGCGGCAAGGTCACGTATCACGGGCTTGGGCAAGTGATAGGCTATCCGATCGTCAGTCTGTCACCCGATCGCGAGGACGTTCATCGCTACGTTAGGGATCTCGAGGATGTTCTAATGCGAACAATGCTCGATTTCGGGATCGAATCGTTTAGGATCGAGGGATTGACCGGTGTGCATACCGCCGAAGGCAAGATCGCCGCGATCGGGGTTCACATCAAGCGTTGGGTCACGACACACGGTTTTGCACTCAACGTAAACACCGATTTGAGCTACTACAACTGGATCATCGCCTGCGACGGCGAACCGGTTACGTCGATGGAACGGGTCCTCGGACGGGAGATCGATCCGAAGGAGGTCGAAGACCGCCTGGAGTTCAATTTTAGAGAAGTATTCGAACACAGTTTTAACGCAGCTCCGCTTGCAGTCGACGCTGTGAGTGTTTGAGCGTAGGAGAAGTACCAATGAGTTTTTATAGATTTCTTTTCGTCTTAACAGCAACACTTTCGATGCTCGGCTGCGGAGGCTCCTCACAGCCGGCAAATTCGCCCGAGACTAAGCAAACCGAACCTGCCGCAACGATATTAGCCGTTGAACGCCCTGCAGCGATCGCCGCCATGATGAAAGAACGCGGCGAGCAGGACACTGCGGCCCCGACCCTCAAGATCGTGAGCCCCGCTGACGGTTCCACCGTCACCAGCTCGACCGTAAAGGTCAAGCTCGAGCTGGGAGGTGACCTCAAAGGCTACAAACCCGGCATGAACGAGGGCTCTCACACAGGAAATCACATCCACGTCATCCTCGACAATCAGCCGTATGAAGCGTATTACAACCTCGACCAGGAGTTTGAGTTGCGAAACGTTTCCGATGGCGTTCACACTCTCAGAGTGTTCCCCTCGCGTCCGTGGCACGAATCGTATAAGAATGACGGTGCGTTTCAAATGGTAAAGTTTACCGTCAAGAACGGCGGCAGCGATACTGAAAAACCAGCTACCACCGCAACCGGGGAAACCATGGCGAACGCAGATACCGCGAAGCCAACACCCGAAGGAAAAGAAATGAAGGAAAGCGCAGCCGGTGAAGTCGACCCGAAAATGCCGCTGCTGACATTCAGCCGGCCAAAGGGCGAATACAAAGGGGCTGACGCGAGCGATATCATGGTCGATTTCTGGCTGCACAATGCAAAACTCGTTGGTGACGGCGGTGACTACCGCGTTCGCTACACGATAGGCAATGGTGAGCCTAGGTTCATTGAGAAATGGGAGGCGATCTGGCTGTCACGCTGGCCCGACGGAAAGCACACGATCAAGCTCGAACTCGTAGATAAAGATAACAACGTGGTTGAAAATGGCGGTTACAATACCACATCGCGAGAGATCACGGTAACGAAACAAATTACGGAGAATAAGAACTAAATGCGACGAGACACAACTTCTTGGTTCAGCGGAAATCTGGGTATGGATATGCCGCTCGTAGCCTATGGACACGCGGGTTATCCGCTGCTAATGTTTCCGACGGCAGCAGCTGATTATCTGGAATACGAGCGTTTTTACCTGATCGACGCGATCAAGGACTTTATCGAAGCTGGTTTGATCCGTGCTTACTCGATAAATTCGGTAAACAAATACAGCCTGCTCAATCGCGAGTCGCACCCGGGCTGGAAGGTTGAGATGCTAACGCGGTATGACCGTTACATCATGGATGAGGTCTTGCCGCTGATCCGCAACGAATGCGGCGAGGACGCCCGGCCATTGACGACCGGAGCCTCGCTAGGAGCTCTTCTTGCGGCAAATACTTATTTCAAACACTCGGACAATTTCCGCGGGACCATCGCAATGAGCGGAAGCTACGACATATACAATTATCTCGACAAGGGTTACTACGATGATAATGTCTACTTCAACAATCCGGACATGTATTTGCGAAACCTCGATGATAACTTTCACCTGCCGAGGCTCAGGAATGCTGATTCGATAGTTATCGTAACCGGGCAAGGCTCGTTCGAGGCACCCGATCGCAGCCGTGAATTCTCCGGCCTTCTGCATTCAAAGGGTATTCCCCACCGCCTCGATGTCTGGGGGCACGACGTTAACCACGACTGGGTCTGGTGGCGAAAGATGCTTCCGTATTATCTTGGAGAATTTCTCCGATAGGAGACCTCGCATCCCCAAAAAGCGAAAGGTGAAAAAGTTTGACCGCCTAACTTTTTCACCTTTTGCCTTTTCCCTTTGTTTTTATCCGTCTCCCTTTTTACCCTTTGGCTTGGGGCCGGCCGGTTTGTCGGGTGTTGGTTCCGGTCGCGGAGTCGACGGAGGTTGAATAGGCCTCACAACGATCGGCTTGTCAGGCGTCGTATCTACCGGCCTCGTTGTACTCGGCTGCGTCGAAGCGTCATTGGTCGGTGCTTCACCTCCGGGCAGCGGAGCATCCGGGTCGATCTTGGTTCCGGGTGAGAAGACGATGCCCGTCTTACGTCCGGCGATGTCGGCTTCCTCAAGCTTCTCCAGCTCCTCGCGCTTTCTAAGCTCGCTGGCTCGTTTGACGTCTGTCGGCATCGGGGGCGGAGCCGGGAAGGTCTCACGCGGCTTATCCTTCATAAACGGGATCATGAATGAATTAAAGATCGGCAGAGCAGTGCCTCCGCCGGTCATTCCGGCTCCGAGCGACTCCTTACGAAGCGGGTTCCCCATCCAAACCCCCGTTACATAACTCGGAGTGTATCCAATGAACCAGACGTCGGTGTGATTGTTGACCGTACCGGTCTTACCCGCGAGGGGGTGACCACCTGCACTGGCTCCGGGAGCGGTACCCCCGCCGGCCGTTACGCCACGCATCATGGAGACCATCGTTAGAGCAACATACTCACTGGTCACCTTCGAACTCGTCCCCTCAAATTCCTCAAGCAAACTGCCGTCGCGATTGTAAACCTTACGGATCAGGTGCGGAGCAACTCGGATTCCTTTATTTGGAAAAGCAGAATAAGCCGCAGTCATTTCAAGAAGTGAAGCTTCGCTGGCTCCGAGTGCCGATGGAAGGCTCGGCGCCATGGGATTTGAAATGCCGAAACGACGCACCATCTGCCCTCCGGCCTGGATCCCGACCTGTTCGAGAAGATGGACCGCTCCGATATTCAGCGACTTTGCAAGCGCGATCTTCATTGGAACATTTCCATGGCTTAGGCTGCCATCGTAGTTCTTTGGAGCCCATCCGCCCCGTTTGATCGGAGCCCCGCTGACCATCATGTCAGGAGTCATTCCATCTTCAACGGCCGCTGTGTAAACAAAAGGTTTGTATGCCGAACCGGTTTGACGCAGTCCCTGCGTCGCGTTGTTGAACTTATTTGTGTGGAAGTCATATCCGCCGACCATAGCGACGATCTCGCCGTTCTTAGCGTTTATGGAGACGAGCGACGCCTGGACCTCGGGAACCTGGGTCAATTCTACCTTGAGTGTCTGATTTTCCTTATCAACTTCCTTTATAAGGAATTCCGCGAGGAAGCCCGGTTTCAATTCGTCCTTCGGTCGCTTACCGCTCCGGCCCATATCTGACGGCTTCACCACCGCCTTGTACCTTCCAAAACGTACTCCGACCTCATCGGATCCCGGGTTTGCCTTCATTACCAAACCCTTCAGGTACTCACCTTCCTTATATTCATCACCGTACCAATCGGGATGCTTAAATGTCTCGAGTGTCTTGGCGATGACCTTTTCGTCAGTGAACGGCTCGTCATTCTCGTCCACGAGAATATTCCTGTAATCCGAACGCCACGCACGGCCGCGGTCATAGGCGCGAAGCTTTTCGCGGATGGTTCTAGTCGCTATCTTCTGGGCTTCGACGTTTATTGTCGAGTAGACCTTAAGTCCGCCCTGGGCGACGCGTGTAGTGTACTTCTCTTCGAGTTGCTTGCGGATCTCCTCCACAGGGTAATCCCAAGCGGTAGACTTCGGCTGCGACTGATAGTAGGCGGTTCCGGCCAGCGTGATGGGCTTCGCTTTCGCGGCATCAACCTCCGACTGCGAGTATTTTTCCGGATAATACTTGGTCATCTGGTCGAGTACGATGTCGCGACGCGTCTTTGCCTTTTCCATGCTTCGGGTAGGCGAATACTCCGGAGACTTGGGGATGGCAGCGAGCAGGGCGGCCTCCTCTAGATTTAGATCCTTGACCGATTTTCCAAAGTACGTCCGAGACCCCGCCTCAAAACCATAAGCTCCGGCACCGAGAAATACGTAATTCATGTACATCTCGAGGATCTGGTCCTTCGTATACAGTCTCTCGATCTGTAGAGCGACTGCCCACTCATTTACCTTTCGAGTGTAGGTCTGGTCTTTATAGAGAAAAAGATTCTTTGCGAGCTGCTGCGTGATCGTGGACGCGCCCTCGGTTCGGCCGGTGGTTACATTCTTGAATATAACACCCGCGATGCGGTACGGGTCGATCCCGATATGGTCGCGATAACGGTAGTCTTCGATCGCAAGCAAGGCATCCGTCACTCGGTCCGGTACGTCCTGGATCTTGAGCGGGATGCGTTTTTCGATGGCGAACTCGGCAAGGATCGTCTCGCCGTCGTCGGCATATATCGTGGTGACCTGTGGCGGCCGATAAGTAGCAAGTGCCGAAACCTCGACCGAATATCGAGAGTTATTCAGATAGTATGACGCGAGCACGCCGGTCAACGCCCCGGCAGATAAAGCCAGTACAAGCGCCGTCAGGAAAAATGTCGCCCCCGAAAACCAGCTTCGTTTAGAACTGTCTGAAACACCTTCCGCTGTCTTAAATCTCTTTCTATCTACAGCCATTACTACCTCCCGCCTCAAGCAAACCTCGCTTGCGGCATCAATTAACGAATCGGCGCAATTTTACACTAACTACGAACCCAATTGCGACAAAAGTCGACAGCAGAGCCGACAGCCCGGCGCTCATTAGCGGCAGCGGAACGCCAATGACGGGTAGAATACCCAGAGCCATTCCGACGTTCATAAAGATCTGGAACGCCATTCCGCAAACGATCCCCATGATAACGAGCATCCCCGCCCGATCAGAGGCTTCGCGGGCCCCTGATATAAGCCCCGAAAGCAGGAGAGCATACGCCAGGAGCAAAGAAACACATCCGATAAATCCTGTGTTCTCAGCCGTTACGGCGAAAATAAAGTCCGTCTGCGGCTCAGGTAGGAACTTCAAAACACTCTGCGAGGTCTCTGTTTCCCCCTGTATGCCCGCCAAACCGCCTTTGCCGACCGTGATCGTCGATTGGATCGTATGATAGCCATATCCGCGGGGATCCACCTGATCCGGGTTTGTTATCGCCAGGATGCGTTCCTGCTGATACCTCTTTATCTTGCCGGTCTCAACTCCTATGAACCACGCGGCTGGCACCATGATTGCCGTGGCAACCGCTGCGAGCACGATGTAGCGCACCTTGATGCCCGACAAAAAGTACATCGCCGCAAGTATCGGGAAATACGTTATAGCCTGCCCGGCATCCGGCTCAAGAAGGATCAGTGCTACCGGGCCAAGAAATATCGCCAGACCGATCAGCATCTCTTTCATTTTGAGATTTCCCGCTTTCCGCGATCCGTAATACTTCGCCAACATCAATACCGTCGGTATCTTGGCGAATTCCGACGGCTGAAATTGCCCAACGATCGGCAATCGAAGCCAGGCTTTCTGTCCGTTGACCTGAACTCCTAGCGGCGTCAGCACCAGAAGCAAAAGAACGAGGGCGATGATGTAGAAAATAGGAGCGGAATCGATCAGGCGACGATAATCCGTAAACGCGACAATAAAGAATGCGACCAGCGATAACCCGATACCAAAGATCTGCTTCGTCCAAACGCTGTCTGTCGGCAGAGCATTATAGATCTGCCATACGCCAAAGGAAGCAATAACGATCGCCAGCAGAGTAGTCAGCCAGTCAAAATCTTTAAGATCGCGTTTTTCGATTATCGCTACCATCTTAATTAGGAATTATTTCTTGGCAACCGTTTCGGGTGTAGCCGCGGCCTGTCCGCGCGCGACGCGATAGGCTTCATAAACGCCTTTGGCGGCCGGAGCTGCATGGCTGCCGCCGAAGCCAACGTTCTCTATCAACGCTATCACCGCGATCTCGGGCTTGTACGCCGGAGCAAAACTGACAAACCATGCATGGTCCTTCTTGTCGCCGACGTCCTTTCCTAATTCCGCGACCTGAGCAGTTCCGGTCTTGCCGGCGATATCAAAGTCAGGAATGCGTATCGATCCCGCGGTACCCCCGCCCTGTACAACGCCCCACATACCATTGACGACCACATCCCATTGAGCTTCGGTAGCTTGAAGGATCCTGGGCTCTGCTCGCTGAAAACCGAAACCGGGCCTCGCAGGGAAGTAATTGTTCTCGCCCTCCTGACCGATGGCCGCGATCGGCCGAAATTCTTTCAGGAAGTGCGGTTCGTACATCTTTCCTCGCATTCCGATGGCCGAAACTGCCCGCAACATAGAAATCGGTGTTACGACGACAGTGTCCTGGCCGATCCCGGAATAAACAGTTCGGATATCACTCCATTTCCCTTCGTTCTTGATCACATACGGCATCCAGGACTTAGGCGTCTGCGGAACCTTTTCATTAGGGATGTCGATGCCGGACCGTTTGTCGAACCCAAAATCCTCGATCATCTTTATCACGCCGTCGATCCCCATTTTGAGGGCGAGACGGTAGTAGTATCCGTCGCATGATTTCGTTATCGCATAGCTGAGCGGCGGAGAGCCGTGGCTTCCCATGCAGCGAGTAAACTTATTTCCGATGGTAATACCGCCGCCGCACACTAGATTTGATCTCTCGACCGTTATCGCTCCCTGCTGTAGCCCAGCGAGTGATTCTGGTATCTTCCAGGTCGACCCGGGTGGATACCGGCCCTGAATAGCTCGATTGTAAAGCGGCCGTTTCTCGTCCTGCCAATATGCGGCGATCTGTTTCCGGCCCTCCGGTTTGGAACTTGACTGCACAAACACGTTCGGATCAAACGAAGGTGCCGACGCCATCGCTAGAACCTCGCCATTGTTCGGGTCAGTTGCGATGATCGTTCCGCGCTTTGTCACAGAATCAGCAAGCTTTTTCTCGGCGGCAAGCTGCACATCTAGGTCGATCGTCGTGACCATATCCTGGCCGGACTGAGGTTTTACAACTTCGAGTTCGCTCTGAACACGCCCCTTAGAATCAACGAGTACCTTTCGATATCCGGGACGGCCTCGTAAATATTCATCGTAGTATTGCTCAAGGCCGCCTTTACCGATGATGTCGCCGGGGCGAAAACCTTTTTCCTGATAGACGGGATCCTTGAGCTGAGTAGGGCTTATTTCGCCAACATAGCCGAGAACGTGGGCCAGAGTCGTTCCGAGAGGATAATAACGCTGCGGTTGCAATTCAACGCGAAGTTCGGGGAATTCCAGCGAATGGGATTCGACCCAGGAAATGTCGCGCATATCGACATTCTCCTTGAGTACCATCGTTTCGAACTCGTTCTGCTGCTTAATGAGGTTCAATCTCTCGACCACGAACTGTGGCTCAAGATTTAGCCCGCTGGCATAGTCATTTACGCGCTCACTGACGTTGATCTTCTTGAGCGGCTCATTTGAAAGGACGACATTATAAGTCGGCCTCGAATCGACGAGGAGTTTGCCATGCCGGTCAAGGATGGCTCCGCGCGGAGCCGGGATCGGGATGAATCGTACCCGCTGGCTCTCGGCCCGATCGTTGTAATAATCACCTTTGACGATCTGCAGGTAATAAAGCCTCGCTCCTAGGAGCCCAAGCAAAATGAAAGCTATCGCCTGGATCGCGATGATCCTGAGTCCGAGGTTCTGCACCTGATCGCCTATCTTCATAGCTAATGGATCCTCGCCGGTTATTTATTAAGCCTAATAGGATTGCGACGTCGGGTTTGGCGCCGCGGGGTGAACATATCCCGTTTTCGGCGCCGCACTCCGTCGCCGGATATGCTCTGTAATAAAAGATAAACCAAAGTACCGGCGATCGTCGTTCCGATCACACGATATGCCATGACAACCACAACGTCCGCTGCCGGCGGCTGGCCAAACAGCCTCTGAACTCCAAAATACACCAGATCATTTGCTAGACATGCTCCAGCTATGACGGGGATTCTAAGCAGTAAGTTGTCCAAATACACTCGCCGGGCCATTTCGAAAACAAGATACGCAACGATGGTTTTCGAGAACCCGCTTGCCCCTAGCAAACCTCCGCTCAGAGCGTCAACCGCGACGCCTGAAACGGTCGCAAATATGATCGCCCGGATCGAGTTCCGCTGAAGGGCGGCAAAAACCACGATGATCAGCGGAAAATCAATATAAGCAAAAGGCTCAAAGACGTTTCGCAACGTCCACTGAAGAACGATTGCGATTATAAGTGCAATTGTAAGTCTTACGCCTTCCATCTTTCTTAACTACTTCTTCACAGCATTGGGAAGCTTTTGGTCAAACTCCGGCTTCTCGCCCGGCTGGTACAAGAGAATGCCGACCTCCTGCATTGAATCGAGTCTGGCCGCCGGCCGTATTTCGATGATGTGAGGGGTCGTTGCCGATCCCGACACTACGTTTACGATCTCGCCGATCTTCAGGCCGGGCGGAAAGATCTCGTCCTGGCCGGTCGTAAAGACTACCTGGCCGACCTGAACGTCGATGTTTCCGGGCACGTAGCGCATTTCAAGCAGGTCCTTTTTGCTGCTGCCGCTCACAACGCCGAGAGCACTCGACGCCCCGATCTGCCCCACGACCGCCCCGACCCCGGACGTAGAACGCGTAAGCAAGTCGACCTGCGACGTAAGCGGACTCACCGCCGTAACACGACCAACCAGCCCGCCATTTGTGACGACAGGCATATAAAGAGTTACACCGTCGAGACTGCCTCGATCGACTATAGATGAATCGAACCACGCCGATGGATCTCGGCCAATGATGCGCGCCGTCAGCACCTTGTACTTGCTTTGCTCCCTGAGCTCGAGAATGGACCTTAGCCGGGAGTTCTCCGCCGAGAGGTCCTCGCTCTGTTTCAGTTCCACCTCAAGCTCCTGAACACGCTGTTTCAGCAGATCGTTTTCGCTTTGGGCGGAACGAAGGCTCGAAATCGAGTAAAAGTAATTGGCGATCGCCGCCGTGACGGTCGTAACCGGCGACTGAACAAAGTCCGCCGCCGTCTGGGTCCACGCGCGCACGACTCTCTGACCCGTCGATTTATCGCGGGCATCAAAAGCCATGAGGATAAAATTCACCAAAAGAAGGGCGATCATCAACCACGGGGTCAACCGCCAAACTTCCTTTTGACTACGCTCAGCCATGATTTAGTCGAGACAGTCTCGGAAGTTTTGGAAGTCTGGGAAGTCAAGGTTTCTTCCTGGACTTCCGAGACTTTCAAGACTTCCCCGACTAACTTCCTGTCATTAATGAATTATCCCACTTAACGCGCTTGAGGAGTTCGAAATCGGAGAGCATCTTACCCGTTCCGAGAACGACGGAGGAGAGCGGATCGTCGGCGATGACGACCGGCAGGCCGGTTTCGATCATTAGACGTTTATCGAGATTCTTGAGGAGAGCACCGCCGCCCGTGAGCACGATGCCGCGTTCGACGATATCGGCGGAAAGCTCAGGAGGCGTGCGTTCGAGAGCGACGCGAACGGCATTGATGATCGTTGCGATCGCGTCCGAAAGGGCTTCGCGGATCTCTTCGTCGGTCATCGTGATCGTTTTGGGAATCCCTTCGATCAGATTGCGCCCGCGAACGTCCATTGAAAGCGGTTCTTCGAGCGGAAATGCCGAACCAAGGGCGATCTTGATCGCCTCAGCCGTGCGTTCGCCGATAAGCAGATTGTACTTACGCTTGATGTACTGAGTGATCGCCTCGTCCATCTCGTTGCCGGCGACACGTACGGCACGTGAGTAAACGATGCCCGAAAGCGAAATGACCGCGATGTCCGTCGTACCGCCGCCGATGTCAACGACCATGTTGCCGTGCGGTTCAGTGATAGGAAGCCCGGCACCGATAGCAGCCGCCATAGCCTCTTCGACGAGATAGACCTCGCTTGCCTTTGCACGATACGCGCTGTCCTCGACCGCGCGGCGTTCGACCTGCGTGATCTCGGACGGAATACCAATAACGACACGCGGGCGGACCCACGATTTGCCGTTGTGAGCCTTGCGGATAAAATGCTGGAGCATCTTTTCCGTAACCTCAAAATTGGCGATCACGCCATCCTTCATCGGACGGATCGCGACGATATTTCCCGGCGTGCGGCCGAGCATTTCCTTTGCGTCGCGGCCCACGGCCTCGACCTGATTTGTGACCTTATTGATCGCAACTATCGATGGTTCCGAAACAACGATACCACGTCCCTTTGCGTAAACAAGCGTATTTGCGGTACCGAGATCGATCGCTAGATCGCTCGAAAAAAGACTAAATAAAGACTTAAATGCCATTGTAAAAAAGTACCCAGATTAATATTCAGAAATCGTGTTTAACGGAGTGATCTTTGGCATGAGTGCGATGGTCTCGTACCGGAAAAAGGACACCGTTGCCCGTAACGTCTAACCTAATAGTATACACCTATTTATTAGCATTTTTCTAATGTAATTACATCAAATATTTTCGCGAAACCCGCAAAAAAATTGGCCTTCGAGCATTCCGGACCCACGGCGACAAAAAAAGGCGGCCCGAAGGCCGCCCAAGGGGGTTTCAGTCATGCAACTTGAGTCATTCGATGCCGACGAAATCAACATCGGTCAGCGTGTCTGACACGTTGATTACGCGTGAGCCGAATCGATAGCGGTTAGCCGTAACAGACACAACGTAAGTTCCGCCGGCCTCGACATCCTCGAATCGGAAGAACCCGAACGAGCCCGTCGTGGCGGTGCGGCGGTTGCCCATGGTGTCGGTGATGATCACCGTGGCATTTCGCAGGCCGCGGCCGTCCGGGGTGGTGACTCGGCCTGATA
>LNFM01000996.1_pt1 | contig 75099 bp, 83 predicted proteins | sample 596031 | NCBI WGS metagenome assembly LNFM01 (sample SAMN04254537, study PRJNA301005) | activated carbon metagenome | isolation source: dual media filters at the Ann Arbor, Michigan drinking water treatment plant | place: USA: Ann Arbor
GTTCCACGACCCTGGATTCGCTTTACGAGCCCATGATTTTCAAGGCCTTCAATTGCCTTCCGTACCGTCCCAACACTCACGCCGAAGCGCTGAGCGAGAAAAGTCTCGTTCGGCAATGAGTCGCCGACCATCCACTCGCCCTTTCGTATCCGGTCGACAAGGGCCTGACGCACCTGGCCGTAGAGCGGTTGAGGAGTTAAGGCATCCGCGATGTCTGCACTTGGCTGATTTCGCACAGCGCACTTCCCTTGCTAGCGCCTTCCTAATATTCTATTCTAGATTGTCTTATCCCTTTTCTTCGCATATTTGTGACCGGCACGCATCCCTCTATGCAGATCTTCTTGGAGTAATCCACAGGGTGCTCTGGCCCTACGTTGTCGCGCCCATGCCCGACCCGAGGTGATCGATCATGAGTTTAGTCGCCCAATAGGACCGGAGCCGAGAAAGACGCGAGCATCGGCTTCACTCTCGAATTGCCGGTATCCTGAACTCGTATGAACGAGCACGGTCCCATCACTAAAGATGATGCCTGGTCTCTTCAAAATAGTTGCCACGCGCGCGCCGGGGGGCAACGCCGTTTCTCGATGGGGCGGGAGTGCCACCTTCGCGGACGTGCTGCCCGGTTCAGTGATGGGCGCGCGTTTTAGCGCGCTAAGTTCAGCTGCGATTTCAGTTATCCGCGATGAGGTGCGATCTACTTTCTCCAGGTCGCTTGCGAGACGGTCGCTTAAGAGACCTATAAAAAATCCAAGCACCGCAAGGACCGCCGCCAAAAGAACGAAATCCGGCGCTCCAGCGAAGTGGCCGCCAACAACCAATGCGCCACCGCTCGCTGCTAAGACGACGTACCGCCCCCATCTTGGCTGCATTCTTTGGTCCTCGTTCATTTGGAAAGCTGTCATAACGGACAAGTTTCCTTGCGTACTTTGCCTGCTTGACTATCCCGCTTTACGCGGAGGGACGAACATAAACTCTTTGACCCTAATCTCCGTTACGACGCCTTCTCCGAGTCTCTTGTTAAGTCGCTCACCAATGTCGCGCAGCAGACCGGTCAAATCGGTTTTCTTTGCCGACTTGAAGTCAATCCCTACCGAATCGTACACAGCTCGGAACGCTTCATCGATCGCGATGCTTTGAAACTTTGCAGAAGCAGCCCCTAGAATTGCGGCATCGTAGTCTATACTCAAATCCAAAAGCGCAAAGCCTGCCGCTTTTTCTCCAGTCATGATTGGTACGCGCAGCATGTTTGTTGTTGCAGTTTCGATCTTCGGTGTCTTCTCTAGCTCAACGGGGTGCGCGTTAAACAACTGGAAGTGCTCGACGGCGAAGAATGCAGCCAAAGTTACAAGTGCAGACCAGACGCCAATACCCAGCAGTTTGAGCATCAGTATTCACCGTAGGGCGGGCGGGGCTGACAGTAAGTACCGTCGGATCTCTCCGCTTCGACAGCGCGCATAATCATCTGCGCAACATGAGACACAGCTTCAATTTGGACTTGAAGGACGCGCTGATTTCTCTCAACAGATAAGCGGAGAGCTTCTAGACGCTGGCGAATAAACTCCTGCCCTTCAAAGGGCGAGCGCAACTGCAACCAGCGGCTAAGCCCCACCAGAGCTTGTCCCTTTCGGTCGCTGAGCCGCGCGAGCTCATCCCCTTTTTGAGCCTGGAGGGCCTCTGTTTCTTCATCAACGACTGTTATCGCTGTATCAATCAGCGCGCACAGTCTTTCTGCATTTACCGAGACGGCCGGTAAGGCTTCCAATTTTGCTTTGTCTGGTGGCGGCATTTTCATTTAGCCAGCGTCCAAAGACGAAACTTTGACGAGACTTGGCATTGCTTCGGAAACCTTCTCAGCTACGATGTCCGCCAACAGTCCTCTCCAGGTGTCCAACGCCAGCGAACCGCCATGGCTCCCAGTTCTGGGCAAGACGTCGCGTAGCGTTTGGGTCATGAGAAGCTGAGTGAGTTTTTCCTGCGCAACCGAGTCCTGCGCTGCACTGCTGGGCCTCTCCGTGTTAATCACTGATTCTGCTCCGTGGGCGGGGACCAGCGCCGCCTCCCAGCGCTCGTCCGCCTTTGGCAGATCTTTATTTTGCAGCGAAAGGCTCGCTACAGGGTGGTGATTTCTCAGCTGCTGAATCTGCACGTTTGCCCCCTTGCGTTCCCTAGGAGTAAACTTGGGGGGACTTGTCTCAAGCTTGCTTAGTCGTTTTCTCCTTGCCTGTGCGAAACGGCTTCAATCAGCTGCTCTTCCATCTCGTGTGTTGCAAGAGCATCAACGTACGCGTTGCGCCTTGAATCGAGGTTGGCCATGGTCGTCTCCAGCCGCAAAAGCTCCGCCTTGGCCTTGTTGCTCTGCTCACTTAGAACCACCAAACCCCGGTCTATAATGCCGACAGTCCGGGTCACATATCTGATGGAAATGTCCCGGAGTTTCACATCCGGTTCGGATTGTAGCAGCCTGTCACGCAATACGCCTCCCGCAGCGGTGCCGGCTGCAATTCGCGTGATTTCAATCTCTGCCTTCTTTTTTTTTATTTCTAGTAGCCGCGTTATTCGCGCCATATCCTTGATCGTCACGTGCTCATCTCCCTACGACTATTGAGCCCGCAAAGCTTTGTATGATCTGATCTACTCCGACAGCGAGGACCAACACGGCGACGATCAGTCCTCCAAACAGGATTGCCGGACCGGTCACCAACTGAATGGGAACTTGGGGAACGAGGCGATTTGCCATACCCACAAGAGCATTGCAAACAACTGCGTACACTAGAAATGGTGCCGAAAGCGGAACAACGGCGCTGAATACTCGGGTGATCGTTTCGCGTAGCCAATCTGATGAAGCGTCCGCGGTCAGCGCTACTCCCACAGGGAGATGCGAATACGACCAGAGGATATGTTTAATGAATAGATGATGCACGTCGTATGCAAACATCATGACCATTGACAATATCGCAATGAGATTCGTCAGAGGCGCCATGAGTTCATTCTCTATGATGCCTGGCGTGGACATTCCTGTATATCCAATGATTTGTGATATCACTTCAGCAACGAACAAGAGTGCCAGAAAGAACAGCCGCAGCAAAAAGCCCAAGAATAGCCCGATTAGGATTTCTGCCCCTAACAGCACTAATAGGTCTGCACCTGTGGCGGTCCGGACTTTTGGTGCGACAGCGTCAAACAGGATTGGCGTCAGTGTCATTGCCAAACCAAGAGCAAGGTAGGCTCGGATTGACTGGGGGACACGTGCTGCGGAGGCGAGCGGAATGACAGCAAGGAACGTTGATACGCGAGCCAGTATGATCATCCCAACGAGGATTCCCGTTTGGAGATCAGCGGTCATACGATCGTTCCGAGCGTCACGACTCCGGTTGTTCGGCCCACCTCCGAATGAGAGATGACACTGATTGTTGGGAACAACCGCTCGACGACAAGGCGAACGTAGGGCCGCACTTCTGCTGCCGTTACTATAACAAAGCGATGTCCCTTGTCGATCTGCGTCTGGACAGCTGCTGCGCACTCGGCACTGAATGCCTCCACCATCCGTGGATCAAGATCGAACTCAATGATTTCTCCTTTAGCGTCCCTTCTCAACGCTTGGTTAAAGGCAATTTCCCACCTGTTGCTAAGACGAAGGACCTTGATCTGCATGCCGTCGGCCAGATCTCCGCAGATCTGCTGTGCAATTCTGCTGCGTACATGCTCTGCGATTGCTTCTACCCGTCGGGTGAATGGCGACACTTCTGCTATTGCTTCAATGATCAAGTGAAAGTTTCGGATTGATACGCGCTCTGCGAGCAAAAGCTTAAGCACTGCCTGCAGTGAGCTGTTTGAAATCTGGCTTGGGCAGATCTCGTCAACCAACTTTCGATAGTCCGGGTCTAGCCTATCGATCAGGGAGCGAAGGTCGCGGTACGAGAACAACTGAGCAAGGTTGGCTCTTGCCACTTCACTTAGATGTGTCAGGAGAACGGAGGGATTGTCGACAGGTGCGTAGCCTTCCTGTCGCAGTCCCACAGCAAACATCTCCGGTATCCACATCGCCGGCATGTTGAATGCCGGTTCTGACACCTCGTCACCGGGGAATTTTGGCCTGCGCCCGGAGCCGTATACGACGAGAACCTCTCCCGGACGTAGCTCGCCTACAGCGACGACCGTCCCATACACTTTGATTTGATAACTCTTGGGAGCTATGGCCACATCGTCTGTAATCTTCACTTCGGGTATGACGAACCCATATTGGCTCGCAAACTTACGTCTGATTCGCGCTACGCGCACTGCAATCTCGTTACTACTCTGTATGAATAGACCGCTGAGCTGGCGTCCAAAGACGAGCTCTAACTCTGCTGTCCGTAGGAGTTCTTTCGTGACCACGGCATCCGAGACCACGGATGAGATCTCGCGTGCAGTCTTTTCGGCCGCTGCGTTCTCGGCTTTTTGCTTTTGCTCGGGTATTATCAATCCAAGGGCGACTAAGGCCACGGCCAGAATGAGAAACGGCAGTGTGGGCAAACCTGGGGCCAAGGCAAGACCGGCCACAACGATCCCGGCGATGAGTATCGCACGCGGTTGATCGCCGATTTGTCCGAAGACGACTTTGTCTGCGGATTCGCGCGTGCCTCCCTTGGATACGATCAACCCCGCGGCAAGTGAGATTATGAGAGCTGGTATTTGGGTTACTAGCCCGTCGCCTATCGACAATCTCAAATAAATGTCCATCGACTGTTCGATGGACAGGTTGTGGCGCAGAGATCCTATAAGGACCCCCCCAACGATGTTTATTCCTGTTATGATAAGCCCAGCGATGGCGTCGCCGCGGACAAACTTCGATGCGCCGTCCATTGAGCCATAGAACGCGCTTTCATCTTCGACGTCACGCCGCCTTCGTCTTGCCTCCTCTTCATTGATCAGACCTGCGGAAAGATCGGCATCAATCGCCATCTGCTTGCCTGGCATAGCATCAAGCGAGAAGCGAGCGCCGACTTCTGCAATTCTGGTCGCTCCCTTTGTAATGACGAGAAAATTTACTGTGATCAAAATCAGAAAGACAATGACTCCGATGACGAAGTCACCACCCATGATGAAACTTGCAAAGCCTGCAATAACATGACCTGCCGATTCAACCCCTTCATGACCATTTGACAGGATCAGGCGTGTTGTCGCGATGTTCAATGACAGCCGTAGCATGGTTGCGATGAGCAGAATTATTGGAAATGCTGTGAAATCCAGCGGTCGACTAATCCACAGCGCTACCATGAGCACTACGACGGAGAGAGAGATGGAGAAGGCCAAGCCCACGTCGATGAGGAACGGCGGAAGCGGGAGGAAAAGGATCGTTAGTATGAGTACGATGCCGAGAGCGAACAACGTGTCCTTGGCGAACATCGAGGTAGGCGCGCTCTTGTCGACTTTAATGATGCTGGTCATCTTTCCCTACCGAAACGAAGCACACACACGGTGTTGACATGGTCATTGCCCATGGCCCTCGTCTCGCTCACCGTCCTTCGCCGACATCCTGAATCTTGTCGTAGACTGTTGCAGCAAACGTCCCGACTTGCGCGCCCATAAACGGGGCTGAGACGACCAACATAATCAAGGCAATCACAATCTTCGGCACAAATGTTAATGTCACCTCTTGGATCTGTGTCAGCGCTTGCAGAAGCGAAATAATGATGCCTACCAGCGTTACGGAGACGACAACGGGAGCGCTGACAATCAACGAAATCCAGATTGACAGTTGAACCAATTCCTTTGCGTCGACAGCATTCATGGCTTGGTGAGGGTAATTCCCTCTCCAATTAGCAGCTTTTGCCCATTGTGTAGACCAGCATAAACACCGTCGGAAAGGACTTCGACCGACGTGACTGTCCCGGATTGGCCCGACACCTTGTCTGTAACAGTAAAGCCGATTAAAGCAGCACCCTGCTCGACTGCTGCCCGTTCAAGAATCTGGTCTAGTTTTTCACTTTGTTTTACGACCTGCTCCAGGTTTGATAGCGTAGCCAGCTGTGACACGTATTCGGTCGCATCCATCGGCTTGGTGGGGTCTTGGTTCTTGAGCTGTGCGAGGAGCAGCTTAATGAAGGCATCGTAGCCTAGGTTGAGGCCTTGCCTACTTTCAGCAGCCTGTGCGGAAGCTGCTGTGGTGGACGTCGCGGGGGTTACCTGCATGATGCAACCTTTCCAAGTTCTTCATTGGCGACAGTTGCTCCACGCTCATCCTTCATGGGGTTTGCTGTTAAGATTTCGTCTTCCATCGCGAATAGCTTTCTGATGACACGTAAGCACTCGAAATTCCTACCACGTGTGAGTAGGTCATCGACGACTGCAAGCTCTGACAAGACCTCCCCACTCGTGAATGTCGCTCGCAAGAGGCGGAGAGATCCTCGCGCCATCTCCAAAGCAGCATCGGCTACTTTAGGATCCATGATGGCCGTTTGGATCATAAAGTAGAGCTGCTTGAGCGGTGTTTTAGTGTCTTCCGGTTTGAGGACGTGCTGCTCGAGAAGAAATGTCACGCTATTTAGGAACTCAAGTGTTACCTTCCGGTCGGGCTTGAGCACAGCTCCATTGACGAATATTTTTTCCCCAGCGCGCAGAGAAATCTTAAGTACTGTCATCACTTGAGGCCTTCTGAGATTGTGGAAGTTATCTCGATCATTCCTGTGAAGCTTCGCCGTTCCCCAACTCGCACTTCCTCGGCCGCCTTAATCAAAAAGAGCCCGATGGAGATGAGTTTTGCGCGCAGCTCTGTGGGGAGGCTGTTCTCAGGCCGCCCAAGGTCCTCAATAAAGTGGCACCAGAGTCGTGTTACGAAGTGAGTTGCCTCAATCGACTGACGGGACTGCAGACCTGCACTCTCCGCCAACTTCATCATTTCGATCGATTGCAGCAGGAGCGTGCGTTCCGACTCTCTATTTTCGGTCGAACTTTCCGCTATTGCTTCTGAGTAGGCGAATTTATACACCACTCATGCTCCTCTCTGCTGTCTTCCATCGATACCACCCACCTTCGTTCAGATGGCTTTGAGCAAACTCATACTTTGAATTCGGCCTGTCACCGCGTAGGTGGCCTCAAGATGATTGAGAAGTGTGTTCAAGCGAATGGATAGCTCCGTTAGGTCGACACCTTCTCTCGAACCAATCAATCTCTCAACCAAGTCAACACGCGCCTCAATTTTGATTGTCGCCTGATCCAACTGGCTCTCGGCAGCACCGAGCACCCCTTGTAACTCACCGAACTCTGCTATGCCCTCGGCCATCAACTTTGATGCTTCATCGACCAGACCTTGGTAACTGGCATCGTTCAAATTCTTTGTTCCAGCATCAACGACGAGCGCGTATGCTGCCGCCACTTTGCGGAATGCCTGTTCTTGAGCGGATACAGACGCTCGGATGGTCCGATCCGGTGCCACTACGCTGGTTGCCACTTCCTGGGTTGCCGAACTCCAGTTCGTCGGCCAGGCTGAGTCGTCGAACATGTTCTGGAAAGTATTGCTTATGAATGCCTGCATGGAACTTACGGGGATGCTGTTAACGGCCGGATCTGTACTCGCCATCCCGAATTCGCCCACAAAAGCTGCTTCGGAAGCGGTGCGCGCGGCTGATGGCGGCGTTGAGAAGTAGTCTGCCATAGGCGGCGTGGTCGTGTTGATTCCAGCGAACAGATAGATTCCGCCATGGCTGGTGTTCGCCGCCGATATGAACGACTTGAATGATTCTTCCGCCTGACGGACGAGTATTTCGGCGTTTCGCGGGTCGCCGCGGGCAGACATCAGCGCTGACAGAAAATCATTCGCATTCGATACAATGTTGTTAAGGGATGCCTGCGATGCATCTAGCCGTACGGCGACGCTCTTGTTGACATCAATTGTACCCCGCAGAATTTGCACTTCCTGCCGGAATGCAACAATGCCTCCGGTCTCCGCTCCCAAGTCTTTTCCGATATCATGGCGGCGCCCTGATGCGACCTCAGCTTGAAGCTTAGTTGCCTCGTCCTGCACCCGCCGAATCTGGTTCGATAACATCGAACTCGCGGACGTCAATGTCGTTAGGGGTGTTAAGCGCATCCTCTATCGTCCCAGATCGATGATAGCTTTGATCATACTGTCGACGGTCGCAATGAGCCGGCCGGCAGCTTGGTAGGACTGTTCAAACCTTAGGAGGTCCGCCATCTCTTGGTCGAGACTGATCCCCGTCACGCCGAGCAAGCGCTCATTTGCACGGTCGCGAATTGCCGTCTGGACTTCCAATTGGCTGGCAGAAACCTGCCGGAGTTCCTCGAACCAACCAACGCTTTGCGACGCAAATTCCTTGATATTTACCGATGTGCTGAGGCCAGCGGCGGCGTCGAACAAAGCCGGGGCGGACAGACCGTCGAGTCGTTCGATCAAGCGTCCCGAGTATCCCGCGTAGCCGTTTGGATTGGCATTGTAGTCGGGGTCTGCGGGCGCTGAGGCACCGCCGTCCCGGAGATACCGGAGATCCCCACCCTGTGCCGGATCTACTTGCGAATTGACGCGAATTTCTGCTGCAAGTCCGCTCACCAGTGATCCTGCCAGAGGAACTGTCAATCCTGACCAAGTAAACAAACCTGGCAAATCTGGCTTACCACTTCCGCTTTGATCGCTGTCCGCAAATGTGCTGATCAGTCCCCTAGCTATTTCATCGAGCTGATTTTGGAGCAGCGGAGCTATGTTGTCTCTGATCTGAGCCAGCCCAACAATCGATCCCGTTCTCGATGGCATTAACGCACTATCGCCAGTTACCTCCACACCATCGATCGTTATCGCTCCCCCTAGCGAACCGGGTCCTAGATAGCCTGTTTGGGTAAAGGTCACGTCGCGGGGCGTCCGCTCGAACAACACCACCCCCCCGTCTGTATAGACGATGATGTCGTTGCCCTCACTTGGTACGACCTTGATGCCAACGATCTCTGAGATCTCTTTGAGTAGTTCATCCCTTCGATCAAGCTGGTCAGTAACGTCTATTTTTGCTGGAGTTGCCGTGACGATTTCCTTGTTTACAGATGAAAGCTTCTGCAGCAACCCATTCAGATCTGATACCGCAGTTGCAATCTCTGCATCGGCTTGCGTTCTCACTGAAGATACGAGTTTCGTCGCGCTGTTTAACCCAGAAGCTAGCGCTCCGGCAGATGAGACAACCTGCAGGCCAGCCGAGCGATTGGATGGATCACTTGCCAGGAGGCGTATTTGCGTTTCGAGATCTGCCACCATGGCCGCTGGCGATGATGCCAACTGTGGATCTAGAATGGCGGCGTAGAGTTGATCTAGATGCGCCATCATACTTGCTTCGCGTGATAGCGAAGAGCTAGATGATAGGGCTCCATCCAAGAGGACTTGATCGGTAACTCGATTGATCGTGGTGAGCCGTGCGCTCCCACCGAGAAGAGTTATCTGCTCGCCAATCTTTCTTGAAGCGTTGGGATCGCCGGCGCGAGCGACGTTCCGCGACACCAGCGACATCTGATCTGATGACGTTGAGAGACCTGACAATCCTACCGACCAGGCCGAGCCAAGCGTCATCGTCAAGCGCCCCTAATTTCTGAATAGAGCACGACTTAGCTGCGCAGGTTGACAGCTACCTCAGCCAAATCAGCACCTGTCTGGAATACTCTCGAGTTTGCCGTGTAGTTTCGCTGAGCTTCGATCATCGCAGTCATTTCACTGGCGATATCGACGGTTGACTGTTCCAGTGCCCCAGAAATAATCGAACCCAGCCCACCCGATACCGGCAAACCAACCTGTAGATCGCCAGAGGTCAAGCTGGGCAAGAATGAGTTGCCCGACACCATTGTGAGGTTGTCTGGACTTGTGACACTTGCCAAGGGCACTTGATATAGGGGAATGCGAGATCCATTGCTGTAGACTGCCGTCAGCACGCCGGTACTACCCATTTCAAAGCGCGTGACCGGAACAGCGGCTGTTCCATCCATTCCCGCATCAGAGACAACGAAATTCCCAGCTAACTGCGTGGTTTCACTCAGATCAATCACCGCCGCCAAGCCTCCCGGTATTGGAACGGAGATTGAGTCTGGCCCGCCACTGAGGCGGCCATTGGCCGGATCAAACGATAACGTCGTTGTTGCAAGAGCCGGTGCGGCGTAGGGGAAAGAGGCCACCCCTGATGCGTCGGCCCGATTAAAGACCGTCACCTCCCATGACTCGGGAGCCAACCTTGAAAAGTAGAGATCGAGCGTGACCTCGCGTCCGAGAGAATCATACGAGACGAGGGAGCTCCGTGCCGAGTACGTTGCGGTGGCCGCATTCGCAGATGGAAGATCCGGAGCCGCAACATCCGACGCATCCGCCGGAAGGTTGGCGACAAGAGAACCGCTCTCCGACGGCACCGCCTGAAGCGCCAACTCACCGAGCTGAATTGGCTCGAGACCCGCCGTCCCGTTCACCACGACCGAACCGGTCCAGCTACTTATATCGTAGCCAAGAAGTTTGCCCCCGGCCGAATTCACGAGTTCGCCCACTTCGTTGGGCGTAAAGGCGCCCGCGCGCGTCATTAGCACTTCGCCTGCCGCGCCCTCTACGAGGAAGAACCCTTGACCATTAACGGCAAGATCAGTCACAGCACTTGAATAGGCGAATGTTCCCTGCTGAGCCACTTGCCGGCGCACGGTTGTTTCAACAGCTCCAGACTCGTATTCGGCGCCGGTCGCCTGCAGCACCAATGTCGAGAACTCCGTCGATACTTTCTTGTATCCCGTCGTTGAGACATTCGCGACGTTGTCACCGATGGTGCTCAGCTTGTTCGCCTGGGCGGACATGCCTGAAATGCTGGTCCGCATTGTTCCAAATATGCTCATGCCTATCCCCAACGACCATCATGATGCTGTCACTGAGACACTACTGAGCTGCGATTGCATAAGGCTTGCAGATCGTTGCTGAACAACGTCGTGCGAGGATATCTTCAATCGATAACCCAGATAGCGCTGCGACTCGACGGGGTCATAATTCAGTCCGGTCTTGAGCCTGCGCCGGAGCCGACAGATGTGACTTTCGACGACGCTTTCGTCGTACTGATCATTGAACAATCCATATACCCGATTGAATATTTGGGTCTTTGTCAGCCAAGCCCCCTGGTTTTGGTAGAGGCACTCCAAGATGCGGCGCTCGCGGCGCGGTAGAACGAGAACCTCGCCTTTAACAAGTGGATCCCGGCCGTCCGCAAATACAATCAAATCACTTTCGACGAGGCTGGACACATCCGGCTGCCTGCGCGCGGATGTGCGATTGATGCGCGCCAAAATTTCCTGGACATGAACTGGCTTCCCAATCACATCATCGTAGCCAGCGGCAAAGAGTGAAAGTGTGACTTCAAGAGTTCGTTTGTCGAGGAGTGCAATCAAGGGCACAGAAACGCAGGGCAGTAGCGCCCGCGGCAAAGCTTCCCGCCCCTCTACATCCCCTATAATCACAGCCTCCAAGGCGCTGAGCTCACCAACCCCACTGTTGGCTATCCAATCGTGAAAGGCCTCGGGTTCGAAGTGAAGACCAGCAACTCCAAGTCTATCAAGCCCATCAATATAGGCCTTGGCCACTGAGGACCTTGTTTCCACCAGCACGATCATCATGCGTCTCCAATCGAATCAGCTCGACAGATCAGAGGTTAAGCTCGGCAGCCAACCCGATTGGTGCTCACAATGTCACTATTCCTGTGTGTTATCAGTCACTTGGGGTCTCTGTTTAATATCTGATGCATGCTGTCATTTGGCGTGCATCATTTAGATGATGTTGTTTTTGCGTGTGGCGTGCCCTTTGCTTGGATCACGCCCGAGAACGAAAATTCGACGCCGAAGGCTAAGCAGAAAATGTCTGGCACCAGATCATCCAAGTCACAGAATGCGTCACAAGCCTCCGCTCGTGATGCACGGGTTCACGGGAGATCTCGCTCGTGCGCATTAATCAGGCTGGGTTCTGCGAAAGCTAGTCTTGCGGCCAGACTTGTCGACGTGTCCCCGTCTGGACTTCAATGCAAGATAGCAAACGGATTGATACCTCGCGTCGGAGAGCCGGTCTTGATCGAATGGCCCGATGCGTCCACGTCGTTTGCTACTCTAAAGTGGATCAAACAACAGCGCGTTGGTTTGCAACTTGATTGTCTCACAGCTGATTTCGGTGATCGACTAGATACCGCAAGTTTGGGGTTAGAGAGTTACAGCAGACTGGTTCAGCTTCAGACAATCGCTTCTGAGTAAAGGCTTCCATTGTTTCCGGCAGATCCAGGCAGCGACCCACCCGCTTCATTTGAAGCCGTTCTAGACGAATTGACGGTTGCCGATGACGCGCGGCCAATTCGTCGCGCAACCCTGAACGGCTCCTCCCTTCTTTCGATCAATGAGAAGAGACCATCCGCAGAAGCTTTTTCGCGGCTTTCTTACTTTGATGCTGCCTACGCTGATGTCTCTGAACCGAGCATTCCCGATGTTTCGATTGAAGAGATTTTGGACTACGAATTGACACTCCGGCGCCTTGATGGCAACTATTCTGCATTGCGCGCGCTAAGACGTAAGGTCCTGCGCCGGCTTCATCCCGACATCGTGCCTGAAGGGTTTCGGACCAGAGCGATTGACTTACTGAAGCGTATAAATGTCTCGATCGATCAGGCTCGCTCGGCTCGCTAGGTAAACGAAGCCTTAACATTGTTGTCCGCAATTCTGGGCTCACCTTGGCGCAACTTCAATGTCCGTGTGAGATGTTAGACCCTTAAGCAGAAGGGTTTGGCTCAGATGTCACGTCACAACGTTATCCTGCAGATTTCCAATCGACTGGAAGATCTGAGCGCCTATCTTACCGGCGATCGTGAAACCGAACTTATTGAGCAACGCCATTTAGATGCCGATGCTTGTGAGCACGTTTATTGGCATGCGGGATATCGGGCTGCGCTCAACGACGTGCTAAACTTGCTGCAAACGACTGTCGACGCGGATCGCAATGTGGGCAGCCTATCCGGCTGCCTTTCGGACGCTCCGGATGGACAAAGTTGCCACTAGGGTGGAACGAGTGAAACAAGGTGCAAAGTTGCAAGAATGCCTGTTCTGGCTCTGAGTAGGCGCGAAACATAAAGTAGGGTGCAGTTCCGATCTTGTTGCATAGATGTTCTGTTACATTCTCATAGTCGGCGCCGACAAAAGATACCGCGAATAGCCCATCTGTTCGAAGAGAGCCTAACGCGTAGACACCACACGACGTCTTTCGAGCCGCTATCCGGACATCATCCACGATAAGTTTGTAGGGTCCGTCCAATCGGATTCCATTCATTTTTTGCTCCGCCATTAGACATAGAGGCCCAATCGGCTCTCAGGTTTATGCGCGCGTTCAGCTTCGTCATTTGAACCGCGAGCGCTGTAACCTTTTTGTTGATCACGGCTCTGACCCAGGCTCGACCCGCCCGCACCTCTTCCTGACAGGTTCGTGTCTCCGCCAGCAGGGCGAGCTTCTTTGCTTACGTCATCCTGGCGGCCATTTTCTGCATTCGCCAATTGAGCTGTTTCCTGAATGTGTATTGCTTCAATCTCGTAACCTGAGCTGGACAATTCGTCCTGGAGATTTGAAAGCTCTCGGTCAAGAAGCTCCTTCGTCACCCTACTTTCGACGCTGAGAGCCACTGACAATGCTGGTCCCGTCAGCTTTAATTTAACGGCAACACGTCCCAGTTCGGCCGGTTGGAGCACGATGTCCAATACTCTGATCTGGGGGCGAAACGCTGCCTCTCCGGTCGTGCTTGTGGTCTCAAGCCCTGTCGCGTTGAATTGGGCCTCGCCCGCGTCTTTCTTCATGGAGTCGCGTATTGCAGCTGCTATCTGATTTGGGATCGGCAAAGTTGTGTCCGGGTTGCCTTTTTCAGCGATTTGCATTGCAGCCGGTCTGAGACCGATACTCTGCTCCTTCTGATAGTCTGGCGACTTCTCCGCGGTTCCAGCAGTATGTTCTTTGTTGCCCTCCAACGACACACTCTGCCGGTACATATCCTGGTGTTGCTTGGATAAGGATTTGCCGCCATCGAGTACTGGCATCTTGGTCATGGCCGCGCTGGCTGCGATGTCATTCCTTACAGCAACAGCGTCGGGGGGGGTCTGTGAGATCCAATCTTGAACACTTAAAGTTTCTCTGGCTGGGCTCCGCCGAAAGGTTTTCAATTCAACCGACATCGGCACCCCCAATTCAGCAAGTGGCGTTGCTGAATCGGTCTCTGACAGTGTTTCCCGAGAGGCGTTTGACTGTTCTGCTAAGTGCAAATTCGCCATCTCTAGCGGCGCATTTGCTACTGCATTCTGCGCGCCACGTTGAAACATTCCACTTGTAACGGTCTGAACTGGACTTGCGGGCCGTGCGCCGCGTTCCTCGTCCATTGTTCCTGGGGGGAGGGTGAGATTCACAGGAGACAGAGAGGTTGGGTTCGCCCCCTCTCGAGCGATATCGTCTGCGGGTGGTGAGGGGAATGCTAAAAATAGATCTCGGGGAAGTGTGTCTAGCCGCCCCTGCTCAGTAGCTGAACTGTTCTGATCCGGCCCGCTCGGACTAGCCGTTTCCGCCTCGGATGCACCGCCTCGTTCTTCCGATAATCCTAGAGACTGGCCTAGATGCCGGCCAAACTCGTCACCATGCACTTTGCAAGATGTCTCTGGTCCTTCAGCCGGATGTTTGGCGGCTACTCCAGCGATTGCGTTGACCTTCAAAGTTAGTCTCCTTTCTTCGCCAGTCGGGCCGTTGCAGTTTCCAGCGTCTTCTGGATGTCGTCCTTCAATGCCGGCGGCAGCGCAACGCTTGCTGTTTCTGGCTTGTCTTTTTGCGCCACGGCCCGTTCTGTCTGAAGCTTTGGCTTGTCCTCAGAGTGCGACAGCGGCATGGCGACGGATTCCACCGTGTATCCTTCGATAATCCTGTCTGTTATTTTGATAGCGGCATCGATGAGGGCCTGTTCGTCGCTTCTGTAGGACCTCCGATCAAGTGCAACCAACTCTTGGCGAACGCTGCTCGGATCCTCGAAGAGCGCTTTTGCCACAAGGCTATAGAGCTTTGCCCTATGCCAAGCTTGCGATCCGCTCTGCGAAACCGCCATGGTGGCCTCAGCTATCTTTCTGGCAGACTCAAAGTGTCCATCCTCCAGAATTTGCCGGCTCGCCTCAGCGAGAAAGTCCCGGTATCGATCAGCACCACTGACGGTTGGTATCGTGTCAATTGCCTTGACTATGGCCAGCTCGTCGCCAAGCGGTGCCTCAGAAAGAGCTTGCACTGCTACCGTCTGAAACTGTTGCCAGTAAACTGATCGGGGATACCGCCTTGTGTAATTGGCGATCAGGAGGGTTGCTTCTTTGATTTTCTCTTGCTTGAGAAGTAATAGCGCCTGCTGACGCATTGCCGCCTCTTCAAGAGCCGTTCCTGGCTCAAGAAGTCGTACACTTTCAAACAGCGCCTTTGCCTCCTCCGGCTGTGTTTCTGCAAGTAGTGTTCCCTGCACAAGTTTTAGCGGTGCCCGAAGCGATTCTGGGAGGTCGGTCATCGTTACGTTCTTAAAGTGGCTTCTCGCCAAATCCAGCTGCCTCTCCGCATAGGCGGAAATCGCTCGTGCGGCTTCCTTCCATGGGTCAGGTAGATTGCCGCTGTCGATTGCTTTCAATAGAGGTTCGGCCCGTCCGCCAAAGAGCACAAACAGCATTAGCGCTTCGACATCCGGCGGTCTTTTCCAAACCTCTGGCGGTTGGACTGCCAGTTCTTCACTCAACGCCTTGGAGACGGATTGACGTTTACGGTAAGCGTCTGGGTCCCCCGACAAAAATTGGTCCCCTAACAATCGAAATTCACGTACTTTTCTCTGAATTTCCGACACCCGAAATTCACGCTTTGGTTCAGGTGCCGGCTCCGGCGCCTCTTCGACGTCCGATGAAAACCAGGGCAGAGATATGAGAATTATTAGTAGTCCACTGATCATCGATTATCGACGCTCAAGAGAAATTCGATGCGACGGTTTTCGGGTGCCAAGGGGTTCTGGGGGGCTCTCAGTTTTTTGTCCGCTAAGCCTTCTATTCTTGCGATTCTTTCATCTGGTATTCCTCCCCGACGGAGCATGTAGTGCGCCATGTGTGCGCGAGCTGTCGATAATCTCCAGTTGTCATAGCCCGTCGATTTAAATTGGGCGGCGTCTGTGTGACCCCTAACGACTATGGCGCCCTTTTCCGCGCGCAGAACAGCGCTGATCCGCTCCAGAAGCACAATAGTTTGCGGCAATGGTGCCGCGGATCCCCGGCGGAACATTTCTGCCTTTTCGTTCTCCATGACCGAGATGAGTGCGCCGTCCACCTGGGCCTCGATCGCCAGCGTTGGTAAGTTCTGTTGAAGATCTTTGACAGCTGTGGCGATTGCTCGTTTCAATCGCTCAACATTGGCAACCGCCTCGGTGTTCTCTGGGGGAGCAGCTTTCTGGAGTTCTACCCCGTCGTCGCCCTGTGCCATCTTTTTATCGGCGTCAGCTGTTTTGGCTTGTTCTTGCTTCTCCTCCGACGCGATGGTCGATGGATTGCCACCTCCAGCTGGATTTGCGACTTCCGCATTTTCCTGGGTGGTCTTCCCATTATTCGACTCGGTGGTGGCCACAGCCTCTGGAGCGCTTTCAGTGCTCTTTCGCGGGATGTCAACATCGATGCGGGGGTCGAACGGATCAAACAGATCGGGACCCGCTTTCCGTTCCTCTTTGCGCAATCCGACTTCGTCAAGTCCTGCCAGCTTGTCCTGGCTACCACGTTCTGGAACGAGATCAGCCTCAGCGGCCGACGCTACTTCTTCAAGTGTCTTTGCCGGATCGACAAATATTTTCGACTCTTCGGCAGCCGCCTTCTCTTGTCGCGCACGTTCCATTCGGGCTCGGCCTGGCGATGGTCGGGCTTCCTTCTTAGGCTCCTGGGATTCTGTATCCGTATCATTCGCCTCACCCTGCTGAGCCTTTGGGTCGGCATCTCTTATGCCCTTGTTTGTCGGTGATCGGTCGGTCAGTTGCAGGGGATTGAAGTAGTTTGCGATCTGCACGATCGTCTTGTCATCTGTCATGTTGACCAACCACATAACCAGGAAGAATGCCATCATGGCGGTCATGAAGTCCGCGTACGCAATTTTCCAGGCGCCTCCGTGGTGACCTTCGTCGCCGCCGCCTTTTCGACGCCTGACGATGACGATTTCTCTTGCGAGATTATGATCTTCTTCACTCATTCACGAGGTCCTCGATGGTTCTGACAAATTGCGGCAGCTCTGTTTCTAGCTCTGTCTGGCCGATCCTCATCTTAATTTTGCAATTGTCGGTTTCTAACATATCAACTTCATACCCCCGTTGACCTAGTGCATCGCCTAATCTGAAAATCCATTCTTTCGGGCCGTTGATTTCCACACGCCGCATCTCATTGAATTCAAGAACCTTGCTCGCTGTCTCAATGATTTGTTCTGTTTGGCGGATTGTGACAAGCCTTGAGATCGCAGGTCCAACGATTTGCACGATTGACTTGGTTAGGCGCGATTCAACATCGCGAAATTCCGTCTCGATTGCCTCAGCCATGGCTTCCGCGCGATCCTGCATGGCGGCTTCGCGGACCTCGGACATCCTTCCTTCAATGCTCTCGCGAAGCTTCTCAAGCTCGACGTTGTATGCCGCTTCTGCCGATGCCATTCCGTCAGCTACACCTCGGGCGTAGGCCTCGGATACGGACTCCGCCGTCTCTGTAGAAAGTGCCACGAGGTTTTCTGTGGTCTGCTGTGCTCCCTGACAAATTGCTATAGGCCATAGTGGCTCGAATTCGCCATGCTGCAGCGCTTCGATATCGAAACGTGTCGCCATGGACATTTCCCTCAATGTACTTGAGTAGTGCATCTGGTTGGTCGACACGGCTCGTTACGAACCTTCTGTCCGTATCCATCTACGAAAGACAGCGACTGCTTGCTCCGGATCCTTTGCGATGAGCTCATTTAGCCGTGCGACCAACGGGGCAATTGAGCTGGATTGCATATCGGCGGAGTCGCCACCAAAGGAGGCCTCCGATATGATCGGGGCAGTCGCCATTTCGAATTCAATGTTGCCCTCACTCGCTTCTGTCGAGCCAATAAGGGCTGGCTGGACATCCACCGCCGGCTTCTCGAGGAGAACGCGCAGCAATGGCTTCAATCCGAACCAGACAATGGCAAGCACCGCCAGGACAAGAACAAGTGCACTGATTACGCTGCTGGCATTATTTTGAAGCATTACGCTCAGACCGTCGGCGCCGAGATCGCTGCCTTCCAGGGTGTCAATCTGAAATTCTTGGGCAGATATCGTGATTTTGTCACCACGGGACGTATCGAGACCTACTGCCGTCGCCGCAAGTTTTTCAATTTCTCCCAGTTTTGCTGTGATGGCCGCCGCGTCGAGGGGCGTTCCATCTTGGGCTTTGAGATTCGACTTGTTCACGACGAGCGCCACACTGATGTTTTCAACGCGGTAGCCGTCTTTTGTCGTACTGATGGTCTTCGAGCTGATCTCGTAGTTTGTGATTTCGTCCTTACGTTTGTTCGACTTTTGGTTTTGTACCTGCTGCGCGTTGTCTCCTGCCGGCGGTACATTTTGCTCAACACTAACACTTTGATCGGCGGTACCGTCTTTGGAGTTACCATCTTCCTTCACTGTACGAATTGATCGTTCGACGCGTGAGGTAGGATCAAAGATGTTTTCGTTGATGGTGCTCTGATCAGCATTGAGCCGCACCGCGATACTGCTTTGGAAGTTCGATAGACCCAATACGGGGGCAAGCGTCTCGAGGAGATTGCCTTTTAGCTGGTCCGCAAATGATCTCTCCAATTCGAACATCTTACTGGCACCAGGCTGCGTGCTTTCGCCGCCGACGGCCAAGACGGCGCCATCAGCACTCACAACGCGGACATTATCTGTCGACAAGCCCGGAACGGCGGCAGCAACAACGTTTCGTACTGCCTCGACGGGCGCCTTTGCATGCGCCACGCCAAGCTTGAGGACGACCGAGGCCGTTGGCGTCTGCGCGGAGGAACGGAGCGAACCCCGCTCTCCGAACACGAGATGGACCCTCGACGATACGACGCCGGTCATACTGTTCAGCGTGCGGGAAATCTCACCTTCAAGGGCACGAACTTTCGTAATTTCTTGCATGAAGCTCGTGAGGCCCAGAGCACCTATCTTGTCAAAAAGTTCATACCCAGCACTGGAGCTTGCCGGGAGCCCTCGCTCGGCTAGTATGCCGCGCGCCCGCGCCGTTGCGCTCGCCGGCACCAGGATGCGCGTTGAGTCGGGTGATGTCTCGTATGGGATCCCGACTTCAGACAAAATCGCGGCCATCCGGCTGGAGTCGGTTTGCGACAGGCCAATGTACAATGGCTGGTAGTCCGAGCGCGCGATGAAGTAGCTGCCGAGCGTGATTACGCCAATGAGCGTCAAGCCGACAAGACCGAGCGCAGTCAGTCGTCGCGCTCCCAGCCCTGCGAGATTCTGCCAAAGCAGCTTGAAGTTTTGAGCCAGATCCATGCACCATCGTCCATCTATTTGAAGAGGACAATCGGTTGATTTGGCTTGCGCGGAAGTGACCCCGTAGCCTCAGGCTACCGAACCGGCGTCCAAAGAATGTCGTTGCCAGTCAGGTCGGGCCTCGCTGTTCGGCGTTGATTGGAGACCCGCTTGCCGCGCCTCCTAGTCGGCGGGGCCAAAATGCAGTCAAGGCGGCCGTGGATACCACGGCCGCCTTTTCAATTGCTTTTGATGTTGGCCAATTAACGGAACAGCGAGAGGATGTTCTGAGTGGAGCTGTTGGCGATGCTCATGGCCTGGATACCGAGCTGCTGCTGGACCTGAAGTGCCTGAAGCTTTGTGGACTCTTCACTCATATCGGCATCAACCAGAGTGGCAATGCCCCGATCGATGGCCTGGCTCAGCGAGTTGACGAACTCCTTCTGGAGACCCACGCGCTGTTTGACAGAGCCCAGGTTCGTTGCGGACGTCGTCATTTCCTTGATCGCCGTGTCGACCCCCTTGATGTAGTCTTCAAGTGTCGTGAGGTCGCCCGAGCTATCCGTCAGGGCAGAAATGTCCATGTCGGCCACCGATGTGCCGCTGGCTGCAATCGCACCGGTGCTGTCGCGCAGGCCATCAACGATGCCGACGGCAGTGGCGTCCGAGTCGTACAATTTGATCGAAGACGTATCGACCGAGATTGTGCCGATCGAGACATTGCCGGAAGCGTCCCGCGAGAACGATCCAACGATCGTCTTTGTTGCATTGTAACCGGCGGCCGACGAGTCAACGGAAAGCCAGTTTTGCCCCGAGAAGGTGGAGGAATCGCCGATGCTCTTCAGCTGATTTTGAAGTTCCGTTACTTCGCTCTGGATCTTCACGCGGTCTACGCCCGGCTGCCGCGCAGCTACGAGCTTTGATTTGATCTCGCTGGCCACATCGATTGAACTGGTCAACGCCGTGTAGGCAACATCGATCGTGGCGCTGCCAAGACCCAGGGCATCCTTGACTGTCGAAAGTGCCTTGTTGTCTGAGCGCATCGTCGTGGCAATCGACCAGTAAGACGCGTTATCTTCAGCGGTAGCAACACGGAAGCCGGTCGAGATGCGGCTTTGCGTTTTGAGCATTTCTTTGTTGGTCGACTGCAGCGACTGGAGCGCAGTCATTGCTGCAAAGTTGGTCTTGATACTATCCATTGGAATTGTCCCTGGGTGATTTTGGAATGGGGGGGGGACATTCCGGACTCACCGGCACGACAAGGCGGCTTCATGCCTTTGGGGTACTCCCAACTCGACGTGAGTTGAGTATAGTTCAAATTGGTTTCAGAACCGTAAACCGTGCATGGGGCGCGTTAGCCACTCCACCATACTGCGGGCAACAGATGAGACAGCGTTTAAAGCCTAGGACAGGCAGCCGCTCTTAGCCTCAACGATTGCCTAGTTGGAAGCATCCAAACCCGCAAACCAAGCCATGGCGCGAGCTAGGAAGGATGACTGCTGTGAACCAACACCGGCATCAGTGCGCCGACCGTTCCTCCTTTTCGGAGGCGCCGGCCGTCGCTCCTGCCGGAATATCGGATAGGCGTTAACCGCCACGAAAAAGGGACAGAATGTTTTGACTCGAGCTATTGGCAATGCTGAGCGCTTGGACGCCCAGCTGCTGCTGCACCTGAAGCGCCTGGAGCTTCGTCGACTCTTCGTTCATGTCCGCATCAACGAGGGTGCTGACGCCACGCTCAATGGCATCCATGAGGACCTTTACAAAGGTCTGCTGGAGGCCGATGCGCTGCTTGGTGGAGCCGAGACTCGTACCGGCGGCAGTCATCTCGGTAATGGATGTGTCGACACCACGGATATAGTCTTCCAGGGTCGTGAGGTCGCCCGCCGAATCTGTGAGTGTCGCGATATTGATACTGGAAACAGTGAACGTTCCGGCTCCGGACCGCGCTCCTGTCCCATCCCGCAACCCATCGAGAATACCGTCATTTGTGGCCGAGGCGTCGTAGAGCTTTGAATCATCGACGGAGAATGTAATGGTCCCAATCGAGATCGTGCCATCACCTGCCCGCGAGAAGGACGAAACAATTGAGCGTGTCGCATTATAGCCAGCGGCATCGCTATCAACAGAGAGCCAATTCTGCCCAGAAAAGATAGACGAGTCGCCGATACTCCTGAGTTGGTTCTGCAGCTCGGTTACTTCGCTCTGAATGCGGACCCGATCAACACCCGGCTGCCGCGCAGCTACGAGTTTTGATTTGATCTCGCTGGCCACGTCTATTGAACTGTTTAACGCCGTGTAAGCAACATCGATCGTGGCACTGCCAAGACCGAGAGCGTCCATGACGGTCGTCAGAGCCTTGTTGTCCGACCTCATAGTGGTCGAGATGGACCAATAAGCTGCATTGTCCTCGGCAGAGGCGACGCGATACCCGGTGGATATTCTTTGCTGCGTCTGGAGCAGCTCTTTGTTTGTCGCCTGCAACGATTGCAGGGCGGTCATCGCCGAGAAGTTTGTTTTGATGCTGTCCATCGGATCCTGCCCAGTGCGTGCGAAGACGCTGTCCGGCATACCGGTTTTTCCGGTGCGGGAGATTGGCATCATGCCTGGGTCTAGATAGACCTCACCCCGCGTACGCGAATCGACTCCAACAAACAGTACTGCCAGCTTCTTAACAGGAGATTAAAGCCTGTCGCAATCCAACACACTCAGATGGCGTAAGCCTCGCTCAAGCATAAGATCTGATCAGTGCGCTGACGAGTACGTTCCAACCATCGATCAGCACGAAAAAGAGGACCTTGAGGGGCAGTGAGAAGACGATGGGTGACACCATCATCATGCCCATGGACATGACGACACTGGCCACGACGATGTCGATGACGAGAAACGGCAAAGCGATCAGAAAGCCAATTTCGAAGCCGCGGCGCAATTCGGATATGACAAAGGCAGGAACCAGGATCTGGAGACTGTCCGGGTCCGGCGCGGTTTCCAAGCCGGGTCGGCGCTGCGCAAGGTCTTGAAAGAGGGCAATGTCGTCGGAACGAACATTGGCTTTCATAAACTCCTTGAACGGTGAGACCATATTCTGAACCGCTTGTTCAGTGGGAAGTTTCTCTTCCATCAATGGCTTCAGCCCCGTCTCCCATGCCTTGTCGAAGGTTGGGGCCATGACAAACCATGTCATAAACAGTGCGAGGTTGATCAGGATTATGTTGCTCGGTGTTGTTTGCAGGCCCAATCCCGACCGCAAGAACGATAGAGCAATGATAAATCGCGTAAAGCATGTCCCCATGATCAGCAGGCCTGGGGCCACTGATAAGATTGTAATGATGAGCATGACCTGAATGATGCGGCCCGCGGTCGTCGGTGTTTGCGCGGGCAGAAGATCATTGAGATCGACTGTTTGGGCTATTGCACACTGGACCATCAAAATGGTCCCTAAAGCCGCAAGCAGCAAAGATAAAGCTATTCTATGATAAGACTGCGAATGAGAATGTCGACTTGTGCATCGGACGTTCTGATCCGCGCTATTTCCTTCAGATCCTGTTTGAGGAACTGCAGGTTGGATCCGCCAGAAATTTGTTCCACCGTCAGAGTGCGTAGAAAGCTCAGGAAGTCGTCGCTGAGTTCGGCAAGCTTTACCTCCTGATCGGGCATTGCAACTGGGAGCACGACGGATAGATCCAATCGCAACCATGGTGCTGCCTCTCCAGATAAGTTTGTCATGATAGATGGTATTTCGACGATTTTCTTCGTCGGTTCCATTTCCGCCGCAGTGTTACCCCCTTCGGACGCCTCTTCTGCCTGAGCTTGAGACGGCGGAGGTTGGGCCATTGAAGCTTTGTACCAGGCGATACCAACACCAACGCCCGCGCTGATCACAGACACGATGACAAGAGCGATCAAAGTGGGAACAAAACTTGCCCCCCCTTTTTCTTGCGTCTCAGTGTTATCTGCCTCGGCCATGTAAAAGGAACTCTCTCAGAACGGCAGCACTTGATCGAGGACCTGTTGCCCCCAGGCTGGTTGCTGAACTTCCATAGCGCGCCCTCTGCCACCCACCGAGATTCGCGCTTCGGCAACCTTCTCGTATGGGATCGTGTTGTCTTGGGAAATGTCTCGGGGACGAACGATTCCGGTAATGTGCACGACGCGCAGTTCGTAGTTCACCCTCATTTCCTGCGATCCGCTTACGATGAGGTTTCCATTTGGGAGGCGCTCGGTCACCACTGCTGCAATCCGGAGGTTCAGACGCTCCTCTCGCTCAGTAGTGCCTTTACCTTGCGCCGAGGTCGCACCATCCGCGTCAAAATTCAGAGTTCCACTGCCTGATCTGTCAATGCCCAACAGAGATAGGACATAGTCCAGAGATGTCGACATCGACCGCGAGGCATCGCGAGAACGTTCCGTGCTGGTGTCAAGGGACGCGCGATCCTGCATATTGATTGTAACGGTCAGAACATCTCCAGGGCGCTCCGCCCGGGGATCCTGGAAGAGAGACGCTGCGGACTGGCGCCAAGCAGACCCCTTCGATGGGGGGGGTTCACGTTCGATACGCTCGCCAATTGATCCGACTTGATCAACAAGCAACCCGGACCCGACTGGGGTCAGCGCCGGTTCTCGACCCATCTCTTCGGGAACTACCGAACAGGCACCTAGGGCTAACCCTATGAAACCAATCAATGTGATCGACGCTCTGTTCATTGGGTGGCTCCCGGGCTAGGCGCGGGATCCTGTGCATTCAATTCTGCGGCTCCAGCCATAAATGCAGTCAATCGACCGGCTACGTCGCTGGGCATCTCCCCTAGAATTGCACTCGCCGACTTTGGAGGAAGCTTGAGAAGGATCGCTGACGCGATTTGATCGCCAACGGCTGTTAGCCGCTGTGCGGCTGCCTCCGAATCCATCTGCGAGTATACGGTCACAAGATTGTCAGTGGCCTTGTTTTGGAAGTCATTGCGCAATTTAAGCCACTTCTCATGTTCGTCTATCGCGACCTTCAGCTCTTGGAGTTTGTCCTCGATGTCCTTCTGAAGCTTTTTGGCCTCGCTTCGCTCCTGCGCAAGTTTTGCCGCCAGCGCCGGATCGACGACGACATCGCAATACTTCTCCACCAGTGTCCTGCCTCCCCGCTGAGCGGGGTCTGTTGATGAGCGCTTTTCTGAGTCCTGGTTTGCGACTGCTTCAGCTGCTCCAGTCGCCTTCGCCGCCGTTCCATCTGTTGCACGGGACTCGTCGACGGGCGGTGATATCTGTGCTGTGGGTGTCATTACTGGCGTTGTGGCTGGCGGCTTTCTTTCATCGGCGTTAGCGGATGAGGATGCTCTATCAGGATCAACTGCAGCCGGCGGCTTGGCGTTGCCCGACTTGGCGCTGTCAGAAACTGGAGCTGACCTCTTCGGCGGACTTGTTGGCAACTCGGCCTTACCGACAGGACTCTCATCGCCTATTCGGATCTCGGGACTCCAGGCAGCCGGATCGCCCCATGCGGCAGATGGGTTGATAGCAGACATGCCCAACGCCGCGACCAAAGCGGCCGCGCAGCGGATACGCGTCATCTCCGTTTCATTCAGAACGTCATTGCGTTTCCGTGTCACTGCACGACCAGTTCTGCTTGCAGGGCGCCCGCCGTTTTTATCGCCTGCAGAACAGCGATGATCCCTGGTGGCCGCAGTCCCATTTGGTTTAATCCTGAAACAAGAGACTGAAGGCTCGCGCCCGCAACAACGCCAACATTGTCACCGGCTTGTTGCACTTGGACCTGGCTTTCGGAGTTTGTGACCGTGACCCCCGCCGAAAAAGGATTTGGCTGTGAGACAACAGGGGTTTCCGTCACTCTGATGTTGAGGCTGCCGTGGGATACTGCAACGGGTGTGATCTTTACGTCCCGGCCAACAATAATCGTCCCGGTACGCTCATCGATTACAACACGGGCTGGCACGTCGGGGACAATTGTCTGGTTTCCAATTTCCGCCATGAGGCGAGATGCTGGAATGTTGGCCGGAACCATGACTTGAACGCGCCTGCTGTCTAGTTCACGCGCGATGGCGCTACGATAGCGTTGTTGACTGACAATGTTGATGACGTCTGCAATTTGCGCGGCCGTACTGAAGTCGGGATTTCTGAGCTCCAGAATGATCGTTCCTGACTGATCGAGCTGGGCCGGCGATGCGCGCTCCACGAGCGCGCCATTGGGAATTCTTCCAGCCGTGGGCACCCCTTGCGACACTGTCTCGTTCCGACCACCGGCCTGAAATCCGGTCACGACAATGGGGCCCTGGGCCACTCCGTAGATTTCGCCATCCGCACCCTGAAGCGATGTCATGAGAAGAGAGCCTCCAGCAAGCGAGGTCGCATCGCCCATTGACGCCACGGTCACGTCAATACGCCCGCCCGGGGCTGCGAATGGCGGCAGTTCGGCCATGACCATCACCGCAGCGATGTTCCGAGTTCTCGCATTCATGTCTCGAATGTTGACGCCCATTCGATCCAGCAGCGATTGGAATGACTGCTGTGTGAACGGGGCGCTTCGCAGCGTGTCCCCAGTCCCATTCAGTCCAATGATGAGCCCGTATCCGAAGAGGTGGTTTCCGCGTGCGCTCTGGAGTGATGCAATGTCCTTTATTCTTGCCTCAAACTGCGCCTGAGCCGGGTGTATCCAAAGGCAAGTAAAGAGGACGAGACATGCCGCTCTGATCATTGGCTTGTCACTTCCAATGATTTGTCGGATTTAATTCGTCCTCGTACGATCCGACCCGTGTCAGAATTTCTTACCGAAATAGTCTCGCCAACGGCGCCGGACTGAAGCGCCGTTCCGTTGAGTTGGATTTGGATTGAACCGCTTAGAAAGACCACTGACACCGGCTCGCCCTGCTGAACTATGGGAGCACTCCGCACGGCGTCGCGCGGTATAGCTCGGCCTGGCAATAAGGTTCGGCGCGCGATCTGTCCGTCGACTTCGGCACGAGCCGTAAAAACAGCCGACGCGTATGACGAGTTTGCTTTGACAGGGCGGACATCTATAAGTCCATCGACGATCCGGTCGCCTGGATATATTGTAGCGCGCGGCACCACGACATTGATGGTGCCTTTCTCTCTCTCTCCTTCTGCCGCCACGGTACCGACTCTCATCAAGATGAGCAAGAACGTCACGGCACTCAACACGAGGGGCCTTGCCGTCAACATTAGCGAAGCCCCTTGCTAATCGTAGCGTACATCTCGTCTGATGCCTGGATGACCTTCGAATTCATCTCGTAGGCCCGTTGGCTCGAAATGAGTTCGGTGATTTCCTTCACAGGATCGACATTCGACGCCTCAAGGTATCCCTGCTTGATGGCGCCAAAGCCATCGACTCCCGGAACACCCACGACAGGGGCACCGGATGCCGGAGTTTCCCGAAACAAGTTTCCACCCAGCGCCTCAAGCCCTACTTCGTTTGGGAAATCCACGACCGCGAAGACGCCCAGGCTCGTGAGTTGTACTGCGTTCTGAACTCGCGCGAACACTTCTCCCGCCTCGGTCACGACAATTTCGGTCGTCCCTTGTGGAACGATCATGTTTGGCTGAACCGCATAGCCATCGACCGTTACGATCTGACCATTGGCGTCCTTGTTGAAGGAACCTGCCCGGGTATAAAGCGTCTCACCATCCGCGCCGGTAATCTGAAACCATCCTCGTCCATTGAAGGCAACATCCAGAGAGTTGCCGGTCTTTGTTAAAGCGCCCTGGATGTGGAGATTTCTCGTTGCGGCTGTCCGCACCCCAAGGCCTATGGATGCCCCTTCCGGAACAGGACTGGAGTCGGAGCGATTCTGAACTCCTGAACGTCGCTCCGTTTGATACAATAGGTCGGTAAACTCTGCGCGGGAGCGCTTGAATGCAGTTGTGTTAACGTTCGCAATGTTGTTTGCGATGACGTCCACCTGAGTCTGCTGCGCAGCCATACCGGTGGCTGCAATGTACAACGATCGCATCTTGACCTCAGATTGGCATTCGCGTCAGCTCAAGATATGCTGCGACAATCTTGTCGCGAACCGCACTTGAGAGCTGCACTTTCTGCTCGGCTTGAACAACGCTTTCGACCACCTTCTGTAGCGGTACATCCCCCGTCAGCGCTCCGACCGAGAGTTTCTCGGCGGTTCGCAATGTTCCATCCAGGTCGTTCATCATCCCAACCAAAACATCGCCGAAGGAGTTGCTTCCGGGTGATGGCGCCCCGCTGACGGACGGACTGCTATTGGGTCGAGCCAGATTGACCGGCGACGCGAAGTCGGTTGCCCCAAGGATCTTCATGAGGTTCCCTTCAGGACATCGAGAAGAAGGCTCACAGCCTCGCGGGCGCTTTTCACCATCTGAAGATTAGCGAGATAGCTGCGGTTCGCCTCTCTCATGTCTGCCAACTCCACGAGAGGTTCAACGTTGGGATACTTTACGAATCCCTGCTCATCGGCAGCAGGATGCCCGGGCTCACGCTCGATCCGAAACGGCGCCCTATCTCGGTCGATTGAGCTTAGTTGAACGACATCCTGCCCGATCAGGTCATTGAATTCCGATCGAAAGGTGACGGTCTTGCGTGCATATGGATCGCCGCCGGGCACGCGCGCGGTTGAGTTTGCGTTTGCCATATTCTCGGCAACAACGCGAAGACGCTCGGACTGGGCAAACATTCCGCTTTGCGCGACCCGCGAAGCTGCAATTAAAGGATCCATCTCAACCTCTCGATGACATCGCAATGAGGCGATTGAACGCCTTCAGTAACCCGGCATTCAAGCTTTGCTCGCGAGAGACTGAGCTCGCCTTCATAAGCTCTCGATCAATGCTCACGTTGTTACCTGAGTGATACTCGTCGGTGGCGTCCGAGAAGTTCGTCGAGACCACGTATCGCGATGTCTCCGGTGACCCGAAGTGCGCCGGGTGTGACTGGGCAAGGGTTGCACCTGCTATTGATGGCTCCAGACTGAATGCCTCAACATCCTTTGCTTTGTAGCCAGGCGTGTTGGTGTTTGCGACGTTTGCTGCAATGACTGTGCGACGAATGGATGCCCATTCGGCGTGCTGAGATGCAGCTGCGATGAAGTTCACGGGCGCCATATTCCAGTATCCAAGTGGGATGACCTCTTCACAATGATTGGAAACACTTGCGTCGACCTTGCCCCGCATCCCAGTCGCAGTTGATGACATTGCCGATAAAGTGCCGTTGCCAGTTGGATCTGGCCCTCCGGCGGCCGGGCACCTAAATCTGCCAGCCCATGCATGGGTTGTGTCTGAATTGGGTGGATCGGGCTCTTGCGCGTCATTGGCTACAACGTCCGCGTCGTCGCGACTGGCCTTTTTGGACGGGATCCTGACCTCACTTCGTGCCGCGCGGGCAAGCTCAAAAGCCCACAACAAATGGCACCAAGCGTCATAGTCGGACTGCTGCGATCGATTGGTACTTGTCTCGCTTGGAGACGGGAGTGTCGGATTCAGAAAGGGCGCCAGAGTCACTGAGGGTGCCCGGCTTGCATCCCGCGCCGTCTTGAGTGCGCTTAGGGCGCCCCTGCTAGGTCGGCCTCACGCAAACCTTGGGTCCGCCGCCAGTCGCGGAAGCTCGTATGCAGCATGCTTCCCCTACAGCATGTGGCTAACTGCACAGACATCAATTGGCCGGGTCTGCTGCTTGCAAACCATGTCGGGCTCGTCTTCAACATTGTCACGTTTGGTTCAAAAAATGCAGATCGTGCTTTCGCGGCGCTTTATGCCGCTCCAGCCTCTCACTCTGCTAGTGGACGAAAGTCTCAAGATCGTCGTGTTTGCTTTGTGTGCGGGATCTGCGTGCCTCACGCAGTCGCCGCTCCAAGACCTCCGTTTGTTCGGCCGCAGTCAAGTCACCCTCAAATTGCATATAAGACAGGTCAAGCCCTGCATGGGTTGCGTCAAGCACAAGGAGAAATGCGGCCGTTACGCCGCCGAAATCAAACTTCATGTCGATCTTGACGACAGGGTTCATGCCCCAGTCCAACTCGATAGAGCCTAGTCGGCAAAACTTGAGCGACTTATCGCGGAAATACAATTCGCATGATGCTTCGACGATACTCTCGACGTTTCCAATGTGGCCGCTTGAGAGGTGCTGGGCCAGAAGTTGGAGATCGAGTAGCCGCAGGTCATCGGCCACTGGTCGAATGTAATTCGCAAGCACCTCTTCAAGGACAAACTTCTGCGTGCCAACTGACTGAAGCAATTCAGGCCTCCAATGCTTGGATGACGTGACGATTTCCAACCTTACGGAGCAATAGAATGATGTTGGCTACCGCGGAGTAGAATTCGCGTGGTATGGGTTGATTGACTTCAACGGCAGCAAACAGAGATCGAGCCAAGGCTCTATCTTCGACCACGGGGACGCCGTTCCGCTCCGCAATTCGACGTATCTGAAGCGCTATCAGATCTTGTCCTTTGGCAACGACAAGCGGGGCGTTGCCTTCCGATCTCACATATCGAAGTGCCACGGCAAAGTGCGTCGGATTGGTCACGACAAGGGTTGCCCGGGGCACATTACCCGTCATCATCTGCCGAACACGCCCGCGGGCGATCGCCCGCCGCCTGAAGGACATCTGCTGATCGCCTTCACTCTGCTTTGCTTCATCCTTCACTTGTTGCCGCGTCATCCGCAGTCGGCGCCCCCAGGAGAACCGACTGAAGGCAACGTCACCGACAGCCATTACCGCAACAGCTACGGACACTGGTATGAGCACGGCAATACTTGCCGAGAGCATCAGACTTGGGATCGCCTGCATTGGCACATCAAGTGCCTGCACCATGGTCTCATGTGGCCCGGCGAGATACCATGCGCCCACACCTGCCAGAAAACCAATCTTTACGATTCCCTTCAGCAATTCCACAAACCCTGTGGAACTCGCTATACGCTTCCATCCTTGCGCCAACGAAATTCTCGATAACTTCGGCTCTATGCGCTTTGCCGAGAGCTGAAGCGGCACTTGCGTGACTTGGAACGCCACACCAACGATTAGGATGAAGAGAGGCAGCGGCGCCAAGGGAGGACCGAGTTCATAGATCAAAGCTTGCAAGAGGGCCGCAACATCAGCCGATGATCTAAGCTGAAACTCTGCCGGATGATCAATGAAGTTGGTAAGAACTGATGCAATATTTGTTGATGCACCCAGCGCTACCCACGATCCAATGATCATGATGGATACGATAAAGCCGAGGTTCGACATCTCCCGCGACATCGGCGTATTGCCGGACTCCAAAGCCTCTTCACGACGTTTGTCTGTCGCTTCTTCTGTTTTACTTTCCTTGTCTGGCTCGTCGGACATACGCTGATCCCTCTGTTAAGCCGGCATTTCAATGTTGCCGGCAGCAAGCAGGCGCAGCACTGTGTCGATGACAAACTGGCGAGATGCCGCGATGGCCTTCGGGTTTGCGTTTGCCGAATTCTGAAGCTCTGATTCCGCCATCCTCCGGGCTCGAGCGGAAAGCACAGAGAGTACCGAGGATTGGAATTCTGGCGCGACTCCCGCCAGTGCAAGAACCAATTGCTCAACCGGCACTTCTTCAATGACGGTCGTGAGAGATCGCGGCGGAAGCGTCAGTAGATCTTCGAAGCGGAACATCATGCGCTCCACGGCCTTAGCATCGCCCGGTCGCAGCTCCTGCAATTTGCGAATGACATTCGTTGCGCGTGTTTGATCGAGTCTATTGAGCACCGCGGCAAGGTCAGCATGCATTTGACCTGCGGCACCGGACTGTTCCTTAAGAAATTCTCGGGAAATGACTTCTTCAATTGCCCTGACCACTGCTCCAGGGGCGGCACCGATGGTCAACATACGCGTCATTAGGTCCGCGCATAGGTCGACATCGACCTCTTGTAGCAACTCTGCTGCACGTTCCGAGTCGATCTTTGACAAAATGAATGCTGCGACTTGCGGATGTTGCGTGAGCAGATAAGATCGAAGTTCTTCAACCGGCTTCTCGCGCACAATCGGCCACGGATCGACGGTTATGGCCTGCTGTGGCGCCCCCGCCATTGCAGCTGCGACAGTATCCTCGCCAACAGCCTCGACAATAAGCTGCCGCACTTCTTCGGCTGTGCCGAGGAATTTTAGACCTTGATGAAAGTTGTCCTCAAAATTTGATATGACCGTTGTCAAGAGTGACGCGTTTATCGTTCCCAAGCGCTCTGCCCCTTGAGAGATCGAGCGAACCTCGTCGGGGTCAAGCATTTTGAGCAGCTCTACCGCACGGGTTCGGTCGGCAGCGAGAAGTATAACGGCGGCGCGTGCAGAGCCGTTGAGTTCAGTCACATCGATGGCTCTTGCTGCCTCAGCATATGCACCAATCATGATCTTCTCGGCAGCCCACTTTCGGATTTGGCGGATGGCAACTCAACAATTTCCCTCAAAGAGACCCCCAAACGGGCTTCGTCACCATCAACAATAACCAACATTCCTCGAGCGAGCACTTGGCCATTCACCACGATGTCAACCGGCTCTCCCACTCGGCGATCCAACGCAATCGTGTCGCCCTTTTTCAGCTTCTTCAGGTCAGAAACCGGAAGCACTACGGAACCGACGACGACCTTCATTGTGACCGGAATGCGGAGGATGGTTTGCAGGTTGAGATGTTGATCGACTGACTGGACTTCCGCCCCCCCGCCGGCATACTCTCGGCGAGACGTCATCGTCTGAAGTGCATCTTCAGCTGCCGCGGATAGCTCGGTTGCGAACTCTTCGATCTGTGGCTCTACGAGCACATCCGGATCTGTTTGATTAGTCGTCATTCTTGAGCACCATCCGTAGCCGACCACATCGCCTTTAGACGAGCGTTTGCGCTATTGCGGCCGCGCGAGCGGCGTATCACTCAGGCTATTTCCCAATCTTACGCATAGACGACCATCCATTTTTCCAAGAACCCCGGAGAATAGAGGCACGTCATTCGAAACAAGCTCGATGGGCCTTTCTGTCGTTGTCTCCAGGATTAAGAGACTACCAAGCTGCCAAGTTGCAATGTCGTTTAAATCGATACTTTGCGTGCAAAGCACTGCATCTGCTGACACTGGGACGACATCCACCTGCTGCGCCAATCCTTCGCTCCACCGAGGATCCGATGATTTGGCTTGAGTGGCGCTGTCGTCAATGCGCTCCTTCGACTTGGCCGCCTCACACCACTGAGCCACCAGTGGCTCGGATATCAGAATGTCGAGTCGGATCTTTGGAGCGTCCGGTGCAAGTGACAGTGCTACACAGTGAACCCACGGATCATCCTGCGGCAATGGCACATCCGCATGCTCGGTCGCCATCTTACATTCGTGAAATGTCACATCCAGAGAGAGCCCTGAGAGTACGCGAACGAACGACCCCAGCGCCAGATCGATCGCAATTCTGCCAACTCTGGCTGCAATTCCTGTGATCGGGCGGCGCTCTGCTTCTGCATTTTCCGGCGGGGGACCGCCCAACGACTGAGTTAGCCACCAGTCAAGACTTGCCGAATCGAAACGCAACAAGACGAAGCCGCCAATTTCCTCCTGGCGGGCCAGAACATAAAGCGCAGGCACAGCTGGATCGAGGCTACTTGAGAGCCGCTCCATTCGACGGCTTGCAATTTTGCAGGCGACCGGTGGCACGACCGACTGAAGTCCTGGGGTGACTTCGTCAACGAAGGCCTGCAAGAGAGTAGCGAGTTGCGCATCCCAGCCGCCCGGTTGCTCGCTGCTTTCCGAACTCAGCGCGCTGACCAATCTCTTGAGTATTTCGTCTGTCAGGCTGGCTGAATTGACTGAACTCATGCCGCCTTGGCCGGAGCAGCTGGCCCTCCACCCATCGTCTCTGCTTCGACCTCGTCAATTCCAGGCCGCTCCGCACTGGATATGGTCTTACGGCCGTGCTCAATAGCGACTTGCGGAATTGCGCCATTCATGAAGGCTAGGAGTGATTGCTTTACCACCACGTATAGGCGCATCTTCTTTTCTCGGACAGACTTCATCTTGGTTGCGATCGGGGCCACCACGCTGTAGGAAAAAAAGATCCCAGCGAAGGTGCCAACGAGAGCAGCGGCGATGAGCTTTCCTAGGACTTCGGGTGATTCGCTGATAGCGCCCATAGCCTTGATCACGCCCAGAACGGCGGCGACAATTCCAATTGCAGGCAAGCCGTCGCCAACGGTCGTCAGAGCGTGGTAGGCCTTAAATCGGTCATGCCGAATAGTTTCAATTTCCTCCTCCATCAAGGCTTCGATCTCGTGCGTTCGAGCATTCCCCATAATCAGCAAGCGCATGTAGTCACAGATGAAGACGGTTAAATCTTTGTCTTGGAGCACAGTTGGAGCCTTGGCGAAGATATCGGAGCTTTCCGGCGCATCTATGAGGGCTTCCATTTCAGCGCGCGACTTACTGCGAACGGCGCGCATAAGGGAGAACATGAGAGCCAACACCTCAACGTAGTGGCGATCGGTGGGCGCGGAATATTTGAACGCCTCGACTATGCCGGCCCCGCAATCCTTGATGACCTTCATCGAGTTGGCGACGACGAAGGTCCCCAGAGACGTGCCGAGAATGATGACGTATTCCCACGGCTGCCAGATGACGCCCACCTTGCCGCCCATAGCCATGAACCCGCCAAGCATGCACACCAGCGTAATGACCAGACCGATGATGATAGTCATGCGCCCCCCGGGAAGATTCGTCGAACATGATGGATTTTGGACCTTGCACGAGACTTTTCGGGTCTGCCGGCTTAGCGGTCCGGCAGCGCGCGCCTGAGGATGTAGGTCTCGGTCGCTTCTTGTTTTTCGATCCGAGTGAGTGTGTCCAGCACGAGACAGCAAGCTCTGCTCAAGCGGCACACCTCAACCTGACGACAGGGAGAGATGTGCCATGATCGGAACATTGACAGCTTACCGTTTGATTGCGAGTGATCCTGAGAGATCACTCAAATCGGTCGCTAGCAACAAGGTTGTGCAGCGGGAAACCGCTTACTTTGAATCAAAGATCCCTAACATTAAATCAATTGACGACTTCATGGCGGATCGTCGGGTCTATTCCTATGTTCTTAGTGCGTTTGGCATGAGTGACATGTCCAATTCCCGGGCGCTCATCAGGAAGGTTCTTGAAGGTGGCATCGATGATCGCCGCTCTTTGGCGAACTCGCTAGCCGACCCTCGCTTCCGTGAGTTGGCCGAGGCTTTCAATTTTCAGCGATACGGTTCGGCGACGACCTCATTCGACCGGACCCAGTCCGGTGTCGTGTCGCGCTATATGCGAAGCACCCTGGAGGCGAATGCCGGGCAATCCAACGAGGGGGTTCGGCTTGCCCTGTACTTTCAACGTAAGGCGCCCGACATCACGAGCGTATACCAGATTTTGGCTGACAAGGCGCTCTACAAAGTCGCGGAGGTTGCGCTCTCTTTGCCATCTTCTTTGCCGGCGGTGGGCGTGGAAAAGCAGGCCGCATTCATACAAAGCAAACTGGATGTTTCTTCGTTGAAGGACGGCGAGAAGCTCGACAGGTTCCTGTCTCGCTTTGCGAACCTTTGGGATCTGTCCCAGTCTTCCCCGGCGACTAATTCATCGGTCCAGCTGTTCCAAGGCGCGTCGGTCGGCGCCATCTCTCCGGAGACGTTGGCATCGATCCAAAGCTTGCAGCTCAAACGGCGGTAAAGCATGCAGTCCAATATCTACGTTTCGCTTTCCGGCCAACTTGCGTTGCTGAAACGGCTTGAGAGCGTTGCTCACAATGTTGCGAACTTATCAACCCCTGGTTTTCGGGCCGAGCGCGTGTCGTTCGAAGAGTTGATGACACGGCAGACCGATCAGACCACCAGTTTCGTCTCCGAAGGGCGCACATTTCTATCAACGCAGTCTGGAGCCTTGGAGAAGACGGGTAGCCCGCTCGACATCGCCATAAACGGTGATGCTTGGGTGGGCTTGCAGACACCAGACGGTGTCGCTTATACGCGCGACGGTCGTTTTACGATGAGCCCCGAGGGTGAACTTCTTTCGGTTCGCGGTCATCGCCTTGTGGACGTGGGGGGAAGCCCCATTCAGATTGATGCAAATGGCCCCCCACCGTCCATCGGAAGAGATGGGACCGTCAGTCAAGCCGGACGCGTGGTGGCGACCATTGGGCTTTTTCGCATGCCAGAAGGGGCCGCACTTCGCCGTTCGGATAATTCCGCCGTTGTTCCAGATCGACCTGCAGAGCCCGAACTGGATTTTAACAGAGCCTCAATTGCGCAGGGCTTCATCGAGAAGTCCAATACTGAACCTGTGCATGAAATGACCCGCTTAATTGCACTGCAGAGAAACTTTGAAGCGATGTCCAATGCTGTGAGCGACGTCGAAGAGGGCCTCTCCAATGCCATTCGAACTCTTGGAGGCTAAGATGTCTTGGGTGCAATCGCTTTTTGCATAGGCTCTTGGGTTGGATGGCGTTTGGGGAACATTTTGGCTGATAAATTATCACGTCTCGAAGCCATTCTCGCTGCGTATGGCGATCCGCAAAGCATGCTGACGTTGCGGGGGCGTATATCTGAAGCCAGTCCAAGCCACTTTCAGATTGTGGGACTGTCACAACATGCCAATATCGGGGATTTGGTATCGATCGAAACGCAGTCAAAGGTTGAGAACGCCGAAGTCGTTCAGATAGACAAGGCGAGCGTTCTGGCGATACCATTTCAAAGGCAAAGCCGGGTCAACCTTGGCGATCGTGTGACATTATTGGGTCGTCCAAGCTTGCGGCCGCATCCTTCTTGGCTGGGTCGCGTGATTGATCCGCTAGGTCAGCCGGTCGATGACCTTGGTGCTCTTCAGTGCGGCGCGAACGAGATTTTTTTAGATCGTGATCCGCCGAGGGCTATGGATCGAAATCGTATTCAGTTGCGCCTCAGGACAGGCGTGAAGGCAATAGACATCTTCACCCCCTTGTGTAGCGGACAGCGGGTTGGGATTTTTGCTGGTTCCGGCGTTGGCAAGTCAACGTTGCTGTCCATGCTGAGCGCAATTCCAGACGCAACCACAGTCGTTCTCGCGCTCGTTGGAGAACGCGGCAGAGAGGTTCGAGAGTTTCTTGAGGATGTGCTCGGGCACCGTCGAGAACGGGTCATTGCCGTGGTGGCAACTGGCGATGACAATCCGGCCATCCGCCGTTTAGCGCCAAAGGCAGCAATGACCATTGCCGAGTACTTTAGAGAGTGTGGTGAGAATGTCCTTCTCATGATTGACTCGATCACCCGCTTTGCTCACGCCCAGCGCGAATGCGCTTTGGCTGGCGGAGAACCTCCGGTCGCGCGCGGCTATCCCCCAAGTGTGTTTTCAGAAATTGCTCGGCTCCTTGAGCGCGCTGGACCTGGTCCCCGCGGACAGGGAAACGTGACGGCACTTGTGACCGTGCTCGTCGATGGAGATAATCACAATGATCCAATAGCAGATGCGGCCCGCGGAATTTTGGATGGCCATATCGTGCTTGATCGCAAGATCGCATCACAGGGCCGCTGGCCGGCCATCGATGTGCTCGCTTCACTATCGCGCCTCGCGCCCAAGGCGCAGAGCGCCGAAGAGAGCAAGACCGCTGATACCGCACGAGCGCTCATTGCCAGATTTGAGGATACGCGCGACCTGCGGCTCATTGGCGGCTACCAAGCGGGCACGGACGCTGAGCTTGATAAGGCCGTCGCGTTTACGCCCCTTGCTTATGAGTTGCTTCGCCAACGTCCAGAAGACGGCCTTCAGCCTGATGGATTGGCACAGATGGCTAAGCTGATACGTGGATAGCCATTTTTGGCGGCTCATGCGTTCGGGAAGAACTGCATCTCTCCACCGCTTAACCGGATGCCATTTTTCCAACACTTGAAAGTTGCTCCGTATTCCATCTGCGATTAGTACGCACCGTCTGGGGTCTTCCTTATCCTACTGGCTCCAGCCCCAAGAGTTGCAGATGAGATCGAGCGGCGAACCTACATTAGGTCAGAGGCTTCGTTCGGCCCGCCTTCTGGCGGGTTATGAGCGCGCGCGCCATTTTGCCGAAGCCTTGGGGCTGAAAGAAAACACGTATTGCCGATACGAACGGGATGAGACGTTACCGAGCTACGATTGCTTGGCGAAGATTTGTGAGCTTTTGAACATTCAAATTTCTGAACTGGTCCCAGTTGCTAGCAAGACTGGTGCGAACACGTCGAATGAGACAAACTCGATTGGTTCTAAGAGCAATCACTCATTGGGAGCAGCCGACGCTCGACAATCTGGAGTGGACGGAACTTTTGCTACATCCATGCGATCGGCGGCAACCGATGCTGTTTCCTCAGCCGCTCCCGAATTGATTGATTCGCAGGCGATCTGCTCATTATGCGCGTGGCGATTGTCGAAAATCCTGGCTGCCAGGACTGAAGCAACTGACGCTCTTTCTGCGAATCGGCTCCACCGCGTAACGGAGTACTATTTCGCTCTGAAACGGGATCCTCATTCCGTTCTTCTCCCATTTTTGCCCCATGGGACCCCTCGCGACCAAGCTGATGATTCAGAACTCATGAATGCTATTTCAGCCTTCCTGGATGCCTATCATGCCCATTTAAGGTCTTCTTTCGACGTCGGCTGACTAACTAATTAATGCATTTGCCAATTCAGGCGCCTTTCGTTCTTGCTCTGGTCTTGATTCTTACTTTTCTTAAGTCTTTTCACCCTGAACAGCCCGAATGCTATTCATTCAATTTGCCTATCTTGATCGTCTTTTTATTAACCAAAAATACTCCATTTGGGCCCTAACTTCAAATTGTGTTGGTGGGAGCTGATTCTGGCTCTCGCATGAATGCGGCACCAACGCGCCGGCCGATCCGGAATGCCACGGAAGAGTTTTCCCGCTGGAGCCGGTGCCATGCTGCCCCCTGAAATAGACTTTCCCAACTCCAATCGCCTTCATTTGGCCAATCTCGGACAACGCCGCGACGCGTTGCCAGTCCTGGATTGCCACCGCGAATTTGTGGGACGTCTCTGCGACGCGTGATCCCAGAATCCGTCGCTCAAACCGTGCTGTCCAAAATCCGGCACCCCGCTCAGCTCCTGCCTCACTCTACCGCCACCCCGCCCCACTGTTCCCAATCACCTCGACACCAAAGGTCCATACCATGTTCAGCTATCTCAATACGAATTGGTCGCTCGGACGGCGCATGGTTCTCATCGCGCTCTCTGGATTCATTCCGATTGTTGTCTCGATGTCTCTTATGATCAAAGCGCAGTGGCAGACCATCACGGTCGCGGAGAATGAACTCAACGGATTGCGCTTGCAGGAGGCTATTTGGGCCGACGTGCGCGGTTCGGCCTCGTCGCGTACGGCACTGACGGGGCTTGCGGACGACTTTCGCGCATTGGGCGCCGAAGCCGGATTGAAGGCCTATCTCGACGCCCAGGGCCCCGTTAACAAGGCTTCGACCGCACGCGACCTGCTCCATAGTGTGGCGGGTTTGTCTGAGCTCGCGCTCGACCCTGAAGCCACGTCGTACTACTTGATGGATATCATCTCTCTGCGTCTGCCCAACATTCTTCGCGCCGAAGTCGATCTCCAAGCGAGCATTGATGCCGCGTCTGGCTCGCAAGAGACCAATAAAACACTTGTTTCGTTGGTCGTCATTCAGCACAAGGTGGGCGAAGTTCTTGCCAGTGCCGAACAGATCAAGCGGTACGATTCTGACGGTCAAAACATTTCGAAACTGTCCTCCCATATAAAGGCTTTTTCCGATCTCCACACGCAGCTGACTGGCACTATTGCTTCGCCCAGCGCGATTTCCGCTCAGATGGCAACCGACTTTGCGCGTGCCACAACCGAGGCTGTCTTCTCCTTTGAAGACTCGGGCACAGCCATACTTCGTGGACTGCTCGATGCCCGAATCTCAAGATCTCAGTCGGATATCCTCCACTATGTTCTCGGCACTCTGATTGCACTCGCTATCGGTGGCTTTCTCTGCTTCATCATCGTTCGTGATTTTTCCTCTTGCCTCCGGCAGCAACTCGCGGCGATCGACAAGATCAGTCATGAGGATGAGGACGCCGATGTTCGTTTCCTTGACTATCGCAACGAAAACGGTGAATTGGCCCATGCCATTTCTCGGTTAAAGGCAGGCGTTATTGAACGCAAGCGGCTTTCTGAAGAAACCAAACGTCAGGCTGACGAGCGTTCCGCGAGCAACGACTACTATGTCCGCGAACACGAGCGCTTCATGGAGACTTTCCATTTGGCGTCCGACAAGTTGTCCTCCGGACAGTTTTCTCATCGCATGACTGATAAAGTTATCGACGAGTATACGCCAATCGTCGAAGAGATGAACCGGGTGTTCGAGCGCCTCGATAAGGTTCAGTCTCAGATTTCAGAATCTGATCGCCAGCGTGACACTGTTATTGCAGCATTCGGGCAGTCTCTTGCTCGCTTGGCTGCGGGCGACCTCAGAACTCGGATCGACATTCCTGTCTCCGAGCAATTCGAACGGCTCAAGGCTGACTTCAACAATGCACTTGAGCAGTTAGACGCAACGATCTCCGATGTGAAGCTTGGGACGGATGCCATTAAGGTTGGCACCGACGAAATCTCCCAGGCGTCCGATGATTTGTCGCGCCGGACCGAGGGCCAGGCAGCGAGCCTGGAAGAGACCGCTGCTGCCGTGACTGAGATTACGGGCACGGTCAAGAAGACGGCTGACGGTGCACGCGAAGCTCACAGCGTTGTATCTGAGGCCAAAAAGGACGCAGAGAAGAGCGGGGAGATCGTCAGCCGTGCGATCAGCGCGATGTCTGCGATCGAGAGCTCTTCAAAGAAGATCAGCCAGATCATCGGTGTGATCGACGAGATCGCATTCCAGACCAATCTGCTTGCCTTGAATGCGGGTGTGGAAGCTGCGCGGGCTGGTGACGCGGGTCGTGGGTTCGCAGTGGTTGCTTCTGAAGTGCGTGCGCTTGCGCAGCGCTCTGCCGAAGCTGCCAAGGAAATCAAGGGGCTTATCTCGGCCTCGACCACGCAGGTTGCACAGGGTGTCGAGCTTGTCGGCGAAACCGGCCAGTCACTGTCGCGCATTGTAGACCGCGTGTCTCAGATCAACTCTGTTGTCAGTCAGATTGCAGCCAGCGCGAGCGAGCAGGCCAATGGCCTCACGCAGATTAATACTGCCGTGGCGCAGATGGATCAGTCGACCCAGCAGAATGCGGCCATGGCAGAAGAGGCCACGGCAGCAACGCGGACGCTACAGCAGCAGACGGAGGCCCTGGTTCGACTTGTGTCCCGCTTTACAATGAAACAGGACGGCCGGGTTGCTCCCAAGCGCGATCATGCATTGGCTCCGAATCGACCGACACTCAACCCCGTACGGCCGAGCGCCGGCCCACGTAGCCAGCGGCGGGCGACAGGAACGACGGGTATGGCGTCGTTTGATTCATCGGCAGCTTCTGCCAATTGGGAGGAATTCTGATGAGCCGAAACCGTAAGCCTCCGAAGCTGAAACTGGGCGCGCGGCTCGATACAGCGGCTGCACAAAAGCTCCGTGATACCCTTCTGCGCAAACGCGACAGCAGCCTGTGTCTAGATCTTGGTGAGGTCCACTGGATTGGTACGGCGTGCGCTGAGTTGCTCATATCGGCTTCAAATACGTGGACGGCAAATGCCCATGAGCTGACGTTCATCAATTGCACTGCAGAGTTTGAAGAGGGCATGCAAACTCTCGGACTTGGGAATTGGCTTGATAGCATTCGGACAAACGCAACATGAAAAAGCTAATACTGACAATCGACGACTCTCGATCGATGCGCGACATGCTGAAGCTTGCTCTGTCAGAGGCCGGTTTTGACGTTGTTCAGGCGGTCGACGGCATTGACGGCATTGAGGTGCTGAAGGGTTGCAGTCCTGATGTGATCGTCACTGACATCAATATGCCGCGGTTGGACGGATTTGGCGTCATTGAAGCGATCCGAAAAGATCCAGACAAGCGGAGCATTCCTATCCTCGTCCTCACGACTGAAAGTGATTCGACGAAGAAGCAGCGTGCACGCGATTCGGGAGCGACCGGCTGGATTGTCAAGCCTTTTGACCCCGTAAAGCTAGTCGCCGCAATCAACCGCGTGTCAGCGTAGACGTCGAGAGAGCCAAGGAACTGTTTCATGGACGCTATGGCGGCTATTCGCCAGACTTTTTTCGAGGAGTGCGAGGAGCAGCTCGCCGAACTCGAGTCGGGTCTTATGGCGATGAACGAAGGGACTGCTGATCGCGAGACGGTCAACGCCGTGTTTCGGGCCGTTCACTCCATCAAGGGGGGGGGCTGGAGCATTCAAGTTGTCTGAGCTCGTTTCGTTCGCGCACACTTTTGAAACGACGTTGGATTACATCCGGTCGGATCGCCTCGAGGCGGGGCCGGAAGCCATGCACGTCATGTTGCGCGCAGCGGACGTCCTTGCCGATCTGGTCCGCCTCAGCCGGGCCGGTGAGCCGATCTCGGACCTGATCTGGACTCAGCTGGCAAAAGACCTCTCTGCGCTTGAGCCAACAGACCCGAGCGACGCTGCCGGCGACTCTGGCGGTTTCGATTTTGCACCCGCCATGATCTCTTTCGACGATATTTCTCCTGCGCCGGCTGATCAGGAGGAGAACTGCCAGACTTTCCTCATTCAGTTCCGCGCCCTGCCTGAGCTTTTCGACAAGGCGAACGAGCCTTCCTTTCTCTTCCGTGAGCTTCGGCGTCTGGGTGAGGCCGACTTTACGTGCGATCTGACAAGCATTCCCACGCTGGATGGACTGCTGCAACCAGGCAGCAACATCCGGTGGTCCATCACCCTCAAGACGGATAAATCCATCGATGCGGTGCGGGATGTATTTGAGTTCGTTGATGGCGATTGTGAGTTGGAGATTACTGAAGTCGCCAAAGAGGAGCCTCTACCGACAGAGGCTTTGGACTTTGCTCCGTCAATGGCTACTCCCGATGTTAAGATTTCCGACAGCACCCGGGACATGGTGGAAACGGCCGCAGTGGATGTTTCCGCGCTCGATAGCACAGGGGGTCTCGGTACTGCTGATGTGAACAGCGGCAATCCGGGCACAAGTGAACCGAAAACTCGCATCGATCAGCAACGCGAAAACTCCGTCCAGAAGCAGGGGGCGCCGCAACCTGCCACCATTCGCGTCGATCTCGATCGCGTTGATCGGTTGATCAACCTCGTCGGTGAACTCGTCATCAATCAAGCCATGCTGACCCAGCGGGTGTTTGCTGCTGGTTTTCCGTCGTCGTCACCTGTCATGCTGGGCCTTGATGAGCTTGAGCAGCTCACTCGAGAGATCCAGGAGAGCGTGATGGCGATCCGCGCGCAGCCTGTAAAGCCGTTGTTCCAACGTATGTCCCGGATCGTGCGCGAAGTTTGCGATGCCACGGGCAAAGACGTCCGACTGAAGACCGAGGGTGAGGCTACAGAAATCGATAAGACTGTCATTGAACGTCTTGCTGATCCGCTCACTCACATGATTCGCAATGCAGTTGATCACGGGGTCGAACGCGCGGATGCGCGTTTGGCCGCTGGCAAGCCCGCCGAGGGAACGGTCAAGCTCACTGCCGCCCATCGTTCCGGACGCGTGGTCATCGAGATTTCCGACGATGGTGCTGGTCTCAATCGTCCCCGGATATTGGAGAAGGCCCGCGCAAAAGGGCTGGTGGCGCCTGACGCGGTACTTACCGAGTCGGAAATCGATAATCTGCTTTTCCTGCCCGGATTTTCGACCGCTGATACGGTTTCGAACATTTCCGGACGCGGGGTGGGTATGGATGTCGTTCGTCGGTCTATCCAGGCTTTGGGTGGTCGCATCTCCATCGCTTCGACCCCAGGTCACGGCTCTGTTTTCACTATGAGCCTACCTCTCACCTTGGCGATTTTGGATGGAATGATAGTGGGAGCTGCAGATCAGACACTTGTTGTTCCGCTGACCGCCATTGTTGAAACCTTCAAGCCCACCGCCGGCTCGGTGCACCCAATTGGACACAATGCGTGGGTCGTCAAGGTCCGCGACACGTTCGTTCCCATCATCGATGTGGGTCAGAGGCTTGGTTTCCGCCATAAGCCAGCGGTTGGCACAGATTGTGTCGCCATCCTCGTGGAATCTGAAACCGGGGGACGTCATGCCCTGCTTGTGGATGCGATTCAAGATCAGCGTCAGGTCGTGATCAAGAGCCTTGAATCAAACTATGGCTCGATAGACGGCATCGCCGCAGCGACCATTCTTGGCGATGGACGTGTCGCACTCATTCTCGACGTCGATGCTGCGGTCGGAAGCGGTCGCGCGCAACACGATACCTTTAGCTCATCGTTTGCTCACGAAATTGGAGTGACACTGCAATGAACCTAGCTGTTCCCGTAAATGCCTCTTCCATGGGCCAGTCTGCCACTGGCAGTGCAGCCCGGCAACTCGAAGTCGTCGCCTTCCGCGTTGGCACGCAGGAGTTCTGCGTCGACATCATGACCGTGCGCGAGATCCGCGGCTGGACGCAGGCGACCCGCCTCCCCCATGTGCCGGATTTCGTAAACGGGGTGATCAATCTTCGGGGCACGGTGCTCCCGGTCATCGATTTGGCGGTACGGTTTGGTGGCACATCACGCTCGCCTTCAGCACGCGACGTCATCATCGTCACGCAGGTGGACGCTCAGCTGGTCGGTCTGCTTGTCGATGGTGTGTCCGACATCCTTTCGATCAGCAAGGCTTCTGTCCAGCCCACTCCCGATGTGGGCTCGGAGCTTGCTGAGAAGTTTGTCAAAGGCCTGATTGCGGTAGATGGCCGAATGATCAGTTTGATCGATCTAGAGGATGTTCTGCCGCGGACGATGCGGGAGACGCCCCAATTGAATAGAGAATGAGCATGTTGAACGAGTATACGCTCACGGATGGCAATTTTCGCACAATTGCGGAGACGCTTGAGGATTGTGCCGGGATTGCGCTTCCAGCGAGCAAGCGTACGCTGGTCTACTCGCGCCTCGTGAAGCGCCTGCGCGCGGTCGGCGTGCGGAGCTTCACTGACTATTGCGACCTTATCACACGTGATATGGACGAGCAGCGCCGTATGATTGAAGCTTTGACGACGAATACGACCAGCTTCTTTCGCGAACCGCATCATTTTCAACATTTGAGCGCTGAAATCGACTCCCATCTTGCTCGGTCTGCAAATGCCGGCGGGGCGCTGCGCCTCTGGTCGGCGGCGTGCTCTTCGGGTGAAGAACCCTATTCGATAGCCCTGACGGTTCTACAGTCAATTCCCAATGCACGAAATTTGGATATCAAAATCCTCGCGACAGACATCAACTCGACTGTGATCGATCGGGCCTCGAGGGGACAATATAGTGCCGAGTCACTTGAGACGATGCCTGCTGCTGTTCGTAAGAAGTACTTTGAAGTGGTTGCAGGGAGCACCGAACTCCAAGTTCGGTCTGACGCCCGCGACCTCATCCGTTTTGGCGTCCTCAATCTTCAGGGACCTTGGCCGATGAAGGGCCGCTTCGATTGCATCTTTTGCAGAAACGTCATGATTTACTTCAGTCCAGAAACCCAAGAACGCCTCTGGCTCCGCTTTGCCGATCAGCTGAAGCCAGATGGCACTCTGTATATTGGCCATTCGGAGCGCGTGACAGGACCGGCCGCACAGGTTCTCACACCTGCTGGACCGACGACGTATGTTCGAACCCGCGGAGGCGTTGCGTGAAAAAGATTCGTGTTCTTGTCGTTGATGATTCCGCGACCATGCGTGGTCTTATCATCTCAACACTATCAAGAGAGCAAGACATCGAGGTCGTTGGCGAAGCAGAAGATCCGCTTCTGGCTCGCGAGGCCATCAAGCGCCTAGATCCAGATGTGTTGACCCTCGACATTGAAATGCCGCGCATGAATGGGCTCGATTTTCTTGAAAAGATCATGCGGCTTCGACCCATGCCTGTCGTCATTGTATCTACGCTTACACGGCGTGGGGCAGATGCGACGATCCGAGCTCTCGAAATTGGCGCCGTAGATTGCATCGAGAAACCTCGCCCGGGTAGTGAGGATACATTTGCGGAATTGGCCGCTCGCTTGCGTATCGCATCCAAGATCCAACTGGGTGCACGGGTTGCATCTCAGGCTCCCCAGAAAATTGCGCTCGCCGTGCAGGGAGGCGACACACCAATCATCGGAATTGGCGCGTCTACCGGGGGCGTCGAAGCGTTGATGACAATCTTGCGCTCATTTCCAGAAAATTGCCCACCCACGGTTGTCGTTCAGCATATGCCACCGCTGTTCACAGATTCGCTCGCGGCGCGACTGGATCGTCTATGCCTTCCAAATGTGCGTATTGCTACGAGTGGCGCTCCGCTGGACGTTGGCACTGTCTACCTCGCACCTGGTGGCAATGCTCACCTGTCTATTAGTGGTCGCCAAACCCGCGTGTGCCAGCTGCGTGAAGGTCCGCGGGTAAATGGGCATTGTCCTTCCGTCGACGTTCTCTTCCAATCTCTCGCAAAAACGTCTGCCTCAAATACTGTTGGCGTGCTGTTAACCGGTATGGGGACCGATGGAGCCTCGGGGCTCCGAGATCTCAAGGATTGCGGTGCGCGTACCATTGTTCAAGATGAGCAGACCTCAATTGTCTTTGGAATGCCGAAGGCTGCCATCATTTTGGGAGCAGTGGATGTGGTGGCGCCCTTAAACCGGATCGCAACCGAAATTCTAAGTGTAAGAACAAAAACAGCAGCGTGACGGAGACCTGACCAATGCCTGCCATGAAACAGCTTTCGATTATGGTCGTCGACGACACCTCTGTCAGTCGTGCCCTGCTCTTTGACAGCCTCGATCAAATCGGTCTGAAGAATGTCAAGATGGCCAAGGATGGAGAGGAGGCATTCAAGATGATGAGTGCTGCTCCTTGCCACCTTGTCATCTCCGATTTCAATATGCCCAAGATGGATGGAATCCAGTTGCTGCGGGCCCTGAGAGGTAATGGCCCGACAAGTAAGGTGGGGTTCATCCTCGTCACTGGGAGTGGAGACAAGGGTTTGATTTTGGAAGGTAAGAAGCATGGTTTGAATAACTATCTTCCAAAGCCATTTGATGCGACTGCGCTCAGGTCTTGCATCGAAGCTGTTGTAGGCAAACTCACATGACGTCAACTGGTGCCGTCGCACTGAAGAAAACGATCTTTCAAGGCGAATACTTCGTCTCGAAGGATTCCAATCTTGTCATATCCACGATCCTCGGTTCTTGTGTCGCGGCCTGTCTCTTCGATCCGGTTGCGCGCATTGGCGGCATGAATCATTTCTTGCTTCCGGGGGATCAGGGAGGGCGTTCAACGCCTGCCAATGACTATCTCGGTGTGCATTTGATGGAACTCTTGATCAACGGCTTGCTGCGCGAGGGAGCTGAACGCGATCGTCTCGTTGCTAAACTGTTTGGTGGCGCGCGGACTATTCAAGGATTGTCGGACATTGGTGGCCGCAACGCTGACTTTGCGCAAAAGTTTCTTGAGCGCGAAGGCATAAAGCTGCAGCCGGGTAGTGTCGGGGGGCTTCTGGGGCGGCGCATTGAATTTTCGCCAACCACAGGCCGCGTTCGCCAAAGCTTCATGAATGCCAGCGATCCTGAGTATCGTCGCGCCTCAACTCCTAAGGCCGTTCCCCAGATCAAGAGCGGTGATCTTGAGCTTTTCTAAGGGTTTTTGTTATGGCTAAAGACACGCAGATCGACAACACAGACCATGTCCAGGTTTCGCTGGCTCTAGAGCGAGCCTGCAATGAATTGCAGGCGTTGAGCAGTTCTCTTGGCCGGCTTCAGTCGACGATCCCTCAGGGTATCACCGCACTTAGTCCGTCGTTGTGCAGAGAGCTGCAGTCGCTTGATCACGTGCACCAGCACCTCGATGAACTCCGCTCGTACCTGCTTTCCATTTCGGCACTCGCCAACCCGGAGTGGACGATTGACATCGGGCACGCAACTGCCGACATCCGTCTTGCGCTGATGATCGAGCGTTTGCATGGCTTGCACGCTCGGATGGGCGGGGCGCAAGATGATACCGGCGAAATGGAATTGCTCGCTTAGACGTTCAGCGCATAGCATCCTGCAGCCATGCGCAGCGTTGTCCCTTTGGACATACAGCGTTTCTTCCAGCGGACGCCAAGCACCTTTGCCGCGGGACCTATCCGGCCCGCGTTATCTAATTTGCAAATTCCAAGTGATTTATAGAGCTGCTATCAGCGTGGCAGCTTTACTTTAGCAAACGCTTCTTGTTCGATCATAGATTCATAGTCGTGTGACAGCAAGATTGAGATGCCGTTCTTTCGGAATGCTCGCTCAAACTCGCGCTGCTGGCGGTTTAACTTTCGCTGGGGCCAGATCTTGCTAAATGAGCTGGAATCCGCGCCCCCGTTCTGAAGGCGACGTGCCCGCCATTGGGCAATAAGGTTCCTTAACATCGCGTCACACCTCGCCGGCTATCCATTTTTCATGGAATTCGCTACTGGCATGCCGGCGTGACCGGCCTAACGCGAGCGTTTCATACATTCCGCGTGGAAAGCGGACCGCGTTACGAGTCGGTACTTTACGCTTCAATGCCCTAATCCCGGGTAAACTCCGACCGATCAATTTGCGTAAACAGGGGGTTGGTTTGCCTAGCTAGTCTCGCGCAAGGCGTTGGCCTTACACTTCATGTATTCGGCACGTTCATGAGGAGCTCGCTGAGATGTCGTCAAAAAAGCGCGTCGCTGCAGATCGAATTTTGGGTGAGCTGGATCGTTCTGCGGCCGGACAAGCCTGTGAGAACTTAAGCCAAGCGCTGCGTGTCTTGGATCTTGTGCCTATGGTTGATTCCCAGCTCATTCCTCACCCTGTTTGTGTCGTGAGGGCAGAGATTGAAAATGCCCGCAGATACCTGCGATTAGCGCTGGACCTTGCTCACCTCAAGTCCGAGTCAGAGTGCGTCTAGGCGGCTAAGAAGACTGCCATTTTTGGCGCCTCACTTCTTCGCACTACACTTTGGTTGTTGCTTCGTCTTCGCGCCCAAGCTGGGTACGACCGTATTCGAAGGCCAGAACCCGCCATTGCTCGATCCTGACTTGCTCGAGAAGCGCGACGGCTTCTGGCGTACTCTCCGCCACTTGGTTTCCTACACCGGCCAATACAGGATTGGCCGGGAGGTATGTCACTGTCTTCCATGCGTCAGCATCCAGATTCGCCTGCTGGAGCATGTTGGTGCCAGGGTCATCAGCTGTGGACCCCATCCACTTTGCTTCTTCAATTCGCCGACGGACCAGTCCTGGAAGGACCTCCCCACCGGCCTTGTTGTACTGAAGAAATATCTGTCTTCCTTCGTCGAGATTTCCGGCCTTGATGGCTTCACCTAGGCCTGCACTCATCCATCGCGTGCCCGCATTGAACGTGAGGGAGGTCAGAGCTGCTCGGGTTCCCGGATCTAGATCGGATGAAAAACTGTCGACGAGGCGCGTGGCCTCTGCAATCTCTTTTCGAAATCTCTGATCAGCCTCTTCTTTGGATATGGCCTCGCCCGGATGTGTTGCTTTGGTTCCGTATCCGTTCGTAAACTGCGCATAGTCCCATTTGGCATGCGCGGCAAAGCCTTCAAATCGCTTGATCGTATCTAGATAACGGCTGTCCATGGCCCACCTGGGTCATACGAGAACAATCATAAGTTCAGACATCATCGCCGGGCAAGCTTGCGCCAAGCCGACACGGGCTTCTTTCGACTTTCACTGGTGACCAGACGTCAAAATTGGTCTTTGCCACTAGAGCGATGGGCCGACGATGTGATTTTGCGAATGGTACTCGGTCCTGCGTCGGCGTGTCCGTCTCCATCATTGAACGCATGCGTTATGTGCCGGATGGATGCCGCAGTCCTTTGACGATTTTCCACTGATTATTTTATTGCCTTGGCAGCCGACAGGGTGCGTGCAAGCTCGATGGAGTTTCATTTCGGAATCGCGTCAGCGTCCGGCGATAGGTTGAGCCCCCGGTAGAGTTAGGGCTCTGTTTTAAATCACTTTGGAGGAATCTGCGGTGAGGGACTGCAGGATCGTTTGGGGACCACTGACGATTGCCGAATGGGACCACCTGTTTGGGTCCATTCGGCGTTCGACGTTGCTGCAGCATTATCCCTACGCTCAATCGCGCGGCCGGATTGAAAGCCGCAGGGCGCGGCATGGCATCATTTTCATTGATGGCGAAAGGGCGGGACTTGTCCAAGTTGGTGAGATTGGTGTGCTGCGTAATGCAGTTCATGTCTTGGATGTCGATCGGGGCCCGCTGTGGTTCGATGGCTATGGTTCACTTGACGACGTGTGCGCCTTCTTCAGGGCCTTCAATGATGAGTTTCCGAGTCGCTTTGGCCGACGACGGCGGCTTTTACCGGAGCTGTCGTGTGACGCAGGTGGAATGGCTCGCCTACAAGCAGTGGGTCTGGTGATCCAGGCGACAATGCCCGGCTATGAGACCGTCTGGCTCGATCTCAAACATGATCTTGTGACGCTCAGATCAAATCTTTCTGGAGCATGGCGTAATTCTCTGCGTAAATCTGAGCGGGCCAATGTGGACGTGAGCGTGGACAACCGCGGTGAGACGGCCCCTTTTTTTCTGGCTGGTTACGAGGCGAGCAAGGCAGAAAAAGGCTTCCACGGCCCCTCCGCGAAACTTTTATCAACTTTGATCGCGTTTATGGCTGTGCGCCGCGAGGTTCTCATTGTAACAGCGCGAACGAGCGAGCAACGACTTGCCTCAATACTGCTGCTTCTGCACGGTCAATCGGCGACCTACCAGGCCAGTTGGACCACCGAACAGGGGCGCAGACTTGGGTGCCACAATAGGCTTCTCTGGCACGCCGTCACACTTCTTAGAGACCGAGGAATTTCCGACCTTGATCTTGGCGGGATCAATCGCCTTCATGCTGAAGGGGTGACCAAGTTTAAGTTAGGTTTGGGAGGCGAACGCGTGCAGCTGTGTGGCCAGTTTGCATGACGGATAGCTGCTCGACTTCGCTGCCATCTGGGATGTCAGAGATGACATTTGACGAACGACTAAAGGAGCTCGCCCGCGCCCATGATGCGGTCGATCGGCTGCGGGATCTGAGATCTGATCTTGAGACTGCAAAGCAAAATCAAGAACGCAAGCAAGATTTGAGAAATCGTTTCGTTCTGTTGGTGATGATTGCATATGTCGTTGCCTATGCGTACCTCCAGATGTGATGCGGCCGAACCCTGACGCAGCACTTGTCCGTTGGCGATCTGCACTTTGGTTGAGTTTGATCCGTTGCCTGAATGTGCCGGTTCGTTCGTGTTTGGCGACGCGCCGAGCGCTTGATGATCGAGCCTGATGGTTCGTCATTTCTTCTGAGTACGAAGCCCGTCTGTTCGGCGTGTCAGACTAGGCTCTGTCCCGGGCCATGCACATCGCATTGGATCGGACACATTTTGGAGGTTTGTCAGTAGACGGGGCCTTGGGCTTTCTGGCTGCGGTCGGATGTACGGTTCCTATTTTCTAACTGCCGTCGCGACCCATTGCACGATCGCCACTATTGATCTCCGTCGTGTTTCGACCGGGCTCTCGGTCGATGATCAGCAGCATCCTTGGTCACAAGCGAGACGTTGTCTTTATTTATTCAGCCCAAGGATCGGTCTTGATGTGGGCCGAGATCTAACGCTTTTCCAGCATGAACTTTTTTTCTCGGTGAGAGACCTAACCGGGTACCGTCATCAGAATTCCCCATTGCGCCCCATTCAACCCTGCAACAAACTGCACCGGTCGACAAGGAAGGGCCTATAAACTTGGGGATAGACTATGAGCAGCACGACGCTTCAAAGTTTGGCCCGGCTGCACCGGGCTGATGGCAGTGCGTGGGCTGAATGCGAGCTCCTGAATTCAAGAGGGGTCGTGGCCATCGTGCCTGGTGATGGCGGGTCGCATAGCGCGACGTGCATCTTTGAGCTGCGATCCGACAAGCCATTTGAGAGCCTTGAGGCTGCACAGGCTGCTGTTGACGCTTGGTTGACAAAGCTTAGCGCCGAATGAGGGAGACCGCGCTTCATGTGACGCTTCATTCTTGGGGCGATTGAACGTTGTCAGAAGACGCCTGCACACGACTTCGTGGAACCATCCCCGCCCACTGTAGAGCCTTGCAAGGTGACGTTGTATTTCTTGCGTCTAAACTAATCGTATCTCGCTTTAGGCAGGTCCGCCCCTCTCCCTGATGGCAAACCTTGCTCCCCACATTTTCTCGTCTTTCCGGCTCAGTGCTCTATTGTACCCACTACTCGGCGTGTCCTGAATTCCCGGCCACACCCCTTCAAAGAGCGAAACATGATGGTTAGTGATTGCCGCCGTCTGGCGTAAAGAGCTGCTCCATCGTAACCCCAAGCTGGCGCGCGATTACGAATAATTCGACGCTGGTGAAGTCGGCCTCTCCCAGCTCTCGTTCGACATACTCGTCGACAGAAATGTTCAGGAGTTCGGCCATCGCCTCAGGAGAGGCACCTAACCGCAAACGAAACTTTCGAATATTCTGAGCGACCAGCGCCCGGATTTGCTTTGACACTGAACTTGCAATCGCCGCTGGACTGTGGCTTCGTTGGGCTGAGTGTCATAATCATTGACAGCACAGCAATCTAAAGCAGCCCAAAGCATTCATTGCGTAGGGAATTTGTTTCCCGACACTAATCACAGACCATTTCTTAATTCAATTCGACTTTCCGATTATTATGAACGCACACCATCTATCAGGTCGTGATTTAGCGCAACATTTTTTCTATCGGTCTTTTTTGTCGCTGTCGCGTTTGAGAGACGCTGCCATCTCATCTATGAGACGCGCTGTCTGAAGAATAACATCTCCAAATGCTTCCACGTTGTTTGCCAATAGCGGATTTTTCTCTGCCTCTTCACTGCCTAATCGGAGTGCATCGAGCGCGGTAAATAACGGCCTCAGAACAAGAACCGGGTCCCCGTCCTCAGCCTTCACGACATCGGCGTCGACCTTCAAGTGGTTGGTGCCATTGGTATTCCGAACGTCTGGGAACGCTCCTGGATTGATGTCGCTTTGAGGACCGAGACACACGTGCCGCAACACGATGGGCGTCTTGCAGGCATAAGGCATGCGAACACCGATGAGGGCGAAGTACTGGCCGGCTGCGGTGTAGATCACCGATATCTCTGACTGCTGGCCTGTGATGAGGCCTGCGATGCGTTCTTCAAGGTTGGCAGCGACAGGCACTGGGTTAGTGAGCCACGACTTCCAGTTGTCCTGGTGGATCGGCAGCGGGACTGCAATGCATTTTCGAACTGAACGAACTTGCCCCGCCGCATCCAGGACTGCAATGCAGTCTTTCAAGTCATCTGCTGCGTCTTCCAGCTCGGTCATATTTTCTGTCTTTATGGTCTGCGCGCGTCGGGCTAAGTCTTAAAGTGCTCTTATTCTATGGTCTCCAGCCCGAAGAGCTACAATTCGTCACGGCCAGGCCGGGAAAGTCTAAATGCAGGGATTTCTCGCCGTTGGTGTTGGTCGCGCCATGCGGTCCGATGCGACTACAAACTGGTTGTACAGGTCGGTGATCTGGAAGAAATCGCAATGCTTGCGTTTTGGCGTTTCACCCTCCAGCAGGAGGGTGTTCGCCAGTCGCTTACTGCGCAATCCATTTCGTGGGTATTTAGAAATGCGCCCTGCCTCCTTCGGCGCATTCTACGTCTCTGGCGACAGAGGTTCGCGTTGGGCGATAAACCACGGTCCTGTCGTTGCAGTGGCTTGTGGAGCGATACTGTCGACGGCCGCACTTGATCTGGTCAAGCCTCTCGCTCAAATTCAGCTGAGTGTTTTGGACACAATCTGCCGAGCCACCGCAAACGCAGACCGGAAGTCGTACGCTGTTTCCGTGTCAGCGCTCGTCAATTTTTGAAACAGCGTTGCCTGCGTTTTGTATTTGATGTCTCCAATCGCAAGCGGGCCGATGGCATATCCACCCTGGGGCAACTGCGTTGAACCGTTATCGAAGAGCCCGACCCCGAATATGCCTGAAGGGGGCACTGCATTCACATCTGCCACGATAATGTTTCGTTTGGCGCGCTTGAAGTGGGGCTGTTCCAGCACCCTGACGCCGGCTGCCGCAGCACACAGAACAATATCGGCATGGCTGATGAGGCGCGTCTTGTCTGCATCTCGTGCACCCAATGCCGCAAGCAGCGTAACGCCGAAACGCGCCTTCGCCTCGGCAACAAGGGGTTCGATTGCCTTATATCCCATGTGCGAGACGACAGTAACATGAGCACCCTGGAGGGCGGCGATTATAGCTGACGCAAATCCAACGACGCCCGTCGCGCCAAAGACTGTGACGCGGGCGGCAGACAGAGAATGCCCTGTCTTCTTCTGATAGATTTTTTCTACGTAGGCGACCATGGCAGCTGCGGTCGTGAAAGATCCGCCCGGGTCTGCGAAGGCTTTGACCTCGAACGGCGGCACGAGCGCTTTGTGCGCTTCCGCGAGCATATCTAGGGCCAGCAGAGCATCCTTTCCACCGATAAAAATCCCAGTATAACGACCATACTGGGGTGGGCGGGAAAAAATGGCGTCTTGGACCAAGTTGCGCGTATGTGCGATACCTATGTTCGTATGGGGCGCGATGACGTCATAGCCGGAATCAACTGCCATATTTATGTCGAAAGGACTTGCAACCGATTGAGTGGAAAGGAAATGCAATATTTTTTTTGGCTTGATCGACGCCTTTTTTTTCTTCCGACCCGATGCCTTGTGTGCAGCCGTGCTGGAGAACTCCACACACGTTTTGGCGGTGTCAGTGCGAGGTGATTGCTCTACCTTCATTGTCATCTTGCCCTCAAGTGCCACGAAGCTTTTTTTGGATCGCCCGCGTCCATCTTTCGCGTTTTTTGGACGCGTGAAACGACCTTCTCTTAAGGTCGAGCACCATGATGGGGCGGTCTATTGCCGGCTTTCGGCTGGGGCACTGGATGGCATCATGCCTCTGTCGACTTTGTCGACAGCGTGTTCCATTTCGTATTTTCGGCTGAATTCGTTTCCGAATTGGAAATTTTTTACCCAGTTTTCTATTTTATCCGCTCTGATATGTCTTCTTTTCCTATTTGTTCCGGCCTAGCCAGCGCATGACCTCATTCAGATCAGCTGGTTGACGAGGTTGTACTTCCGACTCGGCGTTTTCTGTCTCATCAAATGAAGCCGCAATCATTTGCGCCACCAGTACGCTTCCCTGCTGTGACTTGAATTCACAGTCCATCCAGCTGCCGTCATGCTCGAACTCAATTCGGAAACGGAATGGGATTTGAACGCTTTCCCGGAGGTCTATGTATATTACTCCGTTTCTGCGATGAGTGACCGTACAGTGTATTCGGCGGCGCGCGGTCACTGGAATGTACGCGTGATAGACGCGCGGTTGACGCCGTCCAAATCCTTTCGGGACATAATTCATAAGAGCACCCTTGGGCCAAGCATCTGCTTTCGCAGAACTACTCGCGCAGCGTTTTGTTTGTATGCCGTTTTTTGGGATGCCGCTCTTCGGCTTAGATAGGTTGGCATCATGCCCAGGCCTTATGTGGCGCTGCCTATCTCTGGCGATACTATCTCATACCGGAACTAATGTTTTCTGCTCCGACTGCTTATGTTTGCGGGCGTCCTGTTAACGCGCTAGATATGGCCGCAGAAAGTTGGCCCATTGGGCAAATCTTCTCTTAATTGTATCGCTATTCGTTCGCCCACTGACGCAAGTCAGGATTCTGCGTCTTGTTGCGGCAGTTTCGCGCAAGATCCGCATGGCATCCTTCTGATCCTCCTCATTCAGCTTCAGATGCGGTGCTCAATGCAACAGACCGGCGCGACGGACCTCGCTCTTCGCAAAAAATTCATTGGGTTAGACGGCGAGGCGCAGCGCGACCTGCGGAAGCTCAAGGCACTTCTCGATAAAGAGATGCCAGTTGCCTTGGATAAATTCTACCGGGCGTTGCGGGCTGAGCCGGCTGTCGCAAAGTTCTTTAGCGACAATTCTCATGTTGATCGCGCAAAGGGCGCTCAGAATAAGCACTGGTCCCAGATCGGCGAAGGCACGCTCGATGGGGCGTACGCTGACCGAGTTACCCGGGTCGGAAAGGTTCATGCTCGTATCGGCCTGGAGCCTCGTTGGTATATTGGCGGCTACGGGATCATCGTGGACCATCTGATCCGCTGTATGGTTGCCGATATTTGGCCGAAGTCCGTTTTCTCCAGACGCAGTGATGCTGCATCGGCGGATGCCGGCGCTTTGATTTCGACGCTGGTCAAGACCATCCTCCTTGATGTTGATATTGCTCTTTCAGTCTATTTTGATGCTTCAGAAGCGGCACGTGTGGAGGCCGAGCAGAAGGTTGCTTCAGAGGCGGCACTGCTTCGCAAGCGAGAGGAGGAGCTTCGCAGTGAGCAGTTGGCTCAGGCAGAGGCACTCAGCAAAGAGCGTGCGAGCGTTGTTGCGAAGATTGGGGATGCTCTTGCCGCGCTTGCAGACCGCAATCTGACCCTTCGGTTGGATGGGGCTTTCCCAATCGACTATGTGAAGCTTCAAAGCGACTTCAATATCGCCGTCGAAAAGCTTCGGGAGGCACTACTCGTCATACATTCGAGCGCTCAGGGCATAAACTCTGGAACGCGAGAAATTGCTGCAGCTGCGGATGACTTGGCTCGTCGTACCGAGCAGCAGGCTGCCGCTTTGGAAGAGACCGTAGCTACGGTAAGATCGATTAGTGAGACAATCCGTAACACTGCTAATTCTACAGGACTGGCCTCTCGGATTGTGTCCGAGTCGCGTGCCGATGCTGAGCGCAGCGGTACCGTAGTGGGTCAGGCTGTCGATGCGATGGGGCGGATCGAGAGGTCCTCACAGGAAATAGGGCAGATCATTTCGGTTATCGATGAAATTGCCTTTCAAACAAATCTTTTGGCTCTCAACGCTGGCGTTGAAGCTGCACGGGCAGGCGAGGCTGGTCGAGGGTTTGCCGTCGTTGCAGCCGAAGTTCGCGCGCTTGCCCAGCGCGCCGCAGAGGCGGCAAAGCAGATCAAGGACCTAATTGGAACATCTTCAGAAGAGGTTGCAGTTGGTGTTCGGTTGGTCAGCGAGGCTGGGCGCGTGCTCGCTCGGATTGTTGAACAGATTAATGAGATTAATACAGCGGTCTCGTCGATCGCGTTGACGGCCCGGGATGAGGCTGAAAGTATCCAGCAAATCAACGCTGCGCTGGCGGATGTTGACAAGGCGACACAGCAGAATGCTGCTATGGCCGAAGAAGCCTCAGCGGCGGGTCGGACCCTCTCCTCGGAAAGCCAGCGCCTATCTGATCTTGTCAGCGAATTTCAGTTGGGGTCGGGTCTAGACCAGCGGCTTCGGTCGGAACTTCAAGCTGCTGCGCCCCACATGTTCTCTCCTGAGCGCTCTTCTGGTCTGACCGCATCTGGTGCTTCTGGTGGGTCTGTTGTGCGACTCGCCGCCGGCGGCGGCCAGTCGAGCCCGGACTCCTGGGAGGAGTTCTAAGCTCTAGCGGGACCGTCATCTGATCTGGTTTTGCCGGGAGCGCTTGTGCCTCGCTGTGCGTTCTTTTGGACAGCGATCGCTCCCCCATTCACGTCGAGACGTCATCAGCCCGGCCGCCATCGCCTTCCGGAGAACCTCGTTCGCTTTCTCACGTTGGTTGGGATGATCTAGCATCATCGATCCTCAACCCTCAGAACAGTCAAGCCGGCTGTCTTCGCGCTCCTTCGCGCCCCGCCCGATCCGTTCCACGGCGATCAGGGACCTCTCCTGGCGCGTCTTTGCGACACTGGCGTTCTGACTGTCCGAGATCTGTGCGTAGAGCCGGCGGGTCAGCCTCCGGCAGGGAATGCCGATACGAATGCCGACGCGCTCAGGGACTGTCTTGCGCGGTTTGACTTAAAGGCGGGGCAACCATTTTCTGATGGAATTAGGCCTGTACGTCTTGAGCAGCGCGCTCAACGATATTCTCGGACGTCTCACGATAGGGGATCTACCTTACAGCTCGACATGGGCTCGGCTTGTTCACAAGCTTCTTCTAGTTTCCTGTTTGCTTCAAATGAGGCGTGGCTTGCATGGAGCTTGCGTACTCTTTTCTGATCGGAAATAATTCAACAGCTCTTTCAGTTGTTGTTCATGCTGAACGATCAATCTTCGACTAAAATCGGCTTGGATGGTTTCAGATGATGGACGTCGCGTATGAAAACACTTGATCCCAACGGTGAGCCTCTTATCCAGTTGATGCTTGATGCTTATGATACAATTGCGTCAACTCATGCCGCTCAACGATCGTCGGCCTTTCGACAAGTCTGCCGTAGAGTGATTGCCGCGGTTGCCACGACAGGGCGGGTTTCACATGCGGATTGTGAAAGCTGGTTGTCCGCCATTGGGATGCACGCACGCATCCCAAACGCTGAAATGATTGTGCGTGGTGAAATTTCTGAACCCTCACGGCGACAGGGCACGTTGCATTAGTTGCCCTTCGCGTGGGAGGATCCACTCTGTAGCAGAACGCATATAAAAATGTTTTAGTGAACCCATGTCGCGGGGGCAAGCAGGTTGCTTTCCAACGTCTCGCGCCAACGATGGTCGCAGATACTCGCCTGTCGTTGAACGTCGGTGGTCGCGAGCCTTGTTGTGGCGCGGCACAGCCCTAGATCAGCGGCCTGACCCTCTGTCATATCTTTTTGCGATCTGACGATAACTTAGAGAACTAGGCGACCTCAGCGTGTCTCGTGCTCGCTGCCACTTTCTCGTTGGTGAGGAGTTGGTCGAAGTACGAGATTGTCGCTTTCAAACCCCGCTCCAGGCTTGTCTGAGGCATCCACCCGAGCTGACCTATCGCCTTGGAAATGTCTGGCTGCCTCTGGCGCGGATCATTCGCTGGCAACGGTCTGAACTCAATCGTCGAGCTTGATACGGTGAGTTCAATGATCTTTTCTGCCAATTGCTTGATTGTGAATTCATGCGGGTTACCAATGTTTATTGGCCCGACAATCTCGTCGGATGTACTCATCATGCGCGTCATACCGTTGAGCAAGTCTTCATAGTAACAGAACGAACGCGTCTGTGATCCATCACCGTAGATCGTGATGGGCCGACCCAATAGCGCTTGAACAATGAAGTTTGAGACGACACGGCCATCATTTGGATGCATCCGAGGTCCGTAGGTATTGAATATCCTTATGACTTTGATTCTCACAGCATGCTGCCGATGGTAATCGAAGAAGAGGGTCTCTGCGCATCTCTTGCCTTCATCATAGCATGATCGCGGGCCAATTGGGTTCACATGCCCCCAATAGTCCTCCGTCTGGGGATGAACGATCGGGTCACCGTATACCTCGGATGTTGAGGCTTGCAGAATTTTGGCGCGCACGCGCTTTGCTAAACCGAGCATGTTGATGGCGCCGTGAACAGATGTCTTGGTGGTCTGTACGGGATCGTGTTGATAGTGAATCGGGGATGCCGGACAGGCCAAATTGTAGATCTCATCAACTTCAACAAAGAGTGGAAACGTTATGTCGTGCCGTTGAAGTTCAAAGCCTGGATAATCAAGAAGGTGGGCTACGTTCGATCGTCGCCCGGTAAAGAAGTTGTCGACACACAGGACTTCATGTCCGTCCTGCAAGAGGCGTTCGCAAAGGTGGCTGCCGAGGAATCCTGCACCGCCAGTCACAAGAATTCGCTTCTGCTGGCTTACGTTCTTCGTCATGGCTGAACACCCGTGTTCTATAGTTGATTTGACGCTTGGGTACCGGTGTTATCCGTTCCTCGTCATGGCTCCTGCAGGCTCTCCTGCAAGCCCCTCTGCAGGGGCTCGAAGAGCAGTCCAATGACAGATCGTGTCTTAAGCTTGATGTCCGCTGAAATGGTCATGCCAGGAGAAATGGCCATAGCCTCTGCAGCTTGAGCGGAGCTGGTTTCGTCGATCTCAATGCGCGCGCGATGCAGCGCGGCTCCGCCCAACCGGGCTCTATTTTGGGGTTGAAGTCCGCCACGTTCGGCGCCTGCTTGAGGAGAGTAATTGGCATCGCTTATCCAAGTCAGTCTTCCCGACAGGGTTCCATACTTGTGATAGGGAAAGGCGTCGACCTTGATTGTCGCATCGTCTCCGACGCGCGCACGCCCTGCGTCGCTCGCTTTGATGTAGACTTCCGCAACGAGTTGGCGATCCGTCGGGACAATGGTTACGAGCGCCTCAGCGTCGCGGATTATGGATCCCTTTGATATCGATGCCACCTCCGTTACGATTCCATCACTTGATGCGACAAGCTCCACAAGTGCATTTCGTCTTTTTGATTTTTCGATTTCTTCATTTATTCTCGTCAGCTCATCCTTAGCACGCGCCAACTCTTCAAGGGTCGCCCGACGCCACTCATCAATATAGCCTTGTCTTTCCGCCATCCTTGCAGCTCGTGCGTGTTGAAGCTGGCTTGTCTTGTTGCTCGTATCTTCAATGTCTTTCTCGGTCCTCAATCGGAGGCTCTGTGCCTCTAGAAGCATCAATCGTGAGCCGATCTTGGTTTCATAGAGCCCCCTTCGCATTCCTTCGACTTCGGTGGCAATGGCAAGCTGTTGGGTCAAGTTATGTTTGTGCGCGTTCTGCGATTGTGCTGACGTGGTCAGCGATCTAATCTCTTCATCAAATGCTTTTAGCCTCTCATTCAACTGATTTTTGCGCTCCTTGAAAATTTGGGCCTGGAGCGCTTGCTGCTCGTCATTGGAGCCTGCGACGAAGTCTTTACCAGTGACCTCGGCAGTGAGACGATCGGTCTGGCTGTGAAGATACTGCTGTCGCGCTTTTAGTGCATTTAGGTCTGCTTGAGTGAAGGTCGGGTCGAGCGTCACCACGACATCCCCCCGAGCGACTTTCATGCCGGGTCTCACGTTGACGTCGCGGACAATCCCGCGCTCCATCGACTGGATAGTGTCCGGGGCCCCTTCCAGGACCATTTCGCCGGTCCCTTTGATCACGACATCGATTTCGAATAGAGCGCTCATTGTGATGAGAGTGACGAACATCATCACTGCGACTGTCGCAGCGCGCACCGAGAAGCGGCTCGGTTCTTCATCGATGATTTGGTCTATCGGAGTTCCAAATGCCGCGGTGACATCTCCCTCTGCGTCAGTGGAAGACTGCGGCTCTGCATCGTTTATCCCACAGACTTTGTGCCATGCCTTCTGCAGGCTTTGTCGCCAAGTGTTGATCATGCGATCAACTGCCTCCTGCCATCGCGGTGGGAGAGTCGGGATTGCTGGTTCCACATGGATGAATAAGGAGCGCAGCGCTCTAACAGAACCTCGTGATGCGCGAAATCGACGGTACGTCCACGTTCCAAGACGAGAATTGCATCGGCATCCACCAGAGAGGATAGGCGATGTGAGATCATGACCACGGTCCGATCCCGAGCAATGTCGTCGAGACTTTTTTGGACGATAGCCTCGCTTTCCGGGTCAAGGGCGCTGGTCGCCTCGTCGAAAATCAACAATCTTGGTTTTGGTAAGAGCGCCCGGGCAATCGACAAGCGTTGCCGCTGACCTCCCGAGAGGTTACTTGCGCCTTCTTCGAGAAAGGTATTGTAGCCCTCCGGCAGTCGTTCAATAAACTCATCGGCACCGGCGAGCCGTGCGGCGGACATGATTTCATCGGCAGCTGCACCAGGCCTTGCGGCACTTATGTTGTCGGCAATCGTTCCACGGAACAGGAAACTCTCTTGCAGAACAATTCCTATGCTGCGCCTTAAGTGGCGTAAGTCTACGTGGCGCATATCGATGCCATTGAACCGAATGAAACCGGCATCCACGCTGTGAATGCCCTGGATGAGGCGGGTGACTGTCGTCTTTCCAGAACCGGATCGCCCAACAATGCCGATGAACTGCCCTTCCAAAACGCGAAATGTAACGTCCTCAAGTGCGGGTGCCACAGCGCCAGGGTAACGGAAGCTCACACGGTCGAATTGGAGATCGCCGGTGATGACCGGCCTCAATGCGTGGGGTCTCCTGTCAAGTTCCCGGGGATGGTTCATAATGGTCCCCAGCATTTTGATTGAAAGTGCCGTTTCTTGGTATTCATTGATCAGGGTAACGAGTTGAACCAAGGGTCCGCTCACGCGCCCGGAGATCATCGTAAAGGCAACGAGTGCACCGATGGTCATATTGCCATCAAAGACGCTGACAGCGCCAAAGCCAATGACGGATGCCTGCATCAGCTTTTCCAGCGCTGCGGTCGTGACATTTGCAGCTGCTCCGATACGTCCAACAGCCGCATGTTTGCGGACTGCGGTCACCACCTTCTTGTCCCAGATCTTTTGTTGGACCTCTTCGGCACTGAGGGACTTGATTGTCCTCATTCCGTGCATTGTCTCGACCAAATGGGCTTGTCGAGCGCCCTCGGCTTGGTAGAGCTGGTTGAGGTGGTAGCGGAAGGTCGGAACAAGAAGTGCAATGACAAGTGCAATTGCCACCGAGAACCCAAATACGATGAGTGTTAAGGATCCACTATAAGCAAAAAGAAGCGCGATCAAAATCGGCATCGCTGCTGCATCAAGACCGGTTTGAAACAGGCGTCCAGTCAGAAAGTGCCGGACTTTCTCTGTTTGCTGCAAATTTCGTGCGAGTATGCCGGAGGGTGTTCGCTCGAAAAACGGCAGTGGTAGGCCTAGCAAATGGTTATAGGTACGCGATGCCAACTGAGCGTCGATTTTGTTTGTTGCAAAGAGCATCAAGTACTGGCGCGTGTAATTAAAAACGGCCTCGAAGGCCGTCGCGACAACGAAGACCATCAGCACGAAGTAGAGCGTGTTGTACCCTTGGTGCGGGATGGCCTTATCGATGACCACATGCAATAATAGTGGCGTGGCAAAGGAGACAATGTTTGCCATCAGGGCCGCAATGGCAATGTTGCGAAAGTACTTTTTGTGCTTGAGGATCTCGGGAAGGAACCAACGCAGTCCGAACTCCTGAGGCTCCGGCGCAGCTGCCTCGGATTTGCTGCTTAAGATCAATTGGCCCGCCCACTCGGCGATAAATTGATTTTTCAAGATGAGGCTGGGGCCGGACTGTTCCGTTTCAGGGTCAAGGATGATCAGAGCCTGTGCGCCATCGCCCAGGGTGACAAGACGGACGACAAGGACCCAATGTCCTGTCTTGCGTATTGCTACGAATGGGAGCTCTCGGGCGCACCTTTCAAAGGCAGACCAGTCGCAAGCGCCTCGCACCTTAACAGTGAGACCGGCGCGTTGAAGAATCTCAACCGCGGAAGCGATGATGTTGTTTGCATCCCCGCCGGCAAGCTGCATCGGCTCGAGCCTGCACCCGTGGTGCACCGAGAGCAGAAAAGCGCACCTAAGCGCTGTGTGGTATGGCGTCATTCGGCGGTGAAGCGACATTTCTAGCGTTTACCCTGCTTCGCCGACGCTCACGCTTGAGACATCGCTCATGCTGCGGCTGCCCCAGATGTCTGCTGCAATGCTTGGAGATAAGTACCGACTAGGCTGCCTCCAGTGCGCTCATCCGAGCGCGCCAGGAAGTGCATGCAGACGTCGTATGACCCATAGCAATCATGAAGAATGGCTGCTGTTGCCAATAGCTTCCTGTCGCTCAGTTCGTGGACCCGTTCAAATTCCCGAATGTAGACAGCATCAGCCCAAACTATTTGGCTTAGGCCTTGATACGGATTTCCGTTGAGTCTCATGGGAGCAATGAGGCGACTAACGGAGTTTTGTAGTTTGTGCAAAACGAACCCATGTCGGCGGAGAAAGGTGTCGACATCGGAAAAGAGTGGTTGCTCCTGATATAGGCGCAGAAATTCAACCTCGACGTGGAGGGCACAGGCTTCGCGCAGACGCTCACCCGCATGTCTCAGAACCAGCAGCTCGGCCCCCTGAATATCCAACTTCAAATAGTCAACGTCTCTCGCCTCGTCGACTTCAGCAAGGCGTCTCGTCTCCACGTTAAGTCGCCTTATCACCTGGCCCCACTCTGGAAATCCAGGCAGGAGTTGCAAAATGGGTTGGTTCGGCTCGAGGAGAGATGTCATCCCGGGCGCGGCGCACACTTTCAATTCGTGGATTCTTCCGTCTCCCAACGCAAACGGCAGATAAATTTCGTTCGACGATTTTGTCTTTTGAAGCACGTTCCAGGCTTCCGAATCCGGTTCGAAGCCGACCACTTGGGCATCGGTCGTTGTCAACAGGGCGGCATAGGGTGGAGCGCCATCAATGGGGCTGGCACCCACGTCGACAATTTTGATTTTTGGCTTGAGACCGGTCGCCTGTGCGAAACTCAAGTCGTTCATTTTCTTTTCCCTGCTAGCTGGCTTTGGCCGCGCGGACTGCCGTGGGCAGGACCTCTATAATCGGCGTTTCAAGCGACTCTGGAATGCGGCCGCTGTCGTTTGCTGCCACGGCCTCGGAAATCCGCATGAGGTGCCCTAAGCTTTTCAGGCCTTGTCCAGCCTCAACACAGCCTCGCTGCAGCAAGAGATCACCATAAATTTCAGCGAGTGCGCCTAAGCACGGGGGCGTTCCCTCTCGTGGAGCGTTGATTGCCACTTCGGCTAGTGCGTCAAGATTTGATAAGTCTGGCTGTGGCAACCGATCTGCGAGTAGATCCTCGCGCATTTGCGCGAAGCATCCTTCCAATTCCCGGACCAGCTGCGGTGTGTCAAACAGCCGAACCGAGTCACGGTTGCGTGTCAGATGCTCTCGTGCGCTTGTGTATTGGCAATGGTCGCTTGCAAGGGAAACAGCCTTTTCAATGTATTGTTCACGGCTCTGGCAGACCAAGCTCTCTAGGCCCGCGGCACTCAGTAGGCTCGCACAAACGCGGGCGGCAAACGTTGTCCCTATTTTGGTTACGACTGGCACACCCATCCAGAGGGCATCTGAGGCGGTCGTATGCGCGCCGTAAGGTGATGTATCTAGAAAGACGTCTGCGAGGCCAAACCGCGCCATATGGTCCGGATTGGGCTGCCTTGGCGCGAAGATTACTCGGGTCTCGTCAATGCCCCGCTCGGAGGCATACTGTTGTAGCCTTTTGTTCGTGTCGGCCTGACCCGACAGAAGCCATAGGATGCTATTTGGGACTTTTTGTAGGATCGTAATCCAATCATCGAAGACCTCCCTTCGATACTTTTGAGATGAATTGAAGCAGCAGAAGATGAACTTGTCTTCTGGAAGACCCGCTTGGCTCTTGGTTGGGCGGACGGGAGTGACGTATCTCTGCCTGTCATTGGGTTGATAGCAAGAAAGATGAAGAACGCGCTCGCTATAGAATTGCTCGCTGTCCTTAGGAATGATGATCGGATCGGCAATGATGTAGTTATGGTGCGGACTACCCATTGTGCCAGGAAAGCCGAGCCAGTTGACGATGATGGGAGCAGGACGAGCGGCGACCACCTTCAACCGCGCGTCCTTTGTATACCCATTGAGATCGACCAAAATGTCGATGTTGTCTTCGCGGATCTTCTCGATCGCTTGGTCATCCGACAGAGGCGAAATGTCTACCCAGTGATCGCTTGAAGCCTTGAACCGGGACTGAACTGCGTCGGCGGTCCTTATTCCGCAGTAATAGGCGTATACCTCTACTTTGCGTCTGTCGTGTAGCTCAAAGACTTCACTCATCAGGAAGCCGACAGCATGCTCTCTGAGGTCTGACGAGAGATACCCGACGCGGATCGGCCGGGGTGTTGGATCTGGATCGCGGAATGGCTTGCTGACGACCGGAGCGCGTTGCGCCACATCCCACCAGTAGTAGCGATACGCATTCGCCAACTGGAATATAGGATCGTCACATTCTACGGCGAGCGAAAGAGGGGATATAGATGCCCATAAATCACGAGAAATTGCCTGCCCCACCTCTGTTATGGCGGGCCACTTGCATTGACTCTGTCGCAGCGCGATCCAGTGTTGAATGACATCTCTTTGATTGCCATTGATTTCGAGACTTCTAGCGATCGTTTCTTCAGCATCGCTTTCCAAGCGCGCGGTCTCAAATACGCGTGCGATTTGTTTTAAAGCGGTCAATTTGTGAGTAAGCGCCGCACCGGTCATCTGAGGAATAAGGTTTGCCATCCTCATCCAGGCGTCGATTGCCTTATCGGCTTGACCGTTCCGTTCATATGCATTGCCCAGATTGATGTAGGGCTGAGCAAAGGCGGGATCGCGGGCGATTGCCTGTTCAAATGCCGCGATGGCGTTCAGATTGCGCTTATCCTCGAGAAGCAGTGTTCCATAGTTGAAGAGAACAGCATGCAGCAGTGGGTCATTTGCATTTTCAGAGATCCAAGTCTCATAGAGTGCAAACGCATCGTCTCGGCAGCCATTCTCGACAGCCCTTTGCACACTCTGCAGAAGGTCCGTTACGGTCTTTGGCCCAACGGAAGATGCCTGACTGGCTGTGGCTCGATGCATTTCCTAGACCCGTGTTCATTGGAATCACTGCTCCTAGTCATCTGCATCATTCCCTGGGGAACCTTGCGCCACGGTGGTGGTCCCGACGCGTGTGGGACAATGAAAAATGGCCCCGGTTTACCCGGGGCCATCCTCATAGACACAGACTTTCAGTGATACCGAACTAGGCAAACAAGGCGTTCGCCTGCTGTGTTGTCATGGCAGCGATCTGCGTTGTCGTGAATGCGGATACCTGGGTATCCGTCAAAGTTGCGATATTTGTTGTAGATAGCGAACCGATTTGGGTCGTGCTTAATGCCGCAATCTGCGTATCACCCAACCCCGTCATTTGGGTCGTGGTCAACGCAGATACGATGGTCGTTGTCAGAGCGGCGAACTGGGCGCTGCTCAATGAGCCCATCTGCAGAGATCCAAACCCTGGCAGTTGCGTGGTTGTTAGCGCTGCCAGATCAGTAACCTCCAAGCCCCCTATTTGCGTGGTCGAGAGAGCCGCAAGTTGCGTCGTCTGGAGCCCAACAAACTGCGTGGTCGTCAGTGCTGCAAGGTCCGTCGTCTCGAACCCGGTCACCTGCGTCGTCGTCAGGGCCCCGATCTGCGTCGTCGTCAGAGCGCCAACCTGCGTCGTCGTCACAGCAAGCTGCGTCGTCGTCAGAGCGCCGACCTGTGTCGTCGTCAAAGATGCAATCTGCGTCGAAGCCAGAGCACCCAGCTGGGTCGACTTCAGACCCCCGAGCTGCGTCGTCGTCAGAGCCGCAAGATCCGTCGTCTCAAAGCCCTTGACCTGGTTCGTCGACAACGCACCGATCTGCGTCGTCGTCAGACCGCCAACCTGCGTCGTCGATAGGGCTCCAATCTGCGTCGATGCCAGACCGCCGACTTGCGTCGTCGTCAAGGCGCCAACCTGCGTCGACGTCAGGCCACCGACCTGCGTCGTCGTCAATGCGCCAACCTGCGCAGACTTCAGACCACCAATCTGCGTCGTCGTCAGGGCGCCGACATCCGTCGACTCAAGGCCCCGAACCTGGGTCGTCGTCAAAGCACCGACCTGCGTCGACGTCAGACCGCCAACCTGCGTGGTCGTCAAGGCTGCAAGGTCCGTCGTCTCGAACCCGGTCACCTGCGTCGTCGTCAGGGCCCCGATCTGCGTCGTCGTCAGAGCGCCAACCTGCGTCGTCGTCATGATAGCTGAGTGGTGCCAAATGCGGCGACGGCTGTGGTGCTTAGAGCCGCAATCTGGGTAGCGGCCAACACTGCCATTTGCGTCGCGGCTAGGACGCCAATCTGTGTTGAGGTAAGGTGCGGAAGCTGAGTGGTTGTAAACGCTCGTATGTCGGTCGTTTTAAGGCTTGCGATAGCCGTTGTGGAGAGGGCGGCGACCTGGGTCGTCGTAAGTCCGCTAACAATCGACATTTGAGCTTTCCTTAGCCTCAGCAGAGATTAAACCGCGATACACAAACGAACCTCCTGGACCTTCCAGGAGGAAAGACTGTCGTTGTGAAGCAGATCATCTGCTGAGTGGGAGCATGTGGCAGGTTTCGGACATTAGATGGCGTCCAAAACTACGACAGATTCATCGCTCCCGGCACCAAGGCGTCGACGACGCCGGTCAATACGCGGTTTGAGCTGGGGCCCAGACGCAGCGCACCTACATGTTGAACTGATTTGGCCCGGGCAAGGTTAAGAGATGACTAACATCGTCAGTCTCGGGCGTTCTCTATCATCTAGATGATCTTGTGCGGGTCTATCGTGGCGGCACTTTATTGGCGGTTCTACTCGCAATGCATGAGCAGGTTTTGACCCAGATTCATCGTGTTGGTTGGTTTCAGGCTATTCATCGACGAATTAATTCGCCGATATCGAGAGCCATCGATTCCGCAAGGAGGGTGACGTCGTCGGCATGCTCGGGGATCCGTCGCATGCGCCAAATTCTGGACTTGGCGTAGAGTTCGAGGTGGGAGCGGCACCTAAGCCCGGCCGCCTGAGTTGAAATGAGGTACATTTTTTCGAGCGCCTCGTCTCGCACGCTCTCAAGCAGTGCGTCCCATGACATTCCGAGTTCATCGGTCCACTGAGGCCATCCATGGATTCGTTGAGTCAGTTCGTCCAGGAATTCCAGACGAGCTTGAAGCCGAAGCATTTCCTCGCTGAGCTGGATTAGCTCGCTGGCGTCTTGACGAGGCTCGATCTTTGCCTGCGTGCGAGTTGTTGGCTTCATGACTGCGTTCGCTCTGTAGGTTGCAATGCCAATCGACAGGTTTGCTCCTGTTCAGTGGCGGTCCATGTCGCTTGGGTCGGGAAATGAAGCGACGTCAGACGATCAATAGGATCAAGGCGAGCCAGACTGCCAAGTCCTGTGGGAGTCCAGCACTAGTGCTCATGATAAATAACGCTGTATTTACTAGATCTTTTGCCGTCTTGAGGTTGTGCGCGACGCGTGTCAGGCTTGGAGGATATCGAACCGAGCTCTGGCGCAAAGACCGACCAACCCATGTCTTCGGATTCAAATCAAACGGTTAACGCCTTTGAGTTGCATGAATTCCCCTCTAATCCATCTGCAGTTGCAGTTAGAGCAGAGTTGAAAACCGTGGTGTCGAGTGCCGCGTTTCGCGATCAGGACCGCCCCCGAAGACTACTGACCTACTTGGTCGAAGAGAGCCTAGCTGGCAGGGCGAACGGGCTTAAGGCTTACGCCATTGCTATGGATGTCTTTGGTCGTGGCCCTAATTTCGACCAGTCGACCGATGCCGTGGTTCGGGTTCATGCCAGTCGTCTGCGGGCCGTGCTCGCGGAATATTATGCTGGCGACGGCCGATTGAACCCTGTTCGCATCGGTTTGCCAAAGGGTACGTACGTTCCGACATTCAGCTTATCTGCATCCGAAATTAGCGAACAGCCTGGCAGGGGATCTGAGGCGCAGGGTACCGACTCCAATGTCGTCGACAATGGCTCCCCCCCGGTCTCCGCATCGTTGGGTCGATGGTGGCAGCAGCGGTCAATTCAACTTGTGGTGCTTAGCGTCCTCCTGGCGCTTTTCGGTGCTGGCATTTCTGTTCTGGCACCACGGGAAGCTCAATTGGAGCTACCGGCCATCAATTCGATTGGCCTCGTTCCGATTTGGACGTCTTCGAACGAACCTGATCTCAAGGGCTATGCCGCGCAACTTGGAAAAGAGCTTCTTCGAACAATTTCGACGTCCCACTACATCACCCTCAAGCGCGTAGATCGTCTCGACAGTCCGGCGCCTAGCAGCTTGAAGCTTCTAGTTATGGCACGGTCACTTGACGTACGGTGGCTTTTGTTGGGCACTGTCAGTCCACAACATCCCGGCAGCCGCCGCGTCGTGATGTCGATTGTTGATGGTCTGACAGGTCGCTATGTGTGGTCCAGCGCTTATGAAGAAGCGGTGCCGGCACAAAGCGTCGGCGAACGGGCTGAAGCGATCATCGCAGATATTCGGCCAGAGTTTTTGGCGATTTCAAAGCGAGCACTCGAACAGGCGGGCCCAACACACTACTCTCCGCTTGAGCACTTTCTGCTATCCACGTGGACCTCTGGAACTGGTTCCAATCGTCTCGATTGGGAACAGGAACGCGTGGGGATAGCGCGGGCTGCGACGATGGATGATCCCAGATTTGGTCCTGCACATGCGGTGTTGGCAGACAAGCTCGCCTATCTTGCCAATGTGGATCCTCCATCCGACACAGAAAGCAATCGTCGTGAAGCTCGGATGCATGCTCAGGCGGCTATGGAGGCCAGTCCCGACATGGCTGAAGCTGTATTCAATGTTTCGGCTCACTACTGGCACTCAGGACAACTACAAGAGGCCATTCACCACTCGGAGCGCACTCTCGATCTTAGCCCTCAACATGTTCTAGGTCGATTGCATGTAATTGCGGTTCCCTATACGTGCCTGCAAGCCCCGCCCGATGCCATCCGTCAATTAGAGGCGCTCGATCAAAGCGTGTCGTCCACCAACCCCATCCGCTGGGTCATTCACTCGTGGATTGCCCGGCTCCATCTCAACAATGGAGATTTTGAGCAGGCTCTTCGTTTCGCCAAGAGCGGTGATCGGATCTTTCGAACTCCTGATACTCTTATACAGATGGCAGCGTTGCTTGTGCGAACCGGCCAACCGACCGAGGCCAGGGACCTTCTACAATCCCAAAAAGCAAACTGGCCTAATCTCGATGTGCGGCATTACTTCAAGACCACCATGGCGCGTCGCTGTCATGAGCAAGGCATGAGCAAACACGTGCAAGAAACATATGAGTTTCTCTTGCAGGCCCTACACTGATTTCATGGTGGGTCTAAGACTTTACTGGCTGTCGCCCGACACTATAGTACGTAAATCCGCGTCGCTTCATCTCGTCTGGCTTGAAGACGTTGCGGAAATCGACGACCACGGGATGAGCTAGAAGATCTTTAATCCTATCCAGGTCTAAGGCTCTGAACTGTTCCCACTCCGTCACGAGACAAAGTGCATCGGCCCCTTGAATGCATGAATAGGGATCGGGTGCGTACGTGACATTGCTCAATTCGACTTTGGCTTGTTCAACGCCTTTCGGGTCGAAGGCGCGGATGACTGCTCCATTGTCTTGCAGGAATCGAACAATTGCGATTGAGGGCGCGTCGCGCATGTCATCGGTGTTGGGCTTGAAGGTTAACCCCAGCATAGCGATCGTTTTGCCGCGGACGCTTCCGCCACACGCCGACATCACCTTGCGGGCGACGCTGCGCTTTCGCTGTTCGTTGACGGCAATAACGCTTTCGATGATGCGCAGTGGGACACCAAAATCCTGGGCCGTCTTAGCAAGGGCGTTGGTGTCCTTGGGGAAGCACGAACCGCCATAGCCTGGCCCGGCATGCAGGAACTTCGATCCGATTCGATTGTCGAGACCGATTCCTCGGGCAACGTCTTGGACATTGACCCCCACTTCTTCGCACAAATCAGCGATTTCATTGATAAATGTTATCTTGGTGGCCAAGAAGGCGTTCGATGCGTACTTGATGAGTTCTGCGGCCCGGCGCTCGGTGAACATGACCGGAGCTTGGTTGATAAACAGCGGTGCATAGACCTCGGCCATGATCTCGCGGGCTCTGACATCCGTTACTCCGACGACAATACGATCAGGCCGCTTAAAGTCTTCGATTGCTGCTCCCTCGCGCAGGAATTCCGGATTTGAGGCAACACTCACATCTGCGTTTGGGTTCACTTCGCGAATAATACGTTCGATCTCGTCTCCTGTTCCGACGGGGACAGTCGACTTTGTGCAGACGACTGTGAAGCCCTGCAGAGATGTTGCGACCTCGCGCGCTGCTTCAAATACAAAGCTGAGATCAGCAAAATTGTCGCCGCGCCGAGAGGGAGTTCCGACAGCAATAAAGACGACGTCAGCGTCAGCAACGGCCTCAGAGAGTTTGGTTGTGAACTTCAGTCGGCCTTCCCGGACGTTGTTTGTGACCAGCACGTCGAGACCGGGCTCATAGATGGGGATACCACCCCTGTTAAGGGCCTCGATCTTGGCTGTGTCCCTATCGATGCATGTCACGGCATGGCCAAAGTCGGCAAAGCACGTTCCGGATACCAGTCCGACATAACCTGAGCCAATCATGACAATGCGCATTTGCGTCCCTCCAAATACCTCCCTCTGCCTATGTGCCCTAGACTGTCCTCGTCAATAGCTATGCCGTCGCGTCCGGGGACTTTCACGGTGGTTAGAATGCAAGATGTTCGGAACGGGCATGGATTTGTTCTAAGTGCACCGCAGACGCCTCTCGTTTCGTGCTCAAATCTGCCGGCGCAATCACGATTTAGATCCGATTAGTTGGGAGCTCGTCCCATTTTTCAGGCCCGCACAAGCCTCAAGCGCTCAACTTTGAGCGCTAGCAATGAGTCGGCAACTTGGAGCCCATCAACCTATGAAGCCTGCGGTGTCCGCCGTTTTCGGAGTTTTCCTTTTGGGGTGCTCGGCGAATGCCCGCTTCGACCTGAGTGGCAAGCCGAGCGAGTCGTCACCCACTCCGGCAAACGTACCCGTGTCCGCGCCGGCTACAGAGAATAGAGATGTTTTAGGTTGGAGCGCAAAGAACCCAAATCCGCAGAGCATCGGTGATAGTCAGGTCCTTGTTGTCCGTGACGGCGACACGCTCTACTCGATCGCAAAGCAGCATGGTGTGACCGTTGACATGATTTATGCGGCCAACGGGCTGAGGAATGATCAACTTACACCAGGGCAACACTTGATCATCCCGCAGGCCTCCGTTGTTCTGCCAGACTCGGCTCCTGCGCCGGACAACCTTTAGCCCCACCGTCGAAAATCTGTTTCGCCAGCGTCGCCCGCTAGCGCGGTCGCGTGCGGTGTCTGCATTATACTTGATAGTAGTTGCGGTACCACTGCACAAACCGCGCTACGCCCGTCACAACGTCTGTCGACGGGCGATAGCCGACAGCTGCCACTAGCCGGGATGTGTCGGCGAAGGTGTCTGGAACATCCCCTGGTTGAAGCGGGAGAAGGTTTAGGACGGCACTTTGGCCGGTTGCCGCCTCAATCGCCTGTATGTACTCCATCAATCGGACAGGAGAACTGTTGCCAATATTGAATATTCGAAAGGGTGCATTGGAGCTCGCCGGATCTGGATTGTCTCCTGACCATTGCGGATCTGGCTGCGCAATCTGATCCGATGATCGGATCACACCCTCCACGATATCATCGACGTACGTAAAGTCTCGGGTGTGATTGCCGTGATTGAAAACTTGAATCGGCTCCCCGCTTAAGATGGCCTTTGTGAAGGCAAATAGCGCCATGTCGGGACGGCCCCATGGACCATAAACGGTAAAGAATCTGAGCCCTGTGGTTGGCAGCTTGAACAGATGGCTGTAACTGTGGGCCATGAGTTCGTTTGCGCGCTTGGTTGCAGCATAGAATTGCAGCGGGTGGTCGGCACTGTGGTGCTCACAGAATGGTAGCTTAGTGTTTGCGCCATAAACGCTCGATGTAGACGCATAGGTAAGATGCGGAACTTTCGTGTGTCGGCAAGCTTCAAGAATGAATGTAAAGCCGACAAGGTTTGACTCTGTGTAGTCTTCCGGGCGCTCCAAGGAATACCGAACCCCCGCCTGGGCTGCCAGATGAATGACACGATCAAACTTGTAATTCAGAAAACAACTTTCGACCGCCTCTTGTCGAGCTATATTTGCTTGCACAAATTCCCAGGCGCCATTGGAATCTTTAGCGCATTGTTCGATTTCAGCAAGTCTGGCAGTTTTGAGTTCTGGGTCATAGTAGGCATTGAGATTATCAAAACCTATGACCTCGTCGCCTCGTTGAAGCAATCGCTGAACCGTGTGGAAGCCAATGAACCCTGCAGCTCCCGTTACAAGTATTTTCATTGAAGCGCGTGTCCTTCACCTATCATCGGCATCGTGATGCCTTTGGAGACAGGCCCTGCCTCATCTCTACACGAGGCTCGTGCTCGACCATATTAGGCGATAGACCGGTGGACGCACCTCATTCTTTGTTCTTCTACGTTTGGGGTCAGCCTGAGAGGCAGGTTACATTCCAACATAAGTTCAATCCACCGAACTGATCTATTGGCAATAACCGATAGCCCACCGTTGTCCCATGCGCGGCGGACAAGGCAACTATGAAGTCATCTCTGCACGCCTTAATGGTTGTATCAGCCGCTGCGTGAGAGGTCATTTCTGTAACCCAGCGGCCGAACAGTCTTTTGACGAGACTGGTGCTCGCGACTTGAGAGTCCCGAATCCAACCCTATAGGACCCCGGTGCGGCGACCCGATACACATGACTGAATGTTCCCGTTGCCGACTTTATTTCTCCGCCCAGCGCACGTTTAGACGATCCCGTGAGTCTCAACGATGAACGACTGATTGTCCCAGAGGGTATCGAATGACAGGCCATGGACATTGACGAGCACAGCAACGTCCAGGAAATCTCCGGTTCCGTGTGCATCGAAAGAAATCACGGTGCCAGCACTGCTATCTTCGACCCGTAGAAGCTCAGAGACCGATTGCAGAGGTTGGGTGGCAAAGAAATCGCTGAAGTCGAGCCTGTCGCCAATGCCGAAATCTACAATCTTGTCAAAGCCGGCGTTCGATCCTTTTTCGTCCACCAGATCCTCGCGCAACCAGACGAATGTGTCCTGCCCTGCCGACGCCGCACATCCAAACTGACCTCCTGCAAGAGTATCGTTCCCAGGTCCGCCGCGTATTGTGTCGTCTCCGCCATCACCGTAAATGGCATCATTTCCCGCGCCACCCGCCATGACGTCGTTTCCACCGCCACCGAACATTCCATCATTGCCGCTGCCGCCGTCGAGCACGTCGTCCCCGCTTCCACCGTTGAGAAGATCCGTGCCTGCACCTCCAAAGATCGTATCCTTGCCGTCTTGTCCCCAAAGCGTGTCGTTTCCTTCCCCGCCAAAGACGAGGTCATCGCCTGAGCCAGCTTGAACTGTGTCGTTTCCCGCTCCGGCATCAATAAAGTTGGCTGCACTGTTTCCAAGGATAACATTGGATCCGGAATTGCCGAATGCTGCAGACGGCGCTCCTTCACTCAGTGTCAGTTTTTCAACGTTTTCCGGCAGAACGTAGGACGAGCTCGACACAACGTGATCCGTTCCTTGGCCCACAGATTCTTGAATGGTGTCCCCCACGCTGTCGACAAAGTAGGTATCGTCGCCGGGACCTCCAGCCATCGTATCGATGCCCGCCCCGCCATCCAGTATATTGGCACCCGCATTCCCTATCAGGATGTTGTCGCGCGCGTTACCAATGCCTCGGAGCGGTTGTGCACCGGTCAGGATGAGTGTGTGCTCTGTTGGCGCAAGTGTGGTGTCTGTCGATGCTACGATTGTCTTTGTGGCTTGCTGAATGTTGCCGTCGACTTCGGCGTACGTGAACGTAGCTCCGTCGCTCAGCGTATAGGCAAAGCTCACTGGACCGTTGGCATCAGCGGCCGGCGTGAACACCAGCTTTCCTGAAACCAGCGCAACGCTCCCGTTCGATACTGATACCGAAGCACCACCCTCGCTGATCGTTTGGCCGTCAACGTGGGTGACGGTCAGCCGATCTCCATCCACATCCTGATCGTTCGCCAGGACGTCGATCGTTACTTGTCCTT
>LNFM01000805.1_pt1 | contig 75062 bp, 71 predicted proteins | sample 596031 | NCBI WGS metagenome assembly LNFM01 (sample SAMN04254537, study PRJNA301005) | activated carbon metagenome | isolation source: dual media filters at the Ann Arbor, Michigan drinking water treatment plant | place: USA: Ann Arbor
CGGCGCGAAGCGATGGCGCGCCTTTGATGACGGAAACCGACCGCAAGCGCCGTGATCGCGACAACATTCTTGGCGCGCTCGCGAGCACGAAGGGCAAGATCTTCGGCGACGACGGCGCGGCGCAGTTGCTCCAGATCCCGCCAACCACGCTGCTGTCGCGGATGAAGTCGCTGGGGTTGAAGCGTTAGCCGCGCAGTCACAAGCGCTGCGGCTACAGAATAGTGCCGGGGATTGGTCGCTGCCGACGTGCGATATTAACCGCGGAATAGCACATCCAAAATCTCTGCAAACGGTGCGGCTCTCCAGTTCGAAGCCGCGCCGGTCCGGTAAAACGGGCCGGAACCGGGGCGCAGGCTAACCTCAGGTTGAAATTGGGTTCGTTTCGTTGGGATACGGGTCGCAACGTAGTCTTCAATGCACGGACGGGTGCGCTGCGCGGCCACTGGTCCATCGGGTCTTGGCGGACCGAGTCCATCGGTCAAGGAGCTCGCCCTAAACCGGTGAGGTCGGTTAGACGGCCAGTGCTCGCGGCGAACTCAGTGTCCCGGCGCGCAGCATACTGCCATCGCGGGGGCCTTCCATGCCGAACGTGCGGAATCTCTCGCTCCTCCTTGTGACACTCGTCGCTATGGCGATTGCTGGACTGCACGCGCCACTGCTTTTGATCACCATTGTGGTCGCGGCATTTGTCGGCCCGCTCCTGCTTCGTCGCCTGTGCCCCAGCGCGCGGCTGCTATGGATCGCCTTTATCAATTTCCTGGCGGTTTATGCTTCCCTGTTCCAACTGTTTGTCGAAGGCGTGTTCAGCGACGTAGGCCCCTATATCGTTCCGACCGGATTTCTTCTGCCGATTATTGCGTTTCTTGCCGGCTGCTGGCATCGACGCGCCGAAATCGCCGGCGTTGTCGCCAAGACGGAAGTGCGCAGCGAGCGCCGCCTCTTGCGTACGATCATCTGGCTCGTCCCGGTGTGGCTCGTTGGCGTTACCGTTATTCTTTTGATGCATTTCGGTGTGCAGCTCGCGCATTCCGACATGGGATTCCTCGCCGCCATGGCCTTAATCGGCATTATCGCCATCGCCGCAAGCCGTGACGTCGCGGTCTTTCTTGTCGACACGGGACTGCTATTTGACGAGTTCTTCCAGCGCATTGCGCATCACGTCATCCCGATGTTCGCGTTTCTGACGGTTTATTCGCTCCTTGTTGTCGTTTTCACATCGACCTATCGTGTCCTGTCAAGCACGTCATCGACCGTCCACTTTGTCGTCGACCGCGTGCCTAAGGAGCTGTCGTTCGCGGATGCCTCTGCACTTCTCAATCGCAACGCTGAGTACGGTCGGCTACGGCGACATCGTGCCGGTGAGCAGTCTGGCGCGCTCAATCGCCGCGATGGAAATCGTCGTCGGTATCATGTTGCTTTTGTTCGGGGTGTCCGAGCTCATTGAATACGCCCGCGAGCGCCGTCGCTCGAGATACGCAACCAGGGATTGACGTGCAGCGTCGTAGCTAGCATCGCTCAGTCCATCACTGCGATTTTCATATGTTCCAATGCGGTCAATACGGTCAGCGGAGCACGACGGCCCGGCCTCCGATGTCCTGAGACGGCGGAAAGGGCTTAGAGAATTTTCTGCGGCCGACGGGCACCGAGTATCCGCGCACGATCTCAAGCGATTTTGCTCCAATACAGATGAACATGAGACAGGACGTCTGCCGACGATGGGTAGCCAATCGCCGACTGTTCAGTGCGGAGTCGGGTCCGTCTTGGGTAGCCTTCGAACTTGTTTTCCTGGCCTACTAGGGACTCTCATCAACCAGACTCCCGAGCGGTCAAGTGCGATTGGCGAGATTTCCGTCGCCGTCACCCTGCGGCTTCTCGAACGGCCACGGATTTGTGAAGCGACGGAGTACCCCAACAAAGGCATTATTTCCTGATCGCTTTGTAACTTCACGGGAGGAAAAGATGTTTAAGACAACGTGTATGGCTCTGTTCGCAGCATTGGCCGCACCGCTCGCATGGGGCTGTGGAGCGCAGGCGCAAACACCTCCACCGCAGTATCCCAGCATGACGTTCTTTCTAACAAGTTCAAGCGGTCCGGATGGAGCCAATTTCGGTGGCATCGACGGCGCCGACAAACATTGCCAGGATCTTGCGGCGAAGGCAGGTGCAGGAGGTAAGACGTGGCGGGCCTATCTGAGTACTCAAGCGGAAGGCGGAAAACCCGCGATCAACGCGCGCGATCGAATTGGCAAGGGGCCGTGGGTGAACACCGAGGGGCAGGAAGTCGCCGCGAGTGTCGACGAGCTTCACTCCGACAAGAATAAGATTGATGTTGAACTTGGCCGTTCTGAGAATGGCCGGCGCATTCCTGGACGGCTGTTTGTCGTCAATCAGCATGATATTCTCACGGGCTCGACGGCCGACGGACGGGCCTTCCCAGCCGATAAAGACATGACGTGCGGCAACTGGACCAAGAACGGTGAGGGCGCAGCCATGGTCGGGCATCATGACCGCATGGGGCTTCGTGATGATGCACCCTCGAAATCTTGGAATGCCTCTCATCCATCACGCGGTTGCAGCGCAGCAGCGCTGAAGAGTTCCGGCGGGGCGGGCCTGCTCTATTGTTTCGCCGCCAACTAATCGACATCGGCCAGGCATTAATGGGAAGTGCGATTGGTCACTAGAAGAAAGCATGGTCAGGTACTGGGGATCGAAGTTTATGACGCAGTGGAGATTCCGGAGAAGAGCGTTATCTGAGTGCATGGCGCGCTAACGCCGATGCGGGCTGTGGTCGGCGGCGCGCTTATCGTCGCCGGCGTCGATGCGCCGATGGCAGCTCTGGCACATCGCAACGACTCGCTGAGCGATGGGCCAATCCTGACCCGAAGGAGACTTTGCATCCTGGCCGAGCCATTCCCTCTGCGGAATGCGCCGAGCAGCCGCTATGCAGCCGACATATGGGCATGCCGGGAACCGTGCGCTCGACCGAAGACGAAATCTATACTCGACGGTTCAATGGCGTGATTGATTGCCGCCTTCCGCCGGGGGCCTGCGCTGCCTTCACTGCTACGGTCGGGCTTCGAGGACCATGTTGAAAGGCGTCTCAGTCGCCCGTCGGACGCTCGAAAAGCCGCCCTTAGTAATGACCTCGCGTAACTTCGCTTCTCCCGCCTGGGCGCCAAGCGCACTGCCGACTTCCTGCGACAGGGATGTCGGGATGCAGATCATCGTAGATCCCGCATAGAAGAGGCGCCCGACGGGGTTGAGGTTGTGCTCCAGGGCGTCGCCAGCCATTGGCTCGACGATCATCCAGGTCCCGTCCTTTTTGAGCGACTGGCGAATGTGGGCGGCAGCTCCGGCGGGATCCCCCATGTCGTGCAGACAATCGAAGCAGGTCACGAGGTCGAAGTCCCGGCCCCGATAGTCCTTGGCGAGCCCAACCTCGAATGTCGCATTAGCCGAGACGCCATGGCGGTCGGCGTGCGCCTGCGCATCCGCGATCGAACCGTCATGGAAGTCGTAGCCTATGAACTGCGACTTCGGGAATGCCTTGGCCATAAGGACAGTCGACCATCCGTGCCCGCACCCGACATCGGCGACCTTGGCGCCGCGCTCGAGCTTAGCTACGACACCGTCGAGGGCGGGAAGCCAAGCGGAAACGAGGTTGTTGTGATAGCCGGGCCGGAAAAATCGCGCGACGGCGCAAAACATGCAGCCCGCCTGATCGCCCCACGCGACGCCACTGCCCGACTTGAACGCCGCCTGAACCTTGGCCTGGTTGTCGAGCATCGCCGCCATCAGATCGAAGCCGCCCATCATATAGACTGGGCTCTCTTCGTTGGCGAACACCATCGCTTGCTCGGGTGGGAGCGAGAACCGCGCCGATCCAGGGTCGTAGGCGAGGTAATTCGAGGCGGCCTGGTGCGACAGCCATTCGCGCAAGTATCGCTCGTCGACCTTCGCCGTGCGCGCCAGCTCGAGTGTCGTCATCGGGCCGTTGATATGGAGAGATTTATAGAGGCCGAGCGCGTCGCCCATGCGCACCATGGCGAGGCTCGAAGCGCCGCCGAGATCCGAGAGCATCTGGCCGATGAATGCTGTGAGTTTGTTTTCGTCAACAGGTGTCGTCGCAAGCGCATTGGACATAGCCAACTCCTACCAAAAACGGCTTTCATCAATCTCAGAACAGTTCCGCCAGCATCCGGGCGGCGCGGCGGGCCCCATCGGATTCGACCGCCTTGAACCGCGTCGGCGTCTTCAGTGCCGCGACCATGGCGTCGGCGATCATGTCCGGCGTCGAGGTAGCGTACTCCATGCGCCGGCCCGCGCCGTAGCGGTCGAGGCGGTGGGCGACATGGAAATTCTGCTCGAAATGATTCTTGAGAGGGAAGTAGAGGAAGGGTGTTCCCGCGGCGGTCAGCTCCATGCAGGTGGTGAGGCCACCTTGGACGAGTGCGAGGTCACATGCCGCGAGGTGGCGATCGAGGTTCGGCACGAACGCGCGCACGTCGACGCCGGCCGGTGCATTGAGCGAAGCTGGATCGATGCGCGGTCCGGCGACGAGGATCATCCGCAAATCAGGCAACTTGGCACGTGCCATCGGGTAGCTCTGCAGGATGCGCTTGATCAGGTGTGTACCGACGCCCGATCCGCCCACCGTCACGATGCACACGCGCTCGTCGGCGAGGTAGCCGAGCGCTGTACGCAGCTCGTCGCGCGAGCCGAACGCTTGGGGATGCTCCCCGATGACGTAGCTAGCAAAATCGAAATGCTTCGGCACCCAGTCCCGCATCGCGGGAAGATCCTTGCCGAATGACAGCGGCACGACGTCATCGGGAGTGCCGACAAAGATCGCGCGGTCGCGCACGCCCGGATGGCGCTCGATATGTTCGATCATCTCGGCGTTGTAATCGGCAGTCAGAAATGCCTCGCGCGCGCCGCTTTCCGGCATCGGGACGAACCCGACGAAGTCGGTGACCCAAGCGAACGTCGCCTTCTTCAACTCGGGATGCTCGTGCCAGAAATGATCAACATCCCACGCTTCATCGGCAACGACGAGATCGTAGCGACCCTCGTCAACGGCATCCTGGAAAACCATGAAGTTGGCGATCAGCACTTCATCCATGCGGCGGATCGCCTGGAAAGCATTGAGGTCATGCTCGCCAGATTCAAGTTCAATATGATGGGATTCGCTCACCAACCGCCCACTCAACGGATGAATATGCTCGCCGTGCACGTGGAGTAAGCGTGTTACCGGATCCTGCGCCAGCCAATCCACCTTCAGGTCGGGATGGATCCTGCGCAGCTCCTGCGCGATAGCGATGTCGCGGCGGCCATGGCCGAGACCGATCGGCGATGAGAGATAGAGGACACTCTTCGTCCTGGCCGCGCGTGCTGGCAGCTTTTTGCCAGGTGCACGAATGCCCAGTCTGCGATCGAGGAAGTCAACGATAAGGGTGTTGCACTTTGCCGGATAGCGGCTGTTCGGTGCATGACCGCCGCCCGGTATGGTGACGAATTCCGCGTGTGTCAGGTCGCCAACAAGTCTCGCTCGCTCATAGGGCTGGATCTGGTCGTCTTCCCCATGGATCATCAGCACGGGGCAACGAATCTTGCGGTACATGTCTTCACCGAGGTCGAAGGCCGAGGGAAGCGTACGCGCGTCCAAAGTCTTGACCAGCGTAGGGCCGGTGGTTTCCGCAGCCCACTCGAGCCCGTCCTCGATCTGCTTCGTTGAATGCCGCTCCGTGAAGATGTTGCAGACAAAATGCTCGGCGAAGTCGCGATAGTTTGTCAGCCAATAGTCGCGATTGAATTTGTCCCATCCCTCAAATCGCGTGCGTTTCATGAGAAAATGCTGCGGTGATGTCCGCGGATAGCCGATACCGATCGTCGCTACCGTACCGATCAGGACGATCGCTCTCACTCGCTCTGGGAAGTAGGCGGCGAGGAGGCATGAATGAAGGCCGGCAAGGGACAATCCAACCAGGATCACTGAGTCTGCGCCGGCTGCGTTCATAACGCCGATGGAATCGGCGACGGCTTCATCGAGCGTGTAGGCCTGCTTGTCATTGGGCCGGTCCGATTTGCCGTTGCCGCGCGGATCAAAAGTGATGCACCGGAAACGCTCGCTGAAGTACGCGAGCTGGGCTTTATAGATCCGGGAATGGACGATGCTCCATGGAGGCAAAAACATCATGGTGTCCGGGCCATCGCCGTAGACTTCGTAGTAAAGCTTTACGCCATCGCGTTCGACGAAACCGTCCGTGTCGGGCAGCTTGGCACGCATGACAATCACCTCTTCGGGCGTTCGCCTTCCATCAGTCGGATGAGATCGCCGACGCGCCTTAGCGCTGGGCGCACGGGTATGCCCCTCTTCTCAAAACCGAGGAGATAATGGCTTTCCGCGCCAATGAAGGTAGAGCCGACAAGGGCACCGACTTCATCGGGTGTGAACGGTCCGAAACCGCCAACGTTACGCTCCGCCTTGCGCGCCAGCTCTGTAATAAGTTCGACCCATGCCGACAAGCCGGCGCGAATGACCTTGGCGACCGCGGCATCAGACCAGCTCGCTGCGATCAGCTCCTGCAGAACGCGCACGTAGCCCGATGCGATGTCTTGATCGAGATAGTCGCAAGCTTTATCCCATTGCTCTGACAATTTGAGCGTCGGATCGCCGAATAGCGCGTGTTGCCGATCGAGAAGCTGAGCGTTCAAATATTCGAATAGCGCCAGCACCAAGCCCTGCTTAGAGCCGAAATGATAATGTATCTGGCTCAGCGGCACCCCCGCAGCCTCCGCTACGCCGCGCGTCGACAGGCCGGCGTAGCCGCTCTGGCGGAGCACTTTCTTCGCTGCCTCGAGCAGGGCAATGTCGGTCGCCAATTGCTTTGACTCTGCGCGGGCCATTCGGCTCTCCTCTCCTTGGTATAAATAATTCGGTCGATCGACCGAGTCAAGCCTGGAGGGTATCCATGCTTTGCGACGTCAACATTTGTGAGATGCGGCTTGGGGAACAGAGGATCTTGGAAACGTCGTCCACGCCCCCGGATAGGAGCCCTCGACAAATCTGGTCACAGCACCGTTGACTGCTGAGGCTGAAGCTGCCGAGGACAACAGCGCGGATCCAACGTGGCTGACCCTTGCTGCGTGAAAAAACCTCGCCCGCGATGGTTCAGCTCAGCATGAATTTAAAGCTGGCGTTGTCGATCATGGCCGGCAGCCGCTTGAGTTTGGCGTTCTCCGCCTCGAGCCTTACAGCTATTGAGCGTCGGGGACGGCCATGCCCCCCGAACTGGGGGAACGCAGCGATGCATCGAGCTAGATCCGAGATTGGCCCGCCGCTTAGCTCACGAGTTTGACCGAGTGCTCATACGTGAAGCCCTGTGGGCCATAGTGAAGCCGGGGCGGCTGGCCAGATGTGGGGACGGCGCGTTCCAGCAAGACGGTGCCGAAACTCTTGCGCTTCGGTGGTAGCACGAGCGGACCGCCGCGCTCTTTCCAGTTGAAGAGCAGAGTGGTTTCGCTTGCTTCCATCGCAACCGTCCAGCCAATCGCGACGCTACCGCCATCCCGGCTCAAAGCGCCATGTTTGACAGCATTGGTGGCAAGCTCATGCACAATGAGGGCGAAGCCCTGCGCCAAAGTCGAAGTCAAATGCACCTGCGGGCCGTCGATACTGATCCGACTGCCAAAGCTGCTGGTAACCGCGCGTACGATGTCATTGAGGAAGGTGCCCCGTCCATCCCCCTCCATCAATAAATCCTGCGCTGCGGCAAGAGCATGTAGACGAGAGATGAATACTTCAGGACCGTCGCCACCTTCGCGTAGGCTGGCACCGGCGATAGAGAGGATCACAGCAAGCAAGTTCTTGGTTCGATGTTGGAGCTCGCGTGCCAGGAGTTCATAGCGTTCAAGCAGCTCCCTCGCCTCATACTGTCGGAGTCGAGAGCGAAGGGCGGCACGCGCGACACTCGCGAGCGTTCGTGGATGAAAAGGTCGCTCAACAAAGGAAATACTGCCTAGTGTGTCTTGCAACTCGCGAGCCGACTGGTTGCGAGTGGCCTCGTCTAGCTTTCCGGTCAGCACGATGATTGGAAGATCGGACCAGGCGGGCTGCTCCTGAACCCAGCCGTACAGCATGTGCGCCGCGGCGCCATCGATCGCCTCGTCGGTTATAACTGCGCATCCAGCGCCATTGCGCAACTCACGCGTAAGTTTGGCAGCGTCCTGGCAGACGAGAGTCGGAAAGCCGGCTTCCGCAAGCAGCTTGCTCGCGAGATCCGCATCGCGGCGTCGTGCGGTATAGATTAGCACGCGTTCGGAGTTCGGCCCACCAAGAGGCATCGCTTACTCTTCCAACCGCTTGGGGTTTCCAACGAAGGTCGGGACTCCTCTCAGAACCCCCTGAAATTCGCGCAGGACAGGCCCCACCTGTATACCTTGCCCCGTCACCTGAAATTCGCGGATGGTGTCCTCGTGTGGCCCCGTCCGCTTCTTGACGACTGACACAGCACGTCGCACCCGTCCTTCAGCCTCGAAGTAGCGCATCAAGACGACGGTGTCCGCCAAGTACGTCACATCAACAGGCGACTTCATATCTCCGACAAGGCCGTGCTGAGCAACCGTGAGAAAAGTGCTGACGCCGCGCCGATTGAGGTATTGCAGAAGTTCATGCATATGCAGCAGCAAAGCGTGTTCCTCGGGCATGGCTGCCTGATAGCCATTGAGGCTGTCGATCACGACCATACTCACATGGTGATTTATGACGCAGGAGCGCACGCGATGCGCGAACTCGCCGGGCGAAAGTTCCGCCGCATCAATCTGATCTATGAAGAGCGTACCCTCCGTTTGATACGCCGCCAGATCAATGCCCATTCCCTTGGCACGGCGAAATGTAACCCCCAGCTCCTCGTCGAACACAAATATCGCGACCTTCTCGCCGCGACGCATTGCAGCCTTGGCGTACTGCAGGGCGAACAGCGATTTGCCGGTACCGGCCGGCCCAAGCACAAGCGTACTGGTCCCTTTATCGACGCCTCCCCCGAGCAAATTATCGAGTTGGTCAACACCGCTTGGCACTGGGACAGCGTCGAATACGCCTTTATGCTCTGACGCTACGAGGCGCGAAAAGACCTTTACGCCGCCGGTCGCGATGATGAAGTCGTGATAGCCGCCACGGAAGGCGTGACCCCGATACTTGTTGATCTTCACCCTGCGCCGCTCGGAGCCATAGTTGGGTGACAGCTCCTCCAGGTGAATAACCCCATGCGCGATACTGTGGACGGTCTTGTCGAGGGTGTCGGTGGTGAGATCATCCAGCATCAACACCGTTACGCCGCGACGGGCCAGGAAGTGCTTGAGTGCGAGCAATTGGCGCCGATACCGCAATGATCCCTGGGCCAGCAACCTGATCTCGGACAGGCTATCGAGTACGATCAAATCCGGGCGGGTTCGCTCGACACACTCCAGGATCTCCCTCACTGTCTCGCCGAGTTCAAGATCGGAGGTATAGAGCAACGTCTGCTGCTCGCGAGCATCCAGCGAGCTTTCCGGTGGTTGCAACTCGCATATTTCGATGCCATGGCCCAAGGTCCAGCCATGCGAGGTAGCCGTGTTCAGCAGTTCCTGTTTGGTTTCCGACAGTGTGACGTAGAGTGAGCGCTCGCCACGCTTTTCCCCTTCCATGAGAAATTGCAGTGCAACGGTCGTCTTGCCCGTCCCTGGTTTGCCTTCCAGCAGAAATAGGCAGCCCTTCGATAATCCCCCGGCCAATATGTCGTCCAAACCTTGCACCCCGGTAGCGACCAAATCGGACATTTCTCGCTCCTATGCCGCTCGCCGTTAGCTAGGGAATTGTCTCGGAACGCCGTATGATAGAATCCGTTCCCGCAGTCCCCCTAGCCGCCGAGTTCTCGGCCCGTTTGGCCGGTGCTCAACCTATACGGGGTAGGTCCGGTGGTGCTGGACAGGAGCCCGATTGCGTGTGCAAGTTAATCGGCCAAGCGGTAGTGCGAGTACTCGTACCGTGTCTGACGAAGAGAAACCTCAACAGGTCGATAGGCTCCTCGAAACGGTGGGCCTAGCCGATGCTCTGGCGAGCGATCGGTTCAAGCAATTTCCTTGACCATGTACCTATTGCCATTGCGGTGTCTGAGACCAGGCGCGATGAGCGTGTGGTCTACGTCAATCTGGAGTTCGAGCGGCTTTGTGGATTGTCGGCGACGGAGGTTGTCAATCGGAGTTGGGATGTCCTCGCACAGACCAAAGGTGGCAATGCAAAGCAGACATTGAGTGAGGCCATCGCCCAATTTGCGTGTGGTCGGTTGCTGCATTAACGCGTGCACGAAACCGAAATAAAGGCCGCAATTCTCGACTACCTTCGCGTCAACGACACTTGTTCTGGCGGAACGGACAGCTCGCGGTCCGCACCGAGCGTGGCGGCTTCATCCCTTGGGCTCGCCGGGCACTTCATCGGCTGCGTCGATGGAAGTTCGTCGGGTCTGAGGTGAAGACTGCCAAGGAGAAGTTGTCGGACGAGCAGGAGGCGTTCGCACACCTACCGAGGGCTGTGGGTGGGCCGGACCTCGTGGTGCGTGCGATTGATAATGTTCACGCGTTGGGGCTCTCGCCAAAGCTGTAGACCGGAACCTATTGCTCGCGGAGCGAGTTGCTCCACCAAGCGACCAAATAGGAGGTCACCATGGCTTTAAATGATACTGACAAGACACGACCGACCGGCAGCCGCTATGATCCGCGGACGTCAACTGGATATACGCCATACATCCTCGCCACCGCGGTAATCCTGGCGGGCGCGTTCTACTTTTTTGGCGACAATCTCAGCGGACGCACGACGCTTCCACCGTCGGTCACGACTGTCCCACAGACCACCACCCCCGCACCGGCGACCAAGTAGCGTATCGGTTGTCGACGCTGGCGCCGTTCATGTTCTTTCAACATGGGCGGCGTTGCTTTGCCTGGCCAGCGATGCTTGGCCAGCGACGAACCTTTCAGGTATAGCGATGCACGAAACGAAAAAGAGAGCGCGAGAAGGGCTTGACGGGCTTCCTGTTCTCGACCGGGCGGCAGCGAATTGGGCCTTCCCGATGTTTGGCATTATTGCGATGCTTTTGTTGTCTTTGTGCTGGGGCATTGAAACCTCGCCGAGATCGCTCGCCTCATGATCCATGCCGCGACGAGTGCGGCGTGCTGCGATAGTGATGTGACTACCAAGGGGTCCGCAGCGGCGTCGGAAAAGACGCCGCCAAGACGTTGTTCGCTCTCTTTGGCGGACTTCCAGCGCTCATCGCGGCATTCCGGCGGCTACGTTCAGACTGACGCACTACGACCGGAGTTTCCGCAGCGCCTCGATACGCGCCTCGATTGGGGGGTGGGTCGAGAAGAGCGCCATGAGGCTCGGCCTGTCGCTAATGCCAGCGGCCTGGATCGACTTCGGTAGTTCGCCCGGCTCGACACGACCCAACGTCGCCAGCGCGCTGATCATGCTGTTGGGCTGACCCATGTATGAAGCAGCGCTCGCGTCCGCCCGGAACTCCCGATGTCGGGAGAACCAGGCGACGATCATCGACGCGAGAACTCCGAAGACGATTTGGCACACTAGAGATGTGATGAAAAAACCGATGCCCTGACCGTTGCCATCCTTATTGATTTGCTTGTCAACGACGTAGCCGACGATGCGGGACAGGAAAACTACGAACGTGTTCACCACGCCCTGGATGAGTGTCATCGTGACCATGTCACCGTTCGCCACGTGAGCAACTTCGTGCGCGAGGACCGCTTCCACCTCTTCATGGTTCATCGACTGTAGCAATCCAGTCGAGACGGCAACGAGCGCCGAGTTCTTGAAGGCGCCTGTCGCAAATGCATTTGGCTCGCCCTCGTAGACGGCGACCTCGGGCGTTTTGATGCCCGCGCTGGTAGCGAGCTTGTTGACGGTTTCGAACAACCATCGCTCATCGGCGTTCGTGGGTTGAGTGATGACGTGTGCGCCCGTTTGCCACTTGGCCATCGGCTTCGATATGAGCAGCGATATGATTGCGCCGGTAAAGCCGATGACCGCCGACAGCGCGAGCAGTGCGCCCAGATTCAGCCCGTTGGCATCGGCTATCCGTCCAAGCCCGAGCAGATTCACGAAGACGGCAATGACAACCATGACTGCAATGTTGGTTGCTAGAAAGAGTGCGATACGCTTCATCGTTGTCGGTCCAGGTCCCTGGTTATCGTTTACGAGCAGTAACTACGGGAGAGGTTCGCACTATACGCTCAACTATTGCACGTCGTCGCGCGACCTGATCACCGTTAGAGCTATGCCTACATTCGCATCCCTCACTTCGGCGGCGGAGGCATCCTCTCGAAACTCGGGATGTCCGTCGCCGTCACGTCCCAAGCCGGCTTGTCCTTGATGTACACGACGCGCTGCGGTTGGAACCACGCGTGGTCGTCGCACGCGCCAACTGAGATCCCTATGAATCCAGGCCGTCCTGAGTTTTCGCCATAGACCCGCCCTCCACAGGTCGGGCAGAAGTGGCGCGTATTGATGTTGCCGCTGTCGGCCGTACTTGCGAAGCTTCGGGTCTCGCCTGTGATCTCGACATCCTCGCGCTTGAAGAATGCCAGCGACATGTGGCCGGTACCCGACGCCCGTTGGCAGTCCTTGCAGTGGCACTGGCCCGTCCCGATTGGCGGCCGATGAACCAAAAAGGTGACGGCACCGCAAAGGCAGCGACCGGTAGCGAACTGCATCTCCTCCATGGAAGCCCTCGTGAATTGGCGCATTGAGCATCAGCTTGCGATGATGAACCAACAATACATGCTTGCACAAGAATCTCGCTCTGATTGCCAACGTGGGGCCTGGTCGATGACGCCGACGCCTAATGCAGGCAGCGACACGCCTGATGCGCATGGCGGCACCCAGCAGGCGCGGCGGGCAAGCCGGCGCGCGCCGCGAGCACCGTTGACCGACATTTCATTCAATCGGCCAGAGGAGGGTGGCTCCTCCGGGGTGCGAGACAGAGCAGTTCGCAAAGCCAGTTCCTTGTTGACGTCTTCTACCTGCAAAGGTTGCGGCCAAGCTTCCTTGCGAGGACGTTTTGGGTTCTGGCGCCTTCTCAAGGCTGAGCTGCACTGGCGTCCTAAACCGCGCACATCGCGATGGTGAGCTGAATTCGCCAATGCTTGAGGTGCCCTGAGGGCTTGTGGCCCTGCTGCCGGTGTTTGGCTCGCGGATTACAGCTTGGCTTTTGGGAGCAAATCCTCAAGCTGTCATAGGCTGATTTTCGATCTAGACCGCCACCGAGATATTATGACCTGGAGAAGCGAGATGTCAGTGTCTTCGACATTCACAGCATCGGACGGGGACGGCTACGAGCTCCAGATGGGGCGTTGGAGTCGGCTCCTGGCGCCGCGGTTCATTGCCTTCACAGGCATCACAAGCGGAGCGCGCGTGTTGGAGGTCGGCTGCGGCACCGGGAATCTCAGCCTCTACCTTGCGCAAAACCCAAGCATTGGTGCTCTCGTCGGCATCGATTTCTCGCCTGCTTATATCGCCTATGCTCAGCGTCGCAGTACGGATCTCCGTATTGTTTTTAACGTGGGCGATGCGTGCGAGCTGGCCTTCGATGACGCCTCATTTGACCATTCGCTGTCCATGCTGGTGCTTCAATTCATCCCAGATGCCCACAACGCGGTGCGGGAAATGCACCGAGTGACGCGGCCCGGCGGCACCGTTGCCGCAGCGACTTGGGATACTCGCGGCGGTTTCGTCTTCTATCGCATGTTCTGGGATACGGCGGCTGCCGTCGATCCCGACGCCATCGAGCGCCGAGCAAAGGCGTACACGCGTCCGATGACCCGCCCCGGAGAGTTGGAGCGTGCGTGGCGTGCTGCTGGGCTTGTCGACGTCGCGCAGGATACGGTCGCCATTCGTATGGACTTTGCGTCTTTCGCCGACTTCTGGGCGCCACTCGACGGTAAGGACGGACCGCTGGCCGACTATGTCGGCAGCCTGAATGCCGATTTGAGGCGCAAAGTCCGCCACGCTGTCGAACTCTCCTATCTGGATGGCGAAGCCGACGGTCCTCGCTCGTACGTTGCCACGGCGTGGGTCGTGAAGGGAACTGTTCCGGGTTAGGGCTGCGAGAAGCGGTTTGAACCTTTTCGTGCCTGGCGGCGACCTCCTTTGTGTGGGTGGACTTCACTATCCGCCGGAACAAAGAGGAGCTTCCAATGACCAAGACTTTACGTGCAGGCAAAGTCGACGCATCACGTCAATCAATTTGCCGAGATGGTTCAAGATCCGTTGCTAGCGCGATCATCGTCGCTGGCACTCTGATTGCGGCACTGGCGACCTTTTCCGTAACAACCACGCCGGCTCATGCCGCGCCGATCTGCTATTCTAACGGCGTCATCAGGGGAGGTTGGCACTCTGGCGTGATCAAAAAACGGGTCGCGAAGAGAGCTCGCAGAAGCTGGGGCGATGCCGCCCAGAAAGCCACCGGAACGTCGCGGGCCCGCAACTGGTCCTGGGCCACCGACCGAAACGTTCTTTGCGATAAATCGGGAGGCTTCTGGCTCTGCAACGCGTCCGCGCGGCCGTGCTTTTGATCCGCCTCGGGCTACAACAGACAGGGTGATGATTTGCATCGAAAGCCGCTCGAAGTTCGCGCGGGCGTGCAGGATGCGGACGATGAGGACTTCCAACGCCTGGAGCGATACCGTCATGTCGCTCAACATCCGCCAGATACGCGAGGAGGACGTTCCCAGCTTCAATGCCGCGATCGGCATCATCGCGCGCGAGCGGCGCTATTTGTACCTTATCGATACGCCGCCAATGGCAGACACCGCAGCGATGGTCGCCCGGATAGTGAAGGACGGCACGCCGCATCATGTTCTGGTCGATGGGGACCGTGTCGTCGGCTGGTGCAACATCCTCCCGCCTCCGCGTCCGGCGCGGGCTCATGTCGGCATTGTGGCGATGGGACTTCTGCCGGAATGGCGCGACAAGGGCTGGGGAACTCGCCTTATGCAGTCTGCGCTCGCAGCCGCCAACGCTTTCGGTTTCACGCGCGTCGAACTCACCGTTTTTGCGAACAACCTGCGCGCCCAAGCCCTCTATCGCAAGCTGGGCTTCGTCGAGGAAGGCATCAAGCGCGACTCGGTGCGCATCGACGACGTGTCAATCGACGAGATCATTATGGCACGTCGGCGCCCGGCCACCTGATCACCTTTACTCGAAGCCACTCGCCGCCAGCTCGGCCATGTGCGGGACGCGCTGCACAGCGTGTCGATAGCGGCGACTTAAATTGCCAAGCCCATATGGGATCCGCCGGACCTGCCGTCCTACGTTCCTGGTAGGGCTATTGGGCCTAGCACATGAAACACGAGGCAAGCTGTGAAAGAGCTTATCGACAAAATCGAGCAAGCATTTGCCGACGTTGAATTTCCCGGCGACGAAGACTTGACCGACAGCACCTACGGTGAAGAGCCGGCAGCACTGGCCGAGGACTTCAGCAGCAAGACTGATTGGCAAACGATCGACGCTGAGTTTCTGAACAACGCTCCGGATGGATGGGGATCTGCCCTTTCCTTTTTTTCTGCTCGTGCTCTTCGTTTTTATCTTCCCGCGTATTTGATCGCAGACATGCGAGGCGAATTGGAATGCCCTGATCCGGTGTCGCGGTTGTGCTTATCAGTGACACCGTTGGGGGCAGGCCAAAAGATCGCGAAGAAGTGGGGCGGCGGTACCTTGGGCGAACGTGGCCGGGCAGACTTCGCTGAGTTTAACGCCGCGCAGGTTTCGGCTGTTGTGGCGTACCTCTGGTGGAAACTGGAGGCCGCTGGCGGCCACGACCCAACAATCGAACAGGCGCTTGAAAACTATTGGTTGGTGCGCCAAGCTGAAACTTGAGATTGAAGCCGGCCGGCACTGCGATTTCGGATTAGTTGCTGGGTGTCTGGTAACTTGCATATGACCACTGAAACACTGCGCGCTTGTACACAGCCAGCAACAGCACTACGAGGCAGCAAGCGGCATTGAAAGCGCTGATGACCGCGAGCGAGGCGTCGCCGAGCGTGACCCAAGCATAAAGTCCTGTGCTCGCATTGGCGCAGATCCAAATGGTCCAGCAGGAGAACGATATGGCGGTGGCACCGCTTTGATCTCGCGCCACGACGACAATTTGGGGAAGATAAGAGACAAGCCGAAGAAGGTTGAAAAAGCCAAATGCCAATCCAATTGCGTCGATCATGGTCATGGCGTGCATCGTCATCCCCCTTTCAGGATTTTGTTGCAATGATTGCGGATTGAATGCACCCGAGGTGCACGATCTTTACATTGCGAAAGCCGGCATCTAGGAGCCAGCCCGTGTAGTCAACGCTGGTAGCCTCGCCGCCATCGGCTGTCTCAACAAGCATATGTAAACTAGCCAGCAGAGCTTCTAGTCGGCCCTTCCGGGCGTCATCAAGAAGCGCTTCACAGACAATTAACGCTCCCCTTTCAGTCAAAGCTGCATATGCCTTTCTGAGAAGCATCTGTTTGACGGGGATGCTCCAGTTATGGAGCACCCGGCTCATCACCATCACGTCGGCGGACGGCAATGGATCGCGAAAGAAATCGCCGGAGTGGAACTGAACTCGATCGGCCTGCCCGTTGCGGGCCACATAGCGCCGAAACGATTTCTCGACTTCCGGCAGATCAAATCCAACTGCAGTCAGGTGTGGATGAGTTGCTGCGATCTGGACGGGGATACAACCCTCTGCCGTGCCGATGTCGACGATACTTCGATAGTCACTCCATGGAAGCGTAAGGGCCAACGCTCGGGCCAACAGCAGGCTGCTGCCTGTCATGGCACGCAGGAATGAATCAAGCTCCCTGGGATCGGAATAAAGGGCGCCATAGCCACCCTTCCCGAAAGCGCCGCTCTGGGGTTGTCCAGTTCGAAGGGCTGATGTGAGACCGTTCCAATTCCCGTAGACGCGGGTACTCAGCCTATAGAGAGCGTCGCCGACATACTCGCCGTTGCCGGGGTCGAGAAAGCGTTTGGTTTCTGCCGTATTGGAATAGAAACCGTCGCCGTCACAATTGAGAAAGTTGGCCTCCACGAGTGCGTCCAAGAAGTGCCGTGCGCTACGATCGTGGAGGCCGACGCGGAGCGAGATGCTCTCCACATCGCATCGATCGTTGCCGACAGTTTCGAAAAGCCCAAGCTCGACCGCCGCGAGCAAAATCCTGGATCGGCGGAAGGCAAATGCCGCCTCAAGGATATGTCGGGGCGCAGGGGCGTCGGACAACATTTCACATCTCCTAGGGGCAGGGAAATGGTTGCAGATCTCGCAGCGGAAGCGAATTAAGGCGCAGCTAGACCTGCTTCTTTGATTATCGGCCTCCACACCTCTCGCTCGCTCCGGATGAATTCGGCTGTGTCACTTGGCGATGCAATGCGCGGATAGACGCCAAGGGCTTCGAATTTGATGCGAAGTTCAGGGGCGCTCAGCACAGTCCTCAGATCACCTGCGATCTTGCGAACAACTGCGTCTGGAGTTCCCGTTGGCGCTAGCAGCGCGAACCATCCTGTGACAAGGAACCCAGGGATGCTCTCCGCAACCGTCGGAAGATCCGGGAATTGTTCCAGCCGGGACGACGACGTAACGGCTAAGAGTTTGATCGAGCCACCTTCTGCAGTTCCAGTGAGCGCTGACAGACTCTCGACAATGATCGGAACACTATCGCTGAGGACATTGTTGAGCGCGGAAGCCGCTCCTGTATGGGGTACGAAGGTTAGGCTGATCTTCGCCTTCTTGCTCAGATATGCGCCAGCCAAGTGGGGAATCGAACCGCGATTGTTGGCAGCGTAGAGGAGTGGCTGTGGACTGACCCTTGCCGCCTCTATCAGCTCTGACAACGAGGTGAATCCGAGCTTAGTTGAAACTGCGACGGCCATGGGTGTTTCACCCACCATGCCGATTGGGGTGAAGTCGCGAGCAAAGTCGATCGGCATTTTGGAGGTCGTCTCCGGCAGGACCACCAGTGCCGTCGACGTCGGCATGTATAGCGTATAGCCGTCGGGCGTAGCGGAAGCAGCGGCACGTGCCGCTATCAGTCCGCTCGCGCCGGGCCGATTTAGCGTAACGACCTGGTGTCCCCACATTCTACTCAGATGCTCGCCAACAATCCGCGACACAACATCTGGTCCGCTTCCCGCCGCCGTTTGATTGATGATCGTAACAGGACGATCCGGAAACTCCTGCGCGACGGCACATGCCGGAGCTAGTTGCACGAGCGCTGACGTTAATCCCACAATTGAAATGAGGCTTCTCATGTGAGCAGATCCGGGCGGTTAAGCGGAAGGCCGCGTTGCATCCATAGGCAAACACTAGCTAGCCATGCCATAATTCCAAGTTCTATATTGGCATATCCCAATAACTGGCAGTGATATCGGTGAATGCATGGCGAGCGACGAGAAGGTTCTGAGACGTCTCAAGCTGAGCGACCTGAGAATGCTGCAGGCGGTCGTCGAACGGCGCGGGATGGCAAAGGCCGCCGCGCACCTCAACATTTCTCAACCAGCCGTCTCCAAGGCGATCGCGACGCTGGAGAGTGCACTCGGCGTCCGGCTACTCGATCGAACGCCTCGGGGGGTGGCGCCGACGGAGTTTGGTGCTGCATTGCTGCGCGGTGGCGTCGCGGTCTTCGATGAGTTGAGGCAAAGTCTCGAACGCATAGACTATTTGTCCGATCCAAATGCTGGCCAGATCCGACTCGGCTGTTCGGAGGCCGGTGCAGCCGGTTTTGTACCAACAGTAATTGAGCGCTTTGCGCGACTCCGGCCGCGGGTCACGTTTGAGATTGTTACCGCGGACCCTGCCACATTGATCGATAGAGAGCTGCCTCAACGAGCCGTAGACTTGGTCATTTGCGCCATCCCCAACGGCAAGTCGTTGCGCGAATTCGATGTGATCAGGCTGTTCGATGACAAGCACGTTGTAATGGCGAGCAAGGGCAGCAAATGGGCGCGCGCGCGAAAGCTCAACCTTTCTGATTTGGCGGAGGCCACTTGGATACTGCCACCGTCCACCAGTGAGCCGGGCCGCTTGGTAGCCGAAGCGTTGCGTCGCGACGGGATGGATCCGCAACGTCGTGTCACAGCATTTTCAATTCCGCTGGCGCTGCATCTCCTGGCTACAGGACCTTACGTCGCCGTACTGCCCCAGATCATGGCTCAACTAAGTGCGCATTTGGCGTTAAAGGTGCTGCCGGTCAATTTTCCGCCGATCCGTCGGCCCGTTGGTATTGTAACACTCAAGGGCCGCACTGTCGGTCCGTCCGCGAAGCATTTTATGGAGTGTGCCCACGAAGTGGCGTCGGGCATCGACAAATAGACCGTGTGGGGATGTTGGCCGGCACAGACATGGAGCGCGTACGCGACTAGGGGGGAGAGAACTTTGGGCTCAAGGGACATGAGGATTGAGTTTTCAGCCATGTCGACTTGTGCCTCGAGGACTCGATTACCCGACCGTTCCTCCTCCTTTGGAACTACACCTATTGGACAGTCGCTTTGAGGCCCTGGCTGATTGATGAACCTGAATCTACCTGCTCTTGCGGACCGCCCATTGTCCGTTGCCATTTCCGGTCCGCGCTCGCCTTGAGGTGGGCGCCCTGTTGGTCTGGGAAGCTTGGGTGGCGATCTGAATCTTGGCCAATAGAGCTGGTGGCGGATTGTCAGCCGACGAAGCTGCTTGCGCTCCCATGCCGCCAAAGGTGCTCGTGACAACGGCAACGATGCTGAGCAGGGCCAGCCGCGAAGTTCGCAAGATACGCTGAAGAGAAGCCCTGGCAGCGCCGGGCTTATACGGGCCATCCTTTAAGGTCGATTGATCAGACTTCGAAAGCATCTCGTTCTCCCTTGGATTGCTGCTCCATCGCGGCAGCCACTTTGAACGTGCACTGGTTTGGTCGCCGTGGCTGGCCAGAAGGTTCAGGGCATTCCACCACGGCCGCGCCGATCTCCATTCTTGGCCCATGGCAACGACCCGCGACTTTGCCAAGGGAGTCCGAACTTGGAGATGAAGCAGTCTCTGGGAATGTCGCCCGTTGACTTCCCATTTGTTCTTTGTGTGGACTTGCTCGAGCGCTAAGGCGACGGGTCGCTCGAATGCGGACATGCCGCCTCGGCAGGAATTTCGAGAAACCGGCATCAGCGACCGTTGAAGGCACGGTGGCAGCACGTGTTGCGCATCGCCGGCTGTCCCGACCCCTCCCATTCTTTGCAGCATCAGCGCGCGGTGACGCCCTGCTGACGCCATTCTGACGGTCGGGGGCCAGGCTGTCGTTCGCGACCCGCTTCTGCGCGGGTCTCTACAGCCCATTTGGGTTCACAACGGAGGCCGACATGAACGAGCGCGCGATCCCCACGACCGACCAGCCCGTGCGCAGCGATTTACGCCGGCTTCAAGATCAACTTCCATTGCGGCTCTCCCGTTGGGCCGCGATGAAAGCGCTGTTTGTGAGCTGGCGTGCGGCTTGTGCTGCGGAATCTGCGTATGGCACGGCCAGAGCGCGCGGCGCCTCCCGTGATGTCGCAGCCAAAGCGGCGTTTGAATCAATGGTTGCTGAGGAACGCCCGAACCAAGACGCGGGCGATGCAGAGCGTGTCCGCCATGTGGTCGATGCGGGGCATGGCGATTCGCCACTGCGTGTGCGTGCGGCCACCGAAATGGACCATGAGCTCGGTGCTCTCGCGTCCAATCGCCAGACCGCGAGTACCAATGCCGACACGTATGTCGTCGTGCTCTGCGTCTTGGCGTTCGCGGGGCTCGCTTTGCTGGGCTTCTATCCCGTCCATTCGATCCGGACGGGTGACGGCGCGACGGCGCCGACCCGAGCAATCGCTTGTAGGCAAGATACCGACCCCGCCACGCCGTCTCCCGCCGTGACGCTCGCAACGACGTGTCGATGATGCCCTCGCGGCTCTCCCAGCCGATGAAGGCGGCTTCAAGACTGCCTTGAGCAACGCTTCGCCAACCGCTGACCCCCAATCCCTTCGCGTGCAGCCGACACGTCGCTATCAGCGCACGCGCGAGCGGCACGATTGATACTTACTTCAGGGATGTAACCATGACTCGACCCACTGTCGCTCATCCTCCATTCGTCGCTCAGAGCACACCGTTTCAGCTTGTCGTTCTAATATTTCTGCCGTTCGCATCTGGATATTTTCTCTCTTACTATTTTCGCACCGTGAACGCAGTCCTCGCGGGCCGGCTGATGGGCGATCTGGGCCTTGATGCCGCGCAGCTCGGCTTGATGACTGCGGCATATTTCCTGATTGCGGCGGCAGCTCAACTACCTCTCGGCTTCGTTCTCGATCGCTACGGGCCAAGGCGCGTGCAGTCGAGCTGCCTGCTGCTGGCGAGCCTCGGCGCTTTTCTATTTGCCAACGCCGATGACCTCGTCTCTCTGTTCGTCGCCCGGGGATTGATCGGTTTGGGCGTTGCCTCAGCACTCCTTGCTGGCCTCAAGGCGCTGGCGATGAGTTGTCCGCCACAACGGCTGGGCCTATTCAACGGCATATTCATGAGTGTCGGAGCCACGGGCGCGATGGCGGCTTCGTTGCCGACCGAAGCAATCCTGCAGGCGATTGACTGGCGACACCTGTTTATCGCACTGGCAATCGCAACCTTTGCTTCGGCCGGTCTGATCTGGGGTGTGGTGCCCAAAAGGATCGTCTCCGGCTCGACAAAGGGCGTCGCGGTCCCCGGATACCTGAGCATCGTGAGCGATCGCGGATTCTGGCAACTTGCGCCCTTGTCGGCATTGGCGGTCGGTGGGGCATGGGCGCTGCAGGGTTTGTGGGGCGCGCCGTGGCTGAGGGATGTCGCCCGCCTCGATCAGCAGGCTGTCGCACTTTATCTTTTCATCATGGCCGGATCACTGAGCGCTGCGGCACTCCTATTCGGAGTGGCGATCAACGGGCTCGCCAAGCGGGGCATCGGTCCGACGGCCATTATGGGCGTTGCCTCCTTGCTCTTCATTATCGCCGAAGCCGCGCTGGCGCTCGACTGGCCCATGTCACCCCTGATTGCGTGGTCCCTCATCGCTGGATTTGGAGCGGGCACTGTCCTGAGCTACACGATCAACGCGCAGCGTTTTCCGAAGGAGTGCATTGGCCGCGCCAACAGCGCATTGAACTTGTTCCATTTCGCGGCCGCGTTTGGCGTGCAGAGCCTGTTCGGTCAAGTCGTTTCGCTCTGGCCTCGCGACGACCTTGGTCGCTACCCGCCGGACGCCTACAAGGTTGCCATCCTCGGGTTGGCCGCTCTACAGATTATGGCACTGTTTTGGTTCTTGAGGCCGGTCCATCGCGGCCCCGCAACGTCTGCTCCTCCGCCGACTTTAGATTTGCGTCCGGCGTCGACAGACTCCGGTCTCCGGACCGTGTCCTTGATCGGCGCAGCAGTGCTCCTGTTGACTGTCGCCTACGACAATCGCGAGCGCGTGTTGGCGCCGACGTTGGCGGCCCTCCGGTCCGGCCTCTGGAACACCGCGGCGGCAGATCGGACATCGAATGAGCTACACAATCCAACAGCTGCTGGCGCATCTCGAACGTCGAACCGATGGTCAAAGCCGCCGTTTGCGCGACCTAACGGCGAGGCTCTCGAACCTGACAATTGACGCAAACCGAGCATCGCGGTGGGCATTGCCCGATGTTGCAACTTGCAATGGCTGCATCGCCCCCGGCTAGTCGACGTCGGGATCATTGGTCGAAGGGATTGCTCCTGCGCCTGCAGATTCTGGAGTTCGCCCACTCAGAGAACCTGCAATCGACGCCAGCCAATCGGCATCGCCAGCGCGTCCGGCAGCGAGTTCTTCGGCGATATGGCGGGTGGCGCCCGGAGCAGCGACGCTTGTGCCGTTCATCGCTATTCTGGATCCGCTTCGCGTCCCAGCCCCGAGCCTGCCCTGCCTCACGCGAGTGCGATCGCTTGCCCCTAACACGTCCGGCCCCCGTCGACTGCCGAGCGTCGGCCCTCGACTGGAGTATCGGGCGGCGCGACGTGAGAGATGCGCGTAGCCGCCGACCACAACGATCCTTGGATCGCTGCCCGTCGCGATGGCATTCAACGTCCCGGCGCGCTGCACCAAGGACTTTGAGTTATCGACCACAGCGATGTCTCCCATCGCATCGAAGCGCTCATAATGAGGATCGTCGAAGTACGATTGGCGACCAAGACTAGGGTATCCAAATGCGCTGTCGTCGCGCTGCACCCAAGCATGGACCTCCTCCCCTGCCACAAGATCCGTGTTCTCAATCCGGATCGTCCAAACGCCATGCGGAGCTACAAGGCGCGGTGGCGGCGTCGGCTCTCCAGGCTTTTGCGTCGTTCGCTCGAGCACATATGTCGGGGCGACGGAGATGCGTACAACGCCTCGACCCTCTGGTTCGCCCGATTGGCTGTCGGGGTCGCCGGTGTGACTATAGTTGATCTGACAGAGCATCTGCTCCTCGGCGATCAACTCGCTGGTCGTCGTGCCGGGGCCGGCAATCGGCGGGCCTGCCGCCACCGTGGACCCGGGAGGGCGCACGCTGACGCGCACGGGACATGGGGCGCCGCTTGGCCGTCGAGGCAGCCAGATCTCGACGTGGCTTGCCGTCCGATCGTCAGGATGTACCCGCCAAGACAACTCGACCTCTTGGCGCCGATCGAATGACATTTGTGCGTGAAGTCGGGATTGGAGGTTGTTGCCGGCGGGCAGCACGATGCGAACGGATGCTCCGATGAGGCGCTCCCACACCTTCACAGTTTCCTCAAGCGCGCGCTCCAACGGATGCCCGCCGTCGTGCGGACCGGCTGTGAAGCCGTAGCTCAGGTTGATAACCACGGGAATCGGGCGACAGCCGCGCTCGGATGCGACGACGAGGGACTGGAGCAGGATGTACCAGACGCCCTCGAGCGCCCATTGGGTCAGACGCGCGCCAGAAGTGTCTGCGGTTACTTCCGACGGTAGTTGGACGCAGACAATGGGCCATTTTGGCTTGGAACTGCCCTTTGGTCCCGTTGCGATATCAAGGACGTGCGTTCCGTGGGCAGCGCGACGGGCAAGGCTCTTGTGTTCCGACGACGCGAAGTCGAGTAGACCGGCCTTTCGGTAAATCTCATCCTCATCAACAAGTCCGTTAGCTGGCGAAAGCCACTTGTCGATTTCTTTTTTTGTGATCTCCCGGCCGCGGCCGAAGAGGGTGGGTGAATGTTCGTTGGTTTGCTGCGACTGAAGCCAAACACTAGCAATGCGGGTCGACTCCGGGCTGTCGCGGAACTGTTCATGGGCAAACGCGATGCCGTCGTCGATGATACCGACCACGACACTGTTTGACTGCGAGCCATCGCGATGAATACGAGCGTCGAATGGCGGCGGCGTCTCGCGCACCTTTTGGTCAAAGCTCGGGAGCTTCTTCAATGGTCGAGAGATGGTCAAAGAGCGAATCGCGTGACGCACTCTATGGTTCTCCGGTGCGCGCAAAAAATCAAAGAACGATTTCTTGGCGACGGCGGTCTTTACTGTGAATGCGTCGATCAGAGCCGCCAAATTGTCGGGCGGCATAGTGAGAATTGGGGGGAAAGCAATGCAATCTCGCCACTCCTGTCGTTCTCTTTCGCTGTCGAACAGGCTTTCGCCACTGGCGAACTCGGCAAGAGCAATGTTGAGCTCGATCGTGATCGGATAAATCCGTGGATCGCCAAAATCGTCGGGAAATGCGAACCGACCGTCGTCGCGGATCAGCCACGCGGCGTAGGGATCAAGACCGTCGAGGTCGATGACGTGATTGCCGTCTGAAACATCAATCCATTGCATGGCGAGTTCTCGCTACGTGACCCCAAAATGCAGCACTGTAACCACGACACACGAACTAGGCCCACTCGTCGACAGCCTTCTTCCAAAGCCAGGCAAGGATGGCCGATCCGAGCCGCCCATCGGTCTGCTCGCCGTCCTTGATCACGTAGAGCGCGCCTGCGATCTGGCTCCCAACCGCGTCGTCGCATGCTTTGAGCATCGTTTGCCATTTGAAATCAGAATCGCCATTGACTGCCGCGCCATCAAACGTCCATGCGGTATACGAAGGGCAGCCTCCGCATCGGGCAACGAGATAGTTACCCATCGTGAGGCCCAGCAGGCACCCCGCGATGCTGTCGACAGGATAGTGAACACCTGCAACAGTGCGGTTGATGGCGATGCGACTGGCGAGTTTCATCAATTGAAATTGCCAAGTGGTATCTTTCCGCCCGGCTTTCTCGAGGATCTTAGAGAGAACGAGCGCGCAGATAAAAGCCTCGCCGCTGTGACCGCTCGGTAGTGAGCCATGCGCCGGAGTTTGGATAATCGGTTGGATGGCCGGCGACAGATCGGACGGGCGGTGGCAGGCAAGTGTGTGCTTGCACCGCAGCGCGACAAAACTCGCGAGCCGGAGCGCCGCCGTGAGCAATTCAATGGTCCACGGTGTGCGGCTCGGACTGAGATTCGCAATTGACGATAGGAAGACGATCGGGAGACCGAGCTGAGCCAGTATTTCCGATGCCCGATCCTGACGCAGCTCGGCGTAGTTGTTGACGAGATCGAGTTGCCCCTTGAAGGTTTCCATGGTGGGGCGCCGCAAACACAAAAGCGGCTTGTACGAGATCGACGGCGGCACCGGGCCGGCGCTCGCTCCGACGCTGGTATGCCAGAGCGAAACCGCATCCTGGCCGTCGTGCCCGAAGCCGAGGCGGGAGACAAGCTCGAAATCAATCACAGAAGCCCGCACAAATGGCGCCCAATGCCGCATGTGTTGGGGATCGTCAAAAGTCAGATGATCGGGAACGGATTGGAGTGCTTGCCAAGGGCCGACGATGCCGTCTCGAGTCCGGATCAAGGCGTCCAAGCCGACGGGGGAGTCGGCCAGGTTGGTGCCGGCAACACCGTTCACGCCGTTCACTCCATTGACGCCGTTGACACCGTTCACACCATTTACGCCATTGAGGCCCCCGAACCCGCCGAAGGCCGACATGGTGAATCCGCTCATCTCCGTAACTCCCTATATCGAACAAGCTATTGCTACGCTCTCGATCATGGCGCGGGAAATGCACATGGGCGTTGTCGGCGCCGGTCTCGGTACGCTAAGATTTTTGGCAATCAAATTTAGCGAAGGAGCCGTCAAGTCAGCGTCAATGTGCGTCGACTTCGACGGTCTGGCAATCCTTCAGGTGCACAGTGATCGCCACCCATGTTCACGATCAGGTTGTTGGGTAGCACCGAACTCGAAGATGCGAGCGGTCGCGTCCATTTGAGGGGCAAGAAGCAGCGCGCTCTGCTCGGCTACCTCGCGACGACCGCCCCGAAGCGACACGCACGCGAAAAACTCGCAGCGCTCTTTTGGGGAGACTTTTCCGACACAAAGGCGCGACAGAGCCTGCGCCAGGCTCTGGTGGATGTGCGGTCCATCCTTCCTGTCGACACGGTGATCGGCAGCGATGATACGTTGTCGATCAACGTCGAGCGCGTTCGGTGCGATGTGGTCGAATTCGAACGGCTTGCGAATGAAGGGACTTCGTTGGCTCTGGCCGAAGCCGCGGCCCTCTATCGCGGATCGCTGCTCGCGGATCTGTCAGTCGATGCGGAGGAGTGGGGCGATTGGCTCGAAGGCGAACGCCAGCGGCTGCAGGACATCGCGGTCGACGTATTGGTTCGGCATGCCAATAGCGAACTGAAAGCTGGCCGTACGGCAGATGCGCTTGCCGCCGCCAAGCGGGCGATCGCGCTTGACGGATTTCGCGAGGATGCACACAAGATCGCGATCGCTTCCGCGGCCGCGAGCGGCCGCCGAGCGCAGGCCATCCGGCTGTACGAAGAATTGCGCGATTTCCTGCGCAAGGAACTCGACGTCGAACCGGATGAAGAAGTTCAGAGTCTGATAGAGGGCATCCAGCGGGAGGGGGGCGCGAGCGGCGATGGGAATAAACTGGAGCCAGCTCGGCAATCCAGTCACCAGCGAACGTCGCCTATTTCCATCGAGGCGAGCCGGGCGATCTTAGCCGTCGAACGAACCCAAGGTGCCGCGACCGACATGGGCACCTTGCAGAGTGCAATCCGGGCCACTGGAGCACGCGGCCATCTCGTCGAGCGGCGCGGCGATATTCTGCTTTTCGACTTCACCGAAGGATCCGAAGCTGTCAATGCCGGCCAGGCGGTCCGCGATGAAAGCCGTCGCATTGCGGTTCATATGAGCGCGTCGCGGCGGGAGGCAAAAAGCGATGCGGCAGAGCTCGCTGCCCGACTCGATCCCGGCCAGATCGTCGTCACGAGTGATGTATGCGACACCATCGTCGATGGGATCGACGCGACGATCTTTGATCTTGGCGATCGCGCGATCACATCGAGCGGCCGAATGGCCCGGCTCTATAGACTGATGCCTGTTGTCGATTTTGGCCGGACCGAATTCACCACGCGCATACTGCCGGCGGTCGCCGTCCTGCCGTTCAAGGGCGACGCAAGCGATCGGCAGGCGCAGGTGGCCGGACGATACCTTGCCGACGAAATCAACGATGCGTTGAGCGCGAGCCAGGAACTCTCGGTCATATCCAGGTTGTCGACCGCGCGATTTGCAGGATCACATCTTAGTATCGGCGTCATCAGCGAGCGGCTCGATGCTGACTACGCGCTGTTCGGTTCATGCAAGCAGCGCGGCAGCACGATGGACGTGGATATTGAGCTGGCGGATATTCGATCTGCACGCACTGTTTGGCGAGAGTCATTCTCTGCGGCTGGAGCGACATTGGCTGCTGAGCGTCCGGCCTTTGTAGATGAAGTTCTGTCGCTCACACGCGGTGCCATCTTGGCGCATGAGCTCGAGCGGTCGCAGACCGAGCCTCTGGAAACACTCGAGAACTATTCGCTGCTGGCGGCCGCGATCGGCCTGCTTCATCGGACATCGCCGTCGAGCCTCGAGCGCGGCGCCGAGATCCTGGACGAACTTGTTCGCCGCCTGCCGAACCATCCTCTTCCAATGGCATGGCGGGCACAGATGCACCTATTCCGAATTACGCTTGGCATTTCGAGCGATCCGGCGGAGGAGCAACAGGTCACACTCGGTGAAGCGGCCAAGGCCCTGGATCTCAATCCGACCTGCTCGATAGCTCTCGCGACGGAGGCCTGGGTCCATCTCCATTTGCGCAAACGGTTCGACATCGCGTCCGATCGTCTTGAGTTGGCGCTTCAGTCGAACCGCAGCGATGCGACAGCTTGGCTGCTCAAGGGCACGATGCATGCTTTTCGGGGAGACGGGGCGCTTGCGGTCGAAGCGACGGAGCAGGCCCTCCGGCTGTCGCCATTAGACCCCCGAAAAAGCTACTTCGAATCACTCGCTGCGGCAGCCTATCTTTCTGCTGGGCAGCCTGAACGTGCTATCGCGTACGCTGCGCAATCCCTACGGGTCAATCGACAGCACGCCTCGACTCTGCGAGCGCTGATTGTTGCTTACGTTGTTGCAGGTCGCGTCGACGAGGCCCGCGCACTGGTGCCCGATCTCCTGCGGTTGCAGCCCGGACTTACAGTTTCAACTTACCTGTCGAGCCATCCGGCCGCCGAGTTTGCAACCGGCCGCATTTGGGCGGATGCGCTCCGCGAGGCCGGCTTGCCGAAATAGGCGGTGACGCGGAAAACTGCTCAGTCCGTTGCTTCCCTGCGACGCCAAGAGCGGCCGCTGCCGGATATCTAAACACGCTCCTCCGCGCCGAAATCCGGAGGGGCCACGACAATCCCCTGGGACGGCGCCGGACCCCATAAATATTTCGTCTGCTCAATCGATATTTGCGGCGAAGTCACACGAGCCTGACGCCGCTATCACGCCTGAACGCTCCTATTGGGTCGATCTCAACTGACTAAAGGAGCCACGCGTCATGACAAAGCTCGCCTCAGGTTTACCCGCCTTCATCCTGCTTGCTGCTGCGACGACGTCCGCCTGCGCGCAGGGCGCGGCTTCGAAAGCCCCCATTCTTCACCAGAGCGGTTGCGTCGATTTCTCGGCTGAATACGAGGGCTGCCTGAGTTTTGGCTCACCGCCGGACCTGCCGGCGAGTTCAGGGCCCGACCGATCGGTCAACCTCCAGACGCACGTAGATACCGGGTACGCCGCACCAACGATGGAGTCTCGGATTGCTTCGTCCGGCGTGACCAACACCCGGCGCCAAACTGATGCGATCCCTCCCACCATCTCCTCGTTGGATAGAGCCGAGGAAGTCGGGGTGGCGATTGGTCATTTGGGAGCGCCTTAGAATTCTCGCGTGGCAAAAAGCGGCACCAGAGATGCGATTCCCCTGCCCCCGCGCCTGCCAGGTCTGGTGTCGCGGGACTTGGCACCGGAGCCACCACCCCATTCTTTGGATGGTGGCTCCGGAACGATGCGGCGGTCGACACAATCGCGATTGGTCGCCGCTCGATGACCCGATTGCTTTAATGACGCCATGAGAAATGTTTTCGCGGCGAGGATTTTCCCAACGGCACGCCATCGCCGGATCAAAGCGCTTGCCCATGGCAGGGCGGATTGGCGTTTGATGTCCCACCACTGGTCCGCGAGCACGGTTTTGGTCTACCGCTACATAAAATCTCAAGCCGCAGGTGTAGGCTCACCGAGCAAATGCCAAGCTTGAGGGCGCAGCAGGTTCTCGACAGCGGCCACCAGTACGCCGGGTAATGCTGGCTTTTGGATGAGAGTGCCCCCTCTACGATCCGCCTCTGGAATATCGTGACCTGAGTAGATGATGAACGGAATTTCTCGCTCGTGGAGACGCTCATAAAGGCGGGAGCAGTTAACTTCGCCGATTGCGTGATCCAGAATGGCGGCGGAGAGCCGGTCGTACTCTACAAAGATCACTGCGTGTTCGTACGTGCTCGTGGCTATCAACTGGGCGCCAGTGTTTGCGAATTCGGTTTCGGCATCCATCACAATTTGGGGCTCGTCTTCAACGATGAGTATGGATCGCCCTGGAAGGGCCTGAATGTGCATAGAGTCCGCCTTGGCGCGGCTAAGCGCAACTACCTAAGGCAAAAGCGGCTCTTGATGGGCCGCATGGTGTCGAAAGCCGTCGACCAATCCCCAGACGGCGCAACAAGGAGCGATGATCGACGATGAAGGCCTACGCGCGTCTCGCGAACGCGCTGGTGTTGCGTTGCAAAAAATCCTACGCCCATCCAACTTTGAGATTGCTAACGTGTGTTAGACCAGCCGAGGCTCCGCGACGTTCGCCATCGGCTGCGATAGTGGACGAGTAAGTCGTCATCCAGATCTATTTCGATCCGCCTTTGCTGGTGGCCGGATTCGATGCCCGCAAGGTGCGTCAATGAGATCCTCGATCAGCGTTGCGCAGGGGGCAGTGGGTCTTGAGATTCTTGATGCGTCTCGCTGAGCGGCCACGCCGAACCTTCATTCTCGATCGTCTCCATGCACGGCCAAAGCGATTTACCGAATTTTTTAAGGCCAATTTCGTTGACGCCGGGCGTCGGAGAGACCCACTCTCTTCAATCTTGCGACTTATCCCCGCCATCCGGCGATCGCTCCGGACCGCGATATCTGAGCGTGATCTATGGAAACGGCAGTGGTTGTGATCGGCTCGATCGTGGCGGCGGCCCTACTATTCGCTCTCCTGCTGACCTTGCTCCGGTCTGACTTCAGCATCTGGCCGACGCCAGGGCCCGGAACTTGGCAGAGCTACGTTTTTTGGCCGCTCTTTCGTGGGCTCAACGTGCTGTGCTTCTTGATGGCCGCGGTCGACACCTCTGGTTATCTCGGCCTTCCCACTTGGTTGCGCGCCATAGCGTTGTCCGCGCTTGTGGCCTCGTGCGCACTTTTCATTTACGCTTTCCGCGTGCTCGGCCGGGAGAGTAGTTATGGGGCAAAGGATCAACTCGTCACGAGCGGAATTTACCGTTGGAGCCGTAACCCTCAGAACGCCATGCTGGTCGCCGTATATGGCTGCCTCGCTGTCTCGACTGACGGCCGCGGGACGTATCTGCTTTCTGCGGCCATGATGGCCGTCTATTGCCTGATGGTGCTTTGCGAGGAACCTTGGCTCGAACGGGCGTACGGTGCATCATACCAACGCTACTGCCGCCGCGTTCCCCGTTTCTTCAACTGGAGGCGCGCGCTGGTTCAGTTGCGAGGTGGGACAAAGCGGTGGAGGCGATACCGGCTTGAGCATAGAAAATAGCTCGGATCAGCACGCTACAACAATTCGCTGAGCGGAACGGAAACGCTCCACGATCCCCAATTGCTTTCGGTGCATTACTCCTTGACCAAAAATGCCTCTTTCCGCTTACCTGCCTTGATTTCATCCGCAAGCCAAGTCGCCATGCGACCGCGGCCGCTCCAGGTGAGGTTTTTATCAGTCTTCGAGCGATACTTGACCTTGGCGCTGGTGTGCTTACCGTTCGGAGACTTACCATTCGACGACTTGCCGTTGCGGCTTCCCAGAAGCTCGTGAACCGAAACGCCCAGCTCCTTAGCGATCGCGGCGATTTTTGCTTTACCTTCATTGATCTCTTCCGCGCGGCGCTGTTCGACCAGTTCTTCGGCCTTAGCGATTAAGTCGCGAAGTTGCTTAGTATTCAGCTCTTTGAGATCGGACAGTTTAATCACCGGTACGCTCCTTTTGTGAATGAAGCGAAACGCCTAACATCCGGAGCCTTATCTGCCAAGCTCAGTCTTTAACGAGGCGCCGAGGAGCGTTTTTCGACCGCGCGCGAGCCACCGGTAACTGTCGTCCCATTCAAAAAATTGGCAATCTTCTTCGACCTCGAGGACGGTCTCCGCAAAATGCGGCACGATAGAGCACAGTCGCATTGACGGCGCATGTGTATCCCATCGGCGGTGACTCGGCCTTGCGACTACACCGGAGCCAGATCGCCACGTTTTCTCGTACATCACAATGAGGTTAGTGCCGGTACCTGCCCAACGCGCTAGAGCGGAACGATAGCGCCGGGCGGCCCGTGAGCAGCCTGCTACCTTTTCTTGAGAGTGACCCAGACCGGGGCATGATCGCTCGTTCCGTCATAGCTGCGTACCTCGCGATCGACTCCCCCTGACTTGAGGCGCGCAGCAATGTCGGAACTCAACAGGAGATGATCAAGGCGGAGGCCTGCGTCGCGGGGCCAGCGGTTTCGCAGATAGCTCCAGTAGGTGAAGAAGCGCGTCTCTGGATGAAGCGCGCGCAAGCCATCGGTCCAGCCTTGCTTCAAGAGCCGCGCGAAGGCCTTTCGACTTCCCGGCTGTAGAAGCGCGTTATCTGCGAACGAATGCTTCTCATAAATATCGAACTCCGTCGGCACAACATTGAAGTCACCGGCGAGAACCGCAGGAACACCCGCCTTCTTCAGAGTGCGCGCGTGCCGGATCAGGCGTTCAAACCATGCGAGCTTATAGTCGAACTTCGGTCCTGGCTGGGGGTTGCCGTTTGGCAGATAGATACAGCCGATGAGCACGCCGTTCACCGCCGCTTCCAGGTAGCGGCTCTGCTTATCCGTCGCGTCCCCCGGTAAGGCGGTCCGCGTCACTTGCGGTGCCCCGCCTTTTGCAAGGATCGCCACTCCGTTCCACGACCGCTGCGCTACCCAGGCAGATTGGTAACCGGCCTTCTCCAAGTGCTCCGCCGGAAAGCTATGCTGCTCGCACTTAAGTTCTTGAAGGCACACAACGTCAGGCCTGGATTCACCGAGCCAGCGCAGGAGCACGGGTAGCCGCTTGTTGACGTTGTTGATGTTGTAAGACGCGATTTTCACGGGCCGTAGACCTCTAGCAATGATGCGGGGCGCCCTTCACGTCAGCCTGCCGCTAATATCGTTGATCGTTAGCCGTGACAGAGAAGTCTTCCGCTTCGGGGACAATGGCATGCCAGCGTCAAGGTTTGGCGCGCAGCGGTGAAGCCAGGAGAATAGGCACTGGATCCCACGCGAAGCACTTTATGAGGGTAATGAAACGGTCCAGACAACGCGCCCGAATATCCATTACGAAAACGCCGTCTGTTTGGGAGGGACCGCTTCGCACTCCCCAACCTCGGCAATCCAATCAATACCGCTGGGGAACGAGGATCTCTTTCGGAACCTCGTTGCGCTGATAGTCAGGTCGGCGCTCGCGCTGCGGCAACTCGACGGCAGGCCGCTTAATTTCTTGGTAAGGTACCTGCGTCAGCAAATGCGCGATACAATTGAGGCGCGCCCGCTTCTTGTCCACCGCTTCAACGACCCACCACGGCGCTTCGGGGTTATTCGTACGCTCGAGCATTTCCTCCTTAGCTTTGGTATAGTCCTCCCAGCGCTGGCGAGACTCGAGGTCCATGGTCGACAGCTTCCATTGTTTGATCGGATCGACGTTGCGGACATGAAACCTCAGGTGCTGCTCCTCATCAGTTATCGAGAACCAATACTTGATCAAGATCGTTCCGGAGCGCACCAGCATTCGCTCAAATTCGGGGACGGATCGGAAGAACTCCTCGACCTCAGCATCTGAGCAAAAACTCATCACTCGCTCTACACCAGCTCGGTTGTACCAGGATCGATCGAACAGTACGATTTCTCCGCCGGCTGGCAGATGCGAAACATAGCGCTGAAAGTACCACTGCGTGCGCTCTCGCTCGTTGGGCGCCGGAAGTGCGGCAACACGGCAGACGCGCGGATTGAGACGCTGCGTGATACGCTTAATGGCGCCACCCTTGCCGGCCGCGTCGCGGCCCTCGAATATTACGACAACCTTGAGCTTCTCCTGCGCGACCCAGTCCTGCAATTTGACCAACTCAGTCTGCAGGCGAAACAGCTCGCGAAAGTACATTCGCCGATCGAGATCGTCCTCGGCTCCATTCATTGCTTGAGATAGCAGCTTGTTCAGCCGGCCGTCATCCAGCTCCATTTCAAGCTCCTCGTCAAAACTGTCGATCGTCTCAGCCTCGAATTTCGACCGATCAATCCTCATCGTCTTTCGCTCTCTCTGTGTAGTAGCGCGGCATCGCCCCGCCTATTGGCTAAAAGGAAGATGAGCGCGGCGCAGGCTAGACAATGAAACTGCCTATTCGAACGCTTCCGCAATTTTGACAAGCACCATCACCCGTCGCGCTTCACGGATCGTTCAAGGCCAGTTAGAGATTGCCGCAGCAAGCATTATTGTCGGCCAACGCTGGCGATGCGGGAGAGTTCCGTTGGCGCGGATCACGCCGAAAACCACCCCCTAGCCGGATCTGCGCAGAGGCTTGTGACTCGCGCCTCGCTTCTGCCGTCTCGTCGCTACGTGCGAAAACGGTAGCCACTGACAAATCGTAGCAGCTCCGCATTCTTGACGAGCGGTTGACGAGGCTTATCGCGCTCCAGCCGGCACCCCGCGAAGATGACTGACACGCACAACTTGGTACTATCGTCGGGCGACAACGACGCCACCCGAGCCTTTCTGTTTCACAACCCGCATGACCATCAGCCCCAAGGAAAACAGTGCGGTCGGCATCCGCACTCGACACTTCGTGGGCCTAGCAGCGAGTGCGTGCGATGGGCGTTTCTTGCCGGCGTGGGCCCGCTGCATTCTGCCGTCTGTCTCGGGCGGAACGCAGCCACACGACCACGGATACAATGTTTTGAAATCGAAAGCCTCGGCATTGTTTCCTGATACCTCCAATAGATCCGAGCGCCATAATGATACCGCGCGACCGATTGGTGTCGCGAGCAGTATGACATCACTGACATCCGCCGGCACCCAAGCGGCACTTGAGCCGATCGCCAAGAAGCGTTTCCCGGGCAACTCGCGGCCCCGCGTCTTGCTTCGAACTTTACTTCGCAGTCTCGCAACTATTCGACCTCGCGGGCTGTTGAGCACATGACTCGCAAAAAGAGAGCCTTCCTCGTCCTACGTAGCGGCGAGCGCTGAAACATGGAAACGAGGCAGGATGGCACCAAATATTCGATATCCACTCTCAACCCGGTCGACTGCTGGAGGTTTGGCTGCGCTGGGCGCGATCGCCTTGGCTGGGTCGGCCTTCATCGTCAACCGCCAGGCTGCAAAGGCGGAGCGGGCCTTCCCAGCAAAGGGCGCATTTGTAGTCACGCGCGGTGTTCACCTGCACTATGTAGAACGAGGGCAGGGACGCCCAGTGGTCTTCCTGCATGGCAATGGCATGATGGCCGAAGACATGTTGATCAGTGGCGTCATGGCCGTCGCTGCAGAAAATTCGTATCGCGCCATCGCCATTGATCGGCCGGGGTTCGGGCACAGCGATCGGCCGCGTGGCAGCGCCTGGACTGCCGCCGCGCAGGCAGATCTGTTGCCGCATGTCTTTGAGCGCCTGGGCATTGAGCGCCCGATCGTGGTTGGCCACTCCTTGGGTACGATGGTCGCATTGGCCTTAGCCCTCAATCACCCAAATCAGGTGACCGGGCTCGTGCTGGCGTCGGGATATTACTTTCCGACGGCGCGCGCCGATGTGGTGCTTGTGTCACCGCCAGCGACCCCGATCCTGGGCGATCTGCTCTGCTACACGCTCGCACCACTGATAGGGGAGGCGATGGCGCCGCGGATGATCACCAAGATGTTCTCTCCCCAGGCCGTCCCCGCGCGCTTCGAAAGGGAGTTTCCTGTCGGTCTTATGTTGCGGCCGTCTCAGATTAGCGCTTCATCGAAGGATGCCACCCACATGATTCCCGACGCCTATGCGATGTCGGAGCGCTACGCGGACTTGGCCTGTCCAATCGCCATCCTGTCCGGAGATGCCGATGAGATCGTCGACCATTCATCTCAGGCGAAAAGGCTGCACGATGCGGTGCCCGGAAGCATGCTCGATGTCTTCGTGGGCACGGGGCATATGACGCACCACGCTGATCCGGCTCGAGTCGTCCGCGCCATCGACTTTGTGAGCGGAAGCGGTCAGCGCGGCGAGCACTTGCATCAACACGCAAGCGCTGCCTGAACTGGTCGCTGACGCACCCAACTCGCTAGTCAACGAACTAAAGGCTGCAGCGCTGTCTGCGCTTTCGAATCCAACCTAGACCACCACGACAGAGAGACGTCACCAACAGGAGTACACAAATGGAAACCCTCAACGAACTGTTCGAGGACACCTTGAAGGATATCTATTTCGCTGAGAACGAGATTCTCAAGGCGCTGCCAAAAATGGCCAAGAAGGCCACTTCGGAGGACTTGCAACAGGCCTTTACCGATCATGCCGAAGAAACTAAGGGGCAGGTCAAGCGCCTGGATCAAATCTTCAAGCTGCTTGGCAAAAAGCCCGAAGGAAAAGAGTGCCATGCCCTTAAAGGCTTGGTCAAAGAGGCCGATGAGCTGATGGCGGAGGCCAAGTGCGGCCCGGTGCTTGATGCGGGGCTAATCGCATGCGCCCAGGCCGTTGAGCACTACGAGATGGCCAGGTATGGCGCTCTCAGTGGTTGGGCCGAACAGCTCGATATGGATGATGCCAGCGAACTTCTCGAGGAGACCTTGGACGAGGAAAAGGCCGCCGACGAGAAGCTCTCTGAACTCGCCGACGAGGTCAACATAGAGGCCGAGAAGGACGATGACGCAGAAGTCGACGAAGAAGTAGATGATGCAGACAAGAAGCGTAAGACTTCTGCACGATCGTAATGTATCGGCCAGGGCGCATTGTCCGCCCTGGCCACTACAGCACACGCTGGTCGCGATTTTTGTAGCGTGTCTGCACTATGTGCAAAATATCCGGCGGATACTGCCGATAGAGCCGCATTACCAGTCCTGCCTTCATCGTCACCAAAGCCGCCGATGAGTTCAAACCGAGACGAAGTAGTGCTCCGTGTCGGTGAACCGCGTCGCCAATTCAGGCAGCGAAAGGTTGGCTCGTTGATCGTCATAGCACATGCAGGCCCGAACAGGACGTTTTGCAATTGTGGAGGACCTCACTCGCGAAAACCTCTGACAGCTCGCGGGAGCCCCTCGTTTCGGCAGGAATCGGCGGCAGGTTTTTAACTGGAACCCGCCATGCGACCGCTGTAGCAAAGGATGATTTGAGACTACAGGCTAGCCCTCATTCTAGGCGCAAGGCCTACCGGGGAGAGGTTTGTAAAATGCCTGCACGATCCCGCAACGTTACCGGTGTGACCTTAGCCTTTTTTTTGGTCGGGTTGCTCACTCTGGTCGCGATCGTCGGCGTTTCGATCTGGTTGAGCGAACGCGCCAAGCTCCATTTCGCACAGACGCTCACCGATCGAAGCATCCGGGTGGCCACCGTTGAGCTCAGACAAGCGGTGCAGACCGCCGAGGCGAGCCAAAGAGGCTTCTTGCTTACCGGCAATCAAATCTACCTCGCACCTTATGGGAACGCCAAGGCCACGGCGCTGTTTGAGCTTCACAAGGTGAAGCAGCTGCTCGCGCCACGCACGGAAGTCCAGCAGGGACTTGAGCGGCTTTCGGCCATCATTGGCGAGAAGATCGCCGAAATGGACGAAACGATCGCAATGAAACGCGAGCGTCGGGACAGCGATGCGTTGGCCATCATCCGGACACATCGGGGCAAGGCACTGATGGATGAGGCGAATGTATTTTTCGCTGGGATCCTCCGCGCTGTCGATGAGCGTCTGGAAGCGGGAGCAACCGAGCAGCAGGCCAATGCCAGTTGGCTGCGGTGGCTTACCATCATCGGTGGCGCAATCATTGTCACTGTAGCCACTGGCGCAGCGATAACGGCTACACGGTACACGCGCGAAATCCTGGCCGCGCGTCGGGAGGTCGGCGATCTAAACGCAAATCTCGAACGGCGCGTGAAGGACCGGACAGCGGAACTCGCCGAGCTCAATGAGGAGCTGCAGCGCTTCGCATACATCGTCACCCACGATTTGCGCGCGCCACTTGTCAACATCATGGGCTTCACCAGCGAACTCGAGCGAGGCGTTGCGAGCATGAAAGCCGCGCTCGACAATTCGCTTCCCAAGAGGTTGGAGACTGAGGCTACGACCCTTGAGGCGCGTACCGCTGCAGAGGAGGATCTTCCAGAAGCCATCGGCTTTATCAGGTCCTCCACCAAAAAAATGGATAGCTTGATCAATGCCATTCTCAAGTTGTCGCGCGAAGGGCATCGGATGCTGCGTCCTGAGCGTATTGTGCTCAGCGAGCTTGTAGAGGCCAGCGCCGACGCGATTCAGCACCAGCTCGCCGAGGCCAGCGGCGCAGTCAAGATCGATATGGAGGTGGGAACGATCGTGACGGATCGGATGGCCTTGGAACAGATTATCGGTAACCTGCTGGATAATGCCGTGAAGTATCGGATGGCTGATCGGCCATTGACGATCTCCCTTCGAGGGCGCCCCGCTCCCGGCAATCGCTTAACGATAGACGTGAGTGACAATGGGCGAGGCATTGCCGAGCACGATCGAGAGCGTATATTTGAGCTCTTCCGTCGCGCGGGTTCTCAAGATCAGCCGGGTGAGGGCATCGGCCTCGCGCACGTTCGCGCCATGGTGCGAAACTTGGGCGGTGACATAGCTGTCGATTCGCAGGTTGGACAAGGCACGACCTTCTCCGTAACCCTGCCAAGGGAGCTCGCGATGCAAACACAGGAAACAGCATGAAGCCTCACCAAGCTGCCGTCACCATCGTGATGATTGAGGACGATCAGGGGCACGCGCGACTGATCGAGAAGAATATTCGTCGGGCGGGCGTCAATAACGAGATCGCGACGTTTGCTGACGGCACGACGGCGCTCAGCTACTTGCTTGGGCCAGATGGTTCGGGGGCGGTCAGCGCTCATCGTTATTTGCTCATCCTTCTCGATCTCAATTTGCCCGACATGGCCGGCGTCGAAATTCTGTCGCGCATCAAGGCCAATTCGCACGTTAAGCGCTCGCCCGTCATCGTGCTCACGACCACTGACGATGCGCGCGAAATTCAGAAATGCTACGATCTTGGGGCCAATCTTTACGTGACTAAACCCGTAAACTACGAGGATTTCGCGAACGCCATTCGACAGCTGGGGTTGTTCTTCTCAATTGTACAGGTGCCTGAAAATGCCTGACCGGGAGTCGCCCGTACGCTTGCTCTATGTCGACGACGATCTCGCGCTGGTGCGGTACATCCAAAAAGCGCTTTCGAGGCGGGGCTTCGATGTAGCTCACGCCGCGACACGCGATGACGCTGAAATACAGATCGCTGCAGGCGGAATTGACGTCATCGCGCTCGACCACCATCTCGCGGATGGCACGGGATTGGACCTGCTACGGGGACTTGCGTCTCGTGTCGGCGCCCCGGCGGTGGTCTACGTCACGGGTTCGTCCGAAACAAAGGTGGCCGTTGCCGCGCTCAAGGCAGGGGCGACCGACTTCGTCCCCAAGACAGTCGGTGATGACTTTCTCGTTCTGCTGGAGGCGGCGTTGCTTCAGGCTGTGGAGCAATCGCGCCTGAGGAGCGCAAAGGAAGCGGCCGAACGAGAGGTGCGCTTGGCGCGCGATCGGGCTGAGCTTCTGCTCGGTGAAGTGAACCACCGTGTTGCCAATAGTCTGTCGCTGGTAGGCTCAATTGTGAACCTCCAGTCCAAATCAGTGTCTAGCCCAGAAGCTCGTAGCGCCCTTACAGAGGCGCAAGCGCGGATCTACGCCATTTCGCTCGTTCATAAGCATCTCTACAACACGGGCGACGTCCGCTACGTCGACCTTCGCGATTATCTCTCCGCGCTGCTTGCGCATCTGCAAACTTCAATGCAGGCGGATGGCTTGGGCGCCAAGCTCGCCCACGACTTGGTGCCGCTAAGGCTCAGAACCGATGCGAGCATCAGTCTTGGAATCATTGTGGCGGAGTGGGTCACAAATGCCTTCAAGTATGCCTATCCGAGCGGCGGTGGCGAGGTTCGCGTCACACTCGTGCAGTCCGACGATCAATACGCTGAATTGACGGTTGCCGACGATGGCGTGGGCCGCGACCAAGTCGCAGAAAATAAGGGCACCGGCCTTGGCACACGGATCGTGTCGGCAACGGCGCAGAGCTTGCGCGCAACAACCGAATATGTCGCCGTGCCAGCAGGTACGGCGGCGCGGATTCGCTTCCCGCTGGTACTGGAGTAGCACCCAATGCACCGCCAGGCGGTAACACGATCGGACACGTGGGAAGCTAAGGCATCGGTTTTGGTCGCCGCAGCGCTGACTGCGATTTTCATTGTGCTTTCGTCATCCCCCGTTTCCTCGGATCAAGGCATTACCACACCTCGAGCCCTTCCAGCCCACGTCAGGAATTCCGCCCATTGTCGCCCTCCAGAGGGCCTCAAAAAGGAACTCGTGTTCGCTCAAGACAACGAGCGCGACTTCATGCTTGGCGTGAGTTTTGGTCTATCAAGGGCGACGAACGATCGTGGACTTGCGTATCGCGTGGCGCTTGCAGGTAATGATCCCCAACGCATGCTCGAACAGGTTGAACGACTGCGCGAAGAGCGCATCGGAGCGGTCATTGCGGCACCCGTAGATTCCGAGTTGCTCGCACCCAGCCTGCAAAGACTTATCAAGGTCGGTGCGTATGTAGGAACCGTCGTACCTCCGCCGGCGGTGACCATACTCAATGCGCCGCAATACCAAACCGGCAAGGCGTTGGCCGATGCTGCGGCCGAACATATTCGCCGACACTTCCCTGCCAAGGCCAACGTGGTTCTGCTAACGCATGACTCGCTCGAGTTTCTGGCGCCACGGTTTGTAGCCATGCGCGACGTTTTGCGGACCATTCCGGGAGTTGCCATCGTTGCCGACATATCGCCTGCCACCGTCGATCAGGTCGGCGGCTACGCGACAATGACGACGATACTTCTGGCCAGTCCAGAGATCCACGTCGTGCTTGGTGCCGATACGGTTGTGCTCGGAGCCCTCAAAGCAACGCGCGCCGCGGGCAAGCTCATGCTCAATCAGTTTTTTGGGGGTATCGATGGCGAGGCCGAGGCCGTTAAGGAGCTGAAAGCCAACGGCAGCCCCTATCGAGCGAGCATTAGTTTAGCGTCTCCCATCTTCGGCTACGCCCTCGGCCAGCACGCCGCAGATTGGCTTGAAGGAAAAAGTGTTCCTCAGGCGATGGACATTCTCCCTCGCGCCCTAACGAGGGAGACCATCGCGCAGTACGAAGCGGATGTTGCCAACCCTGCCGCCGTCTACGCCGACGCTACCCGCCGGGATCTGTATCTGCGTATGTACGGCAACATCTGCTACGAAACGCGAGACCAATACATAAACTTTCCCTGGAACTCGGAGAGAAAGTAGCTTTGACGTCGCAGTACGCCCGGATTATTCCCGATGCTGCGGAAAACGCGCGGCGATGCGGATGCACGCTCAGCGAGCCGTCGCTGCGTCACCTTCTGTAGGGTTCGTGACGCCGTGCGGACAAACAAAAAAATTAAAGCTGTGACCTGTTAGGCGTGCCGCTGTTGCCCATCGGAAGACTTGGGGCGTGTTTCGCACGAACATTCTTCGGCCACTTCAGCGGGCAGCTCGGCTAGCGCTTTCAAAGCCTTTTGAAGGGGCAACGGCAAGTCCTCGGGTGGCTTGAATTCTTGCTGCAACCCTTTGCCGATCGACTTGATTATTGATTTTTCCATCCGGTTTTTTTTCCTGTTCTGTCTCTGAAACAGTGGTCACACCCAGTAGTTCCCCGAATTTGAGAAATAACTCGAAGCCTTGGAATTAAATTTATTGGGGGTCGGCAGATAATCTAAATTATATGAAATTTCCGATGAGGCGGGTGAGTGGGCGTCTGCGATCGCGTTTCCGCACCAGATCGGCATAGAGGCGTGCCTGCCCGCCACGCCTCGGAGAAGGACGCGGCATCAGTCTCAAGGGATGATGGAGTGCAGCGACGGTGCCTTAGGGTGACGAGGTTCACCCCCTCTTGGTCCCCTGTTCAGCATCGGTAAGGCCGAACCGGCTTGGGTAGTGCTGCATCATCACCCTCAACGTTGCATCCCGCAACATGATCACGTCGACGCTATTCTCGCGCGCGACGTTCATCACCGCATCGGCCAGTTGGTCGCGCGCAACTACCGCTTCATCCGCTGAGAACTTATCCGCTATGGCCACCCAGGCTTGGTCAAAGGCCGTCTGAACCACCTTCAGGACCGCTGGCTCAAACGTCGACCCATCGGAAATTCTGCGTGGGCGCATGCCATTACCCCCTGTCGAGATTACAGCGCCAATATGGTGTCGCTGCCACCTTGGTCAACCCCCGCGGCTTTCTCATCGCCCGCGCTGCAAGATGACGCGTCGGTCAACCCATCGACATAGAACCTGGGGAGTGAAGTCGGATGCGTAGATGCGCCACCGGCTGATGACCTCGCTCGCCGATTTGGAGCGACAGCCTGTGGCCGGTGTCGTCGTGTCCCCGCAAGCTGGCTATCGTCGCGGTCAGCCGAATTGGGGGCTCGCAGACCGGTGACCGACTGGCTTCAGAATGCCGATCTCGCGTCGCAAAAGGCGCGAGCACTTCCACCGTAGGGCTGGTACGTGCAGGTCGCGGGATCGAAAGAGCGAAAGCGCCGCGCGCAAAATTCCACATCACACGAGCCCGGCGAGTTCGTGGCCGCTCTCGTCATATGGGCCGAGGGAACGGAAGCCTCATACTGCCACACACACACGCGCCGGGGGCCGACGAATGGCTGATACGTGCAATCCGTCTCCCTGAATGATGAATAAGCAGCTGAGCACGCCCTGACGTTACACGACGGTATGGTGCGTTCCGTTGAAGCCGCCGCGGCTAGCATATCACTCGGATTAATTGGTTCATCCGGCGGTGCATCGAGTAGAGGGGTCGCAGCTTCCACGAAGTCGCGCCAGATTTCGGCCGGCAGCGATCCGCCGGTCACCCGGTTCATCGGAGTCCGATCGTCATTGCCGACCCATACGCCCACGACGAGGCCGCGGCTGTAGCCAATGAACCAAGCATCTCGATAATCTTGGCTGGTCCCGGTTTTGCCGGCGGCGGAGCCGTCGGGTAAATCGGCGCCTCGCCCTGTCCCCGATGTCACGACACGCCGCAGAAGCTCGTCGATCTCGTCTCGGTGGCTGAGCGTCTTGGCGTCGCCGGTCGCGGACGAAAGCATACGAAGCCCGCTTCCCTCTGGCGCAAAGGCGCGGATTCCCCAAGGCTCCAGCCGCGCACGGCCGGCAGCAATCGAGGCAAACGCACCTGTCAACTCAAGCAGAGAAACTTCATGGGTGCCCAGGGCCATACTGGGAACTGCGGCGAGCGGAGTTGAGATGCCAAGTTCGCGGGCTGCCGCGACAACCTTGTCGAGACCAACATCGAGCGCTAAATGGACGGCCGCGGTGTTGACCGATTGGGAGAACGCGTCGGATAGTGTCAAACGCCCGTAACTCTGTCCGCCGTAGTTCTCCGGGCGCCATGACTTGATCTCAATCGGTGAGGCGTCAACGATGCTGTCGAGCGAATAGCCGTTGCGGAGCGCAGCATAAAAAACGAAGAGCTTGAATGTGGACCCAGGCTGGCGCCGAGCGTCCACCGCGCGATTGAACTGACTGTCCTTGTACTCGCGCCCTCCGACCATGGCGACGACGGACCCGTCATGCTTCATCGCGACCAACGCGGCTTGGGAGGCGCCAAGGCTTGGACCGGATCGCTCCAGCGCCTTATTGACGACGCTCTCGGCGACCGCCTGGACACGCCGATCGAGCGTCGTCCTCACTTTCATGGGGCGGCTCGTCATTCCGGCGACTTTGCTAAATTCATGCCGGCCGACCCAATCTGCGAACCAGGAGGCGGCCGGCGCAGTTCGCGGCGACGTTCGGATAACGGCCGGCTTGGCCTTGGCAGCGACAGCAGCCTTATCATCGATCGCACCAGCTTCAACCATGGCGTCGACGACGACGGTCGCACGCTTCTGGGCGACATCGGGATTTATCATTGGATTGAAGCGAGACGGCGCCTGGATCAACCCGGCCAGCATGGCCGCTTCGCTCAAGGTAATCTCATGAAGGCTTTTGTCGAAGTACTGGCGAGCCGCGGCGGACATCCCATAGGCGCCTCCGCCGAGATAGACAGCGTTCATGTACCGCGTGAGGATCTCATCCTTGCTCAGCCGGCTCTCCAACCATAGCGCGAGCAGGGCCTCTCGAGATTTGCGCCAAAGGCTCCGCTCGTTGCCCACGAGTTGCATCTTCGCGAGCTGCTGCGTGATCGTGCTCCCGCCTTCAGCAATGCCGCCCGCCGTCCAATTGGCACGCGCTGCGCGCATGATGCCGCGTGGATCGATGCCCCGGTGTTCGTAAAACCTCCGATCTTCGATGCTCAGCACTGCTTTGACGAGAAGATCAGGAAGGCCCTCTCGTTTAACGATGTCGCTCAAAGCGCCGACGCGCCCGAGTGGCGCACCGTCGGACGCCTCGAGGAGAATGGAGGGGCCATTATTGGGCGTGTTGAAGTCTATTTTCACTTCGTGCAGCGCCCAGAGCATGGCCCCACAAGCAGCAACCGCGATTATCCCCGTCCCAACGAGGGCTCCGCTGATGACGGAGCGGGCTCTGCGAACCTCCGAGCGGCCGAACAATTGTGCGCGAAACCTTTTTCTTCGCGCCCGGTAGCCGGTGAAAGGGGATGTCCAGGTCGAAAAGTCGTACCTGATTGTCTTAAAGAGCTGACGCACCGCGGCTTTCGTCACCGACTTGTCTTGAGAGCCTTCTCGCTTTTGAGGGTGGGCCACGGGCATTCGACTCGCTGCTACGCCGGTCCAGGCACTAAGTGCCAAAGACATCACGCACGGTAGATGCTGTGCACTCCATGCGTCTCTCGTTCGAAAACGCGAACCTGTCGCATTCGTTGCACGGGGAAATCCCGGCGTTGCGTGGGGAAGTTCCGGCGCGCTGCAATGGAACAATGCTCTCGAGAAGGCGTTCGACCCAAAGTCGCCAAGGTAGATGGCCCAAGGTGGAATGGGAACGAATGGAATTCATGACGTTACGAAGAAAACGCGATCCACAGCCCAACTGCGCTAAAGGGCGCCAGGGGCATCTTGGTCTGCTGATGACCGGCGTTCTGCTCATAGTTCTTGCTTCGAATGGGCATTCGAATGCGGACGTCCCTCTCGGATCGGTCGTTCAGCCGTCAGCGTCTGCTGAGCCCAAGGTCGCTGTTGCGCCGGTCGCACCCGCGAGCATTCAGGACTTCGTGCGAAAGGAAGCGCAGGCGTTATCCTTCGTTCCTTTCAAAGAAGTTGACGAAGTCGATATAGACTTCGCCGGTACGTATGATGAATACCGACGATTGCGCTTTCAGCCTTCGCGAGCGCTTTGGCATCGCGAACCGCCGGGTCTGGAGTTACAAGGTCTTCCGCTTGGCTGGCTGTTCAAGCGCCCGATCGAGGTGTTCGCCGTCGAGGACGGAAATACCCGGCAAATCCAGTTCGCCGCTGCGGATTTCCTCGATGAGCGCCAGACGGCCATTGAGGCCCGGATCAAACCCGCTCACATGCCGCTGTCGGGATTTCGGATGAGCGGCCCGCTCAACGGCATCGACAAATCAGATGAGATAATCGTTTTTCAAGGTGCCAGCTACTTTCGCGCACTCGGTCGTGGCCATGTTTACGGCGTCTCAGCGCGTGGCTTGGCTGTCGGAACGGCGAGCAGCAAGGGCGAGGAGTTCCCCTCATTTCGGAAGTTCTGGGTGGAGAAGCCCGCGGCGACTTCTACGGACTTCGTTGTTCACGCATTGATGGACAGCCCCTCGGTATCCGGCGCGTACACCTTCTCAGTTCGCCCGGGCGCCGAGACTGTGGTCGACGTGAATGCCACGCTCTATCCGCGTCAGGCTCTGGCCGAAGTGGGAATTGCGCCGCTGACGAGCATGTTTCTGGTCGGACCCGTGAACTCAGCACGCGCTCGCGATTTCCGTCCGCGCGTGCATGATTCCGACGGCCTGGCGATCTTGACCGGCCGCGGCGAGCGGATTTGGCGCCCGCTTACCAACCCGCGCAAACTCGAAGTGAGCGCTTTTGTCGATAACAATGTACGCGGGTTCGGCCTGATGCAGAGGCGACGCACGTTTTCCGATTATCAGGATCTCGAAGCGCGCTACGAGCGTCGCCCGAGCGTATGGGTGGACTTCATGGACGTCGTTGGTGAGGGCAACGTTTTCCTCGTCGAGCTCCCGACCGAAGAAGAAATTCATGACAATATTGTCGCTTTCTGGCGGCCAAGCGAGCCTTTGGAAAAGGGCCGCGAGCTTCGGCTACGCTACCGCTTGCGCTGGCGGGACGATACGCCGACCCAGTACATGGGACCATGGGTTTCCGATACGCGCATCGGCCGGGCGTATTTCAATGTGCCGGCGGGCAGTCTCCATTTCGTTGTCGATTTCCTGGACCGCGATCGTTTCAACGAGAAGGAAGCACCGTTGGCCAAGGCCTCTGCTTCGAGCGGCCTGATCCGCGACGTCGTCAGCAAGGCCAATCCCGAGACCGGTGGCGTTCGGGTGAGCTTCATCTTCGAGCCCAAGGGCAAGGAAAACGCCGAGTTGCGACTGAACCTCGGAAATTGGAATGGTCGTACAGCAGAAACGTGGCTCTATCGATGGTCGGGCGGCCAATGACCTCACGCCGATCCCGAAGCCAATGGATGTCGCGATCGACGCTCAAGGCGCGACCGACAGAGATGCGAGAGCAGGACCTCTGGAACAAAGGCGGTTCTCGCATCGAAAGGGCTCCAAACGCGCGGAGCCGGCCTGCCTCGCTGCTCGTGGGTATCCTACTTCTCGCCGTGACGTTGGGCGCGACCTGCGCATTTGCGTCCGAACTGTACCGAGCCCTGGCGCTGCAAAACGGTGGTACGCCTCTTCATTTCGTGTTCCTGGCGATCTCCACGCTTTCGTTCTCGTGGATTGCATTCGGCGCGGCGAATGCCGCGGTCGGTATGTGTGCGCTGCTTGCAGGGACAAAGGGCAACTCGCTGCAGCCTGCGCCGTCCGGTCCTCCTTCGAGCGCGCGGACCGCGCTGTTGTTTCCCATCTATCATGAGGATCCCCACGTCATCGCGGATTACATCCGTGCGCTTGTTCGAGAGCTCGATGCGGTCGATGCGCTCAGTGTTTTTTCGGTCTTCGTGATCAGCGATAGTCAGACGGACAATGACAGGGCGGCTGAGCGAGTCGTGTTCAATCAGCTTGCCAAAGACATCAGCCCGCGACTTACCTTCGCGTACCGCAATAGAGTCCAGAATGTCGGCAAGAAGGCTGGCAATATCGCCGATTGGGTTCGCACGCAGGGAGGCGCCTATGATTACTTCGTCGTCTTCGATGCCGACAGCGTGATGTCGGTCGACACGCTGATCCGCCTCGTCAGGACCATGGACCTACATTCGGACACCGCTCTCATTCAGACCGTCCCGCGTTTGTCCATGGGGGTGACACTATTCTCGCGCCTCCAGTCCTTCGCTAACAATGTCTTCGGGCCGCTCAGTGCGGCTGGGCTGGCGGCTTGGCAAGGTGCTTCCGGGAATTATTGGGGGCATAACGCAATCATTCGCACTTGCGCGTTTGCCGATTGTGCAGGTTTGCCTGTGCTGCCCGGCGATCCCCCATGGGGGGGGCACATTCAAAGTCACGATTTTGTCGAGGCCGCACTGCTGCGGCGTGCGGGCTGGCGTGTTGCGCTGGTCTCGGGCCTCGAAGGGACCTCCGAGCAAAGCCCCCCGACCTTCGCAGACATGGCGGTGCGCGACCGCCGTTGGATGCAGGGCAATCTGCAACACATGCGCATTCTCGGCGCTCGCGGACTAACGCCGGTCAGCCGCGTCCATCTGGCCATGGGCATCGTGAGCTACCTGGCTTCCGTCCTGTGGCTGCTGGTCATCGCTATCGGCCTGTGGCTGATGTGGATCGAGCAACACCGCGTCATCAGCTACTTCGACGCGACGAAGTCTCTGTTTCCGAACTGGCCGACGTACGATCCTGCAGCCGCACTTCAGCTCCTCATAGCGACGATGGCAGTCGTGTTTCTGCCGAAACTGCTCGGGCTTGCGGATGCGATGGGCAGAACCTTGCGCGAACGCTCGCCCCTCGGTGAGATCGGGCGTCTCGTCGGTATGTGGGGGCTCGAACTCCTCCACAGTGTGCTGCTGGCGCCCGTCATGATGTTGAATCACGTGGGTGCTTTGCTGCAAATCCTGCTGCGGCAGGACGCCGGCTGGAAACCCCAGGCGCGCATCGGCACGACGATTCCGCTGTCCGACGCCGTTCGGTTCCACATCGTGCACGTGTTATTTGGGGTTGTGCTCGCTGCGGCCGCTGCATCCATTGCATGGCACGCACTCTTTTGGTTGGCGCCGGTTCTGTTGGGACTTTTGAGTTCGCCCATAGTGACGTGGGTAACATCGCATCCAGTCTCCAATGGGCAACGCGAGAGACCTCTCTCTCGCTTCTCTGATCAGCCCGCTTCGCACGTGAACGCAAACGTCGGAAAATGTGCTCCGCCGCATTGAGACGGTTAAATTTCGGATCTCGGCGCGACGTCACACGAGGCCCAACCGTTGGTACCTCTGCGGTGCATCGCAATGGCTCGGCGCAGTGCGATCCATCCCGATCATCGCTTATCGCCAAACCCGCTTGGCCTTCGATAGCTGCGTCCGGTTCAAACACCTGCTCGGCGAGGCGGCGGGGCGCGGGGGGCGTCGTGGCGACGCGATGACCAAAACCAAACCATTCGGCCTTCGGGGACAAGCCTCCCCATCTGGTTGAAACGCGAACCGCCCTCCGGATCAGCCGAACACACGTCAATCACGTTTGCTTGACCGAGTACATCGCGCGAACCTTCCGGCCTTTTGCGTCGGAGCTTTTTGTGCAGCGCGGCGTTTGGAATGCAGGTGGCCATCGGGCCCACATCCGATGCCGCATTCGATCGGCAGTCAAACCGTTTCCAGGAGACGCACCATGCGTCGATTTCCGAGTATTCCCGTCTCGCGCCGCGGTGTTCTGGCCGGTGGCGCCGCCATCGCCGCGCATCGCCTCGTTCCCGCGCATGCGCAAGACACTCATCGCCGACCTGCAGGAGGAGTCCAGCAGATGAATTCGGTTCGCCTGACCGTCAATGGCATCGATCACGCGCTTCAGCTAGATAGTCGCGTTACTCTGCTCGATGTCCTGCGAGAGCACCTCCATCTGACCGGCACCAAGAAAGGTTGCGATCATGGTCAGTGCGGCGCATGCACGATCATCGTCTCGGGTCGCCGGATCAACAGCTGCCTTTCGCTCGCCGTCATGCATGAAGGCGATAAGATCACGACGATCGAAGGGCTCGGCTCTCCCGATACCATGCATCCGATGCAGCAGGCGTTCGTGCGGCACGACGGCTATCAGTGCGGTTACTGCACCCCGGGGCAGATTTGCTCGGCTGTCGCCGTCTTAGACGAGATCAAAGCGGGCGTACCCAGTCATGTCTCGGCCCGTCTCGACGGGAGTTACACACCGACAAGCGAGGAATTGCGCGAGCGCATGAGCGGCAACATCTGTCGTTGCGCCGCCTACTCCAACATCATCGATGCGATACAGGATATTGCGGGACAAGCAACATGAAGCCATTCACCTATGAGCGCGCGAAGACGCTACGCGGCGCGGCGGACGCGGTGTCGCGGGCCAGCGGCAGCAAGTTTATCGCCGGCGGAACGAACCTTCTCGATTTGATGAAGCATCAGATCGAGGCACCGGGCCACCTCGTCGATGTCAATCACCTCGGTATCGACACGATCGAGGAATTGCCTGATGGTGGCTTGCGGATCGGCGCAACAGTGCGCAACACCGATCTCATGGCTGACGAGCGGGTGCGGCGTGACTACGCTGTGCTCTCTCGTGCCTTGGCGTCTGGCGCATCCGGCCAACTCCGAAATCGGGCGACAACCGCCGGAAATCTGCTGCAGCGGACACGTTGTCCCTATTTTTACGATACCGCTCAACCCTGCAATAAGCGCACACCCGGCAGTGGCTGCAGTGCCCTGGAGGGATACAGCCGCAATCTCGGCATCGTCGGCATCAGTAACGAGTGCATCGCGACGCATCCGTCCGACATGGCCGTTGCGCTGCGCGTACTGGACGCCACGATTGAGACGTTGAGCGCAGATGGCAGCGAACGCAAGATCGCCATCAAAGATCTGCATCGGCTGCCGGGCTCAACGCCAGAGATTGAAACCGTTCTCGGCTCGGGCGAGCTCATCACCGCGGTGACTTTACCTAAGCCACTAAGCGGTACGCACATCTATCGCAAGGTGCGCGACCGTGCGTCCTATGCCTTTGCGACGGTTTCCGTGGCGGCCGTGCTCAATCCCACCGATGGCACAGCGAAGCTCGCCTTTGGTGGTCTCGCGCCGAAACCTTGGCGCGTCGAGACGGCAGAGGAGCTCGCCAGTCGCGGGGCGAAAGCGGTCACCGAAAGCGCCCTCGCCAACGCGCGGCCAACCCCACAGAATGCCTACAAACGTCAACTCGCCGAGCGGGTGCTCGCCTCGGTATTTGATGAAGGAGGGATGCGGACATGATGAAGTTTGATACACCTGCTGGCCGCAATCCCATCGATAAGGGGCGCGTGATCGGTCATCCCGTCGACCGCATCGACGGCCCGCTGAAGACTACCGGTCGCGCACCGTACGCGTACGAGCGCCACGACGTCGCGAACAACATCGCCTATGGGTGCATCCTTGGGGCCGGCATCGGCAAAGGCCGCATCCGTCGCATCGACACATCATCGGCACAGATGGCGCCGGGTGTGCTCGCGATTGTCACGTACGAAAATGCGGGAAAGCTCGGCAAAGCCAAGGCCCATACCGCGCGCATACTCGCAGGGCCTGAGGTCCAGCACTATGACCAAGCGGTCGCCATCGTGGTCGCCGAAACATTTGAGCAGGCGCGCGCAGCATCGCATCTGATCGACGTAGACTATGCGCGCTCGACGGGTCGATTCGAACTGGCGGCCGAGCGCAACAATGCGAAGCCACCGAAAAGCGAGGCCCCGGACTCTGCGGTCGGTGATTTCGACGCTGCCTTCTCGCAAGCCGAGGTGCAGCTCGACGAAACCTACACGACGCCGGACCAGTGCCACGCAATGATGGAGCCGCACGCGACGATCGCTTTCTGGAGCGGCGACAAGCTTCGCATCTGGACGTCGAACCAGATGATCGCCTGGGCCGTTCGCGATATGAGCGAGACGCTACTTATCCCACGCGACAACATTCGCGTAAGTTCGCCCTACATCGGCGGCGGTTTCGGATCGAAGCTTTGGGTGCGCGCGGACGCCGTCATGGCGGCGCTCGGCGCCCGCGCCGCTGGACGCCCGGTCAAAGTCGCACTGACGCGACCGCAGGCCTACAACATGACGACGCATCGGCCAGCGACGATCCAGCGCATTCGCTTGGGCGCATCCCGGGACGGAAGGATCACAGCCATCGCGCACGAATCGCTCTCGGGCGACCTTGAGGGCGGCGATGTCGAGGTCGCGGCCAAGCAGACGCGCCAATTGTACGCCGGGGCGGCGCGCATGACCGCCCACCGGCTTGCCACACTAGACTTGCCCGAGGCGAATGCGATGCGCGCGCCAGGCGAGGCCGTCGGCATGCTGGCGATCGAGGTCGCCATGGACGAGCTCGCCGAGAAGCTCGGCATGGACCCGGTTCAGCTCCGCATTCTCAACGATACGCAATACGACCCTGAGCAGGGACCGAAGGTGCGGTTTTCCGAGCGTCGGCTGGTCGAATGTCTGACGTTAGGCGCCGAGCGATTCGGATGGAGCCGTCGTAACCCGACACCTGGCCAGGTGCGCGACGGGCGATGGTTGGTCGGAATGGGAGTGGCGGCAGCTTTTCGCGGCAATCTCACGATGAAGTCAGCGGCTCGTGCCGGTATCGATCGCAATGGTGTCGTTACCATCGCTACGGACATGACGGATATCGGCACCGGCAGCTACACGATTATTGCCCAGACAGCGGCTGAGATGTTGGGCGTGTCGATCGAGAAGGTCTCGGTGCAGCTCGGCGATTCCACTTCGCCGGTATCGGCGGGTTCCGGCGGGCAATGGGGTGGCAACAGCGCGACCGCCGGCGTGTACGCGGCGTGCATGAAGCTTCGCGAAGCCATCGTTCGCAAGGTAGGATTCAACGCCGAGGATGTCGAGTTCGAAAACGGCGATGTTCGCTCGGGAGGTCGATCGGTTGCGCTCGCGACGGCCGCCGGCGAAACCGGGATCACTGTTGAGGACGGGATCGAGTTTGGCGACCTCACGGAGCGCTATGCTCAGGCGACATTTGGCGCGCATTTTGTCGAAGTGGGTGTCGACCGCGCAACGGGAGAGATCAGGGTCCGGCGCATGGCGGGCGTATTCGCTGCCGGTCGCATCCTCAACCCCAAGACGGCGCGCAGTCAGGTGATCGGTGCGATGGCGATGGGCGTCGGCGCCGCGTTGATGGAGCATGCGGTGGTCGATACGCGCATTGGATATTTCGTCAATCATGACATGGCGGAATACCTCGTGCCGGTGCACGCCGACATCCCGCATCAAGACGTAGTTTTCCTCGATGAGCTCGATGCCAAGTCATCGCCGATGAAGGCGAAGGGCGTCGGAGAGTTGGGCATCTGCGGTGCGGGTGCAGCCGTGGCCAACGCCATCTACAACGCCTGCGGCGCCCGGATACGCGACTATCCGATCACGCTCGACAAGATTCTCGGTTCGTTGCCGCCTCCGGTCTAGCGCATTCACCGGGAGCATCGAAGCAGGCACGCGCTGCTGAGAGATGATTGTCGCTCAACATGGTGTCTTAGTTCGGGATGGCAATTGGTCACCACTCGCAGACACTGATGACGTCCAGGCGATCATTGACGGTCCATGGGGCGTCGCCTCGAATTGACACGAAGAGTTACGTCCTGATTTCCATCTTGAAGTGTTGCGATGGCTGAGGAGACCGGGCAGGCGCACACCTTGCGGCGCATTTCTTGCGAGCGGAGCCGCCATGCTACCCGATGTGACCTCCTGCGGATTTGAATGCCGAGTGGCCAACGCGGTGATGGCGGTTAGAGCAGCGAGCGCATTGCCGGCAGAATTGGAAGGTGTGTCGGCACTGTTGGATGATGTTCGAGATCGTCTGGATGAGGTGCTCCACGAGGTGGTCAATGGCAGGTATGTGCCGTCTATGATCGATGCCATGGCGGCCCTCGAACTGGCCCGAGAGAAGGCCGTTTCCGGTTGCTTGGCGAGCGAACTCGCTCCTCTGATCCAGGTCGGCATCGCCGCAATGCATGAGCGTCAGATAGCAGATCGGCCGGCGCTGGGGTCGGTCTCAATCGGTCGTGCCTCGCGTTTCAACCCGCGAGCGCATTGAGAGAGCGCGCTCGGTTTTGGCGGCGGCTGGCAAACACGAGCGCACCTCCTGAGTCTATGCCAAAGGAACTCAACGCGCCGGTGGTGCATTGCATTTAGCCTGACCCTGCACGCTCTTGAGAGAACTAACGCTATGTTCCCCATCCCCAAGGCATTCTTCCTCACGAGAGGCATCGGCGTCCACAAGGAGCAACTGACGGCGTTCGAGCTGGCGTTACGCGACGCGGACATAGAGCAGCAGAACCTCGTGACCGTCTCTTCGATTTTGCCCCCTGGGTGTGTCGAGCTGGAAAAAGACGCTGGTGTCGCCACGTTGTATCCTGGCGAGATTACGTTCGCTGTGATGGCCCGCACCGAAACGGATGAGCCAGGTCGTAGGATCAATGCGAGCATCGGCTTGGCGCGGCCCTCCGATATCTCGATGTACGGCTACATCTCGGAGCATCACGGGTACGGCAAGGATGAGGTCGAGAGTGGCGACTATGCGGAAGACCTTGCGGCGTCCATGTTGGCATCGACGCTCGGTATTGAGTTCGATCCGGACGCGGCGTGGAACGAGCGCAAGCATGTCTATGAGACGAGCAGCCTGATCATCGAGAGTAAGTCGATCACGGCGTTTGCTGAGGGTGATCGCTCAGGCCTTTGGACGTGTGCCGTTGCTGCTGCCGTGTTCCGCTTCGCTGTTCCGTCCGAATGACACAATCGAGGAGGTCGTGCACTACTTGATCGCTTCGTAACCGCACTTGTCACCTGTCCGCCGTGGCAAGCCGCAGCAATGTAGGCTTGGTGATCAGCAAACATTCAGAGCATGCTTTGACCGGCGTGACATTCAAGGCAAGCGCCCAGCACTCAGAGGCGGTGTGCCCCAACTACCTGAGGAATTCCGGTGAGATCAGGTTCGGCAGGAACAGCGACACCTTCGGCCAGATGATCACCAGCGCCAGCACCAGGAACATCGGGATCAGCATGATGCCAGTGTCCCTAATCGCATCGCGAACGCGCAACCCAGCAATGGAGCAGGCGATCATCAGGCACAGGCCATACGGCGGTGTGACCAAGCCGAATGCCAACGATACTATGCCGATCATGGCGAAGTGCACCGGATCCATCACCACAGCCCGCGCCAGCGGCTCGAGGATCGGCGCGCAAATGATGATCGCCGGGATGGCGTCCAGAAAGCAGCCCACCACCAAGAACACAAAGGCGATGAAGAAGCCCGTCGAGGCAAAGCCCATGCCCCATGACTGCACGCCCGTCAGGATTGCTTCTGGGATCTTATAGTACGCGAGTAGCCATCCAAAGGCGCTGGCGGTGCCGACGCAGAACAGAGCGATGCCAGCGAGCTTTCCGGTGTCCAGTAGTGCCCCGTAGAGCCCTTTCATGTCCATCTCGCGGTAGACCAGAAGCGACAGAATGCCGGCGTACAACACCGCGATGCAAGCCGACTCCGTCGCCGTGAACCAGCCGAATATCTTGCCGCCTATGATGATGCCGGGCGTCATCAGCGCCGGGATCGCCACCCAAGTGGCGCAGAACAACTCGCGCCAGGTCGAGCGCGGATAGGTGGGATAGCCGCGCGCCTTGGCGTAGGCATGTACGGTCGCCATCTGCGCCAAGCCTATCAGCAGGCCCGGCACGATGCCGGCCAGGAATAGTGCGCCGATCGACACCGTGAGAATGCCGCCCCACACGATCATTAAAATTGATGGCGGAACGATCACCGCCAACACCGCCGACACGGCCGTGATGGCGACCGAGAACGAGAGGTCGTAGCCTTCCTTGGTTTGTGCCTCGATGAATATCTTTGACTGGCTTGCCGCGTCCGCCGTCGACGAGCCGGATATTCCGGCAAAGAAGATCGACAGCACCACGTTGATCTGCGCCAGGCTACCGGGGAAATGCCCCACCATGGTGCGCGACAGCTTCATGAGGCGGTCGGTGGTGCCGCCGACGTTCATCAGGTTAGCGGTCAAAAGAAAGAACGGCACCGCCAACAGAATGAATGAGTTGTAGGCGTTAAACGTCTCCTGCATCAGTGTCACCGTATCGAGACGCGGCTCGATGATCAGTATCGGCAGGCAAGCGAGACCAAGTGCGAACGCCACGGGCACGCGCAAAAACATCAGTAGGAAGAACACGCCGAACAGAATTAAAGCCGCCTGGCCGGGCGAGAGTACAGACCCGGTCACGCCATTCTCCCAAGCACAATTTTGAGGTCATCCACGAGGTGCTCTCCGAGGAACACGAGCCATGTCACGCCGGTAAGCGGCCACGCCACGTGGATCAGCCACAGCGGCAGCTCCGCCAACTCGGAAATGCGGTGCCACGCGAACTTGGTGAACTCAATTCCTGCCGATACGAAAACCAGGGCGGCCACCAGCACGCCGAGCCGGCCCAGCAAGCGCACGAATGCTTCGCCGCGCGGCGGCAATGTCGGCCATACGTCCACCTCGAAATGCGTCGACTCACGTACCCCGATCATCGCGCCGATCATGATGGTCCAGATGAACAGGAAGCGCGCCATCTCCTCCGTCCAGATGTAGGAGGGGACCAGCGCAGTGTAACGCGAGAAGATTTGCAGGCTGACTGGGATCACCAGGATGGCGATCGAGGCGGCGAGCACCCACGACAGCAGCGTGGCATAGGCTTGCGTGAAGCGGCGCCAGAGGCTCAGCCGTGCGGAGGGCGGCACGTCACTCATGTCGTCTCGCAGGTGTTGTGATTTTGAGGAGTCAAGGTGACGGCGCCGAAGCGACCGTCACCGCTCGCGCGAGCTACTGCATTGCGACGATCTTCTTGAAGATGTCGTCGGCGCCAATCTCCTTGGCGTACGCCGCCATGACCGGGTCTACCAACTTCTTCATCTCGTCGCGCCCCTTGAACGGGATGCGCTTCAGCTTACCGGCCTTCTCGAGTGCCACCAGCTTCTGCTCGTCCTCGGAGGACTCGACCTGCCGGCCATAGGCGCCCGCTTCCTTTCCGGCTTTGATTACGGCCGCCTGCAGCTCCTTCGGCAGGGTCTGGAAGATCTTGCCGGAGAAGCAGATCGGCCGGATCGTGATGGCGTGCTGGGTCATGGCGAGGTTCGGCGCGACCTCGTAGAATTTCATAGACTCCACGCCGGCCGCCTCGTTCTCGCCGGCCGAGATGACGTTGTTTTGGATCGCGTTATAGACCTCGTTGTAGGCGATCACAGTCGGCGCCAAGCCCGCCGCCTGGAACGTCCGCGACCAAATCGGAGCGCCTTGCACGCGCACCTTGAGGTTCTTGATTTCTTCGAGCGAGCCGATAGGCCTGTTGACGAAGATGTTCCGGGTCCCACCGCCTGCGTAGCCGATCAGCATGACGTTGGCCTTCTGGGCGATCTCGTCGGCGATCGGTTGCAGGAGGTCAGCATCGAGCACCTTGTTCCAGTGCGTGAGATCCCGGAACAGGAAGGGCGCATCGATGAACGGAGCCGCCCGCGAAAAGGTCGACATGTGGGCCGGCGAGACGATGGCGTAATCCACCGCTTTACCCTGGGCCATGTACTCGAAGTATTGCTTCTCAAGGCCGAGCGACGAGTTCTTGTGCAGCACGAAATTAATTGGTTTGCCGTAGTACTGCTTGACCAGCTCCTCGAACTTGACAAGCGCTTTGGTGAAAGCGTGATCGTCATTGAACTGAACTGCGCCGTTGAGTGTGATGGGGGCCTGCGCGCGAACAATAGCGGGCATGACGAATGCGCCCGCCGCGGCGGCACCGACCCCCGCAAGAACAGTCCTACGTGAATGCATTGTTTCCTCCATGTGCGCCGCTGTTCTTGAGCTCTGTTTGAGTATTTGGCTCTATTCGGCAATGAGCCGGCGGTGACCAACGATAGCTCAGGTTGGGTAGGGGTGCCAACTGCTGAGCTGCCGGCTTATCGGCGGAACACTATCGCGTAACCCATCCACATCACTTGCTTGCAGATCATTGCTTTCATTTGATGCGGACGGACAGCCATTAGCCCGTCCGAAATTGTGCTCCAAACCAATGCCGAATGTCGGTTCTCAGAAGCACAATGGACACTGCGCGGTACGTTGACTGCCTATCGTCAGGTGGCCTGCCCCTAGGTGCGGTACCAGGAATTAAGTTAGAGTCGGGCAGCCATCGGCGAGCATCTGGTCTGGCCGGAGCGGAGCGTAGGCGAGATCGTTTCTACCAGCCGAGCGCATAGCACGCGCGGCGCGGATCGGCACCGGCTTGCATCATGCCGGTATCGGGATCCTTGCGGACGGCGCACATTCCTCCTGCGCGCCAGATGAACTGCGGCCACCAGAGCACATCGTGCCCGAGGGCCGTGAGATGTTCGCCGACAGCCATCGGCAAGCGCGATTCCAGCATGAGCCGGTTCGGTTGGTAGGCGTGCGGCTGGAACGAGTCGGGGAAGCTCTGAGTGGCGAAGCGTGGCGCCTCGACCGCCTGCTGCGGGTTCATGCCGAACTCGACCATGTTGAGGAAGGTCTGCAGCATCGCCTGGATCTGAACGTCGCCGCCGGGTGTGCCGAAGGGTATGAGTTCGCGCCCGAACTTGCCGCGACGGCCGAGGGCGAAAGCGGGGTTGGGTGTGAGGCGCGGGCGCTTGCCCGGTGCGACAACAGAGGCGTGGTCAGCTTCGGTCCATGATTGGGTGCCGCGCATCGACGGAACGAGGCCGGTGCCCGGAATGACCGGTGACTCGTTCGAGGTGTCACTCGGCGTCGCCGAAAAAACGTTTCCGTGCCGGTCGATGACGCAGACATACGAGGTGTCGAGCTGGCTGCGCGTTTCCTCGCTGGTCTGCATCCACTTCGGCCGGCTGCCGTCGCCCGCTGGCGGCATGCCCGGGTATGCGCGGTCTCGGCGGATCTCGGCCCGCCGCTCGGCGGCGTAGGCGTCCGACAGCAGACGCGACAAGGGCACGTCGACGAACTTCGGATCGCCGATGTAGCGCTCCCGGTCGGCAAAGACGAGTTTCAGTGCCTCGACCACGACATGGGCGTACTCGGGCGAGTTATGCCCGAGCGCCTTGAGGTCGATCCCCTCGACGAGCTTGAAGGCTTGCGCGAGCGATGGCCCCTGGCACCACGCAGAGCACGTGAAGATCGTGTGGTCCTTGTAGCGAACGCTGACCGGCCGTTCGACGTCGACCTCGAATCCGGCGAGATCGTCCATCGTCAACCAGCCGCCGTTCTCCTTGTGGAAGCGCGCAAACGTGGCAGCGATGTCGCCGGTGTAGAAGGCGTCGCGCGCCGCCTGTAGGCCCGCCAGCCGGCCCTTGCCGGAATGGGCCTTTTCCTGGTCGCACATGTACTGAAGACTGCGCGCCAGATCCGATTGCACGAACAGATCGCCGACCCGGGGCGGACGTCCGTTCGGAAGGTAGATCGCCGACGTCGACGGCCACCGGCGGTAGTCCTCCTCGTACATGGTGATGACGTCGGACATCAGCGGATACATCGCGAAGCCGTCGCGCGCGAAGCGGATGGCGCCCTCAGCGACGTCGGAGAAGGTCATCGTGCCGTACTGTTCGAGCGCCTTGATCCACGTCGCGGGCGCCGCCGGAACCACAGTGCGCAGCAAACCTTTCGGTATCGCCCCGCCGTGGTTCTTGCGGAAGTACTCGGCTGACGCCGCCTTTGGCCACGTGCCGAGCCCCGCGAGCGAGATCACCTCGTCGCACTCGGCAAGGTAGATCAACGTCGGCGCGACACCGGCGACGTTGACGATGTCGCTTTGCAGCACGCCGAGCGCGAGACCTGCTGCGACGCCGGCATCGACCGCGTTGCCGCCCGCTTCGAGGACGCGGAACGCCGCGTGCGTCGCACCGAAGTGACCGGCCGCCACGATGTGGGTTTGCCCGGTAATCACGGGGCGATAGGTGGGGATGCCGATATCCGCTGTTGGTTGGGGCATGACCATGATGACATCGATCCTTCAATCCACGGTTTGTCCTTGTTCGGCACGCTTGACCAGATAGCGGCCGATCGGTCCGAGCGACCGGCCCGGCTCATCCCTTGCGTAGGATTTGACGACGAACGCGCGCTGCGGTCCGAGAAACTGGACTAGCGCCACAACGGCAAACAGCCCGTAAGCGACAGCCGACGCGATCCAGCCCGACTCCAGCAGGCAGAACACCGCCGGCAGCAGCGCCAACCGCTCATACCAGCGGAGCGGGCCGAGCATGAAACCGCTGATGGCGAATGTCGCGCAGAGGAGCGACAGCAGGGCGAGACACGCAAACCCGGCCTGCACGACCAGGCTAACATTCAGCCCGATGATCTCGGGATGCGCGACGAACAGAAACGGCAGGACGAAGCACGGCAGCGCGAGCCACATGCAGATCACAGACGTGCGCAGGAAGCCGCCGCCGGCAATATTGGCAGCAACCAATGCCGCGAGCGCTGTCGGTGGTGTGATGGCCGAGAGGTTGGCATAGAAAAACACGAACAGGTGGGCGGCCAGCAGCGGCACGCCGAGCTTGACCAGTGCGGGTGCGCCCAGCAGTGCCACCAGGATGTAAGCCGCCGAGGTCGGCACGCCGCAGCCGAGGATCAAGCACAGCACCGCCGCGACGACGAGGAGCAGCCATAGCGAGCCGTCGGCGATCAGCAGCATCAGATGCGACATCTTCTGGCCGAGGCCCGTCGTCACGAACATCTCGACGAGGACGTTGATGACGGCGACGACGATCGCCACCTGCGCGCCGCTGCGGGCGCCGGTGACGAGGGACAGACAGGTAATTCGCAGCATTTCGGTTGCCGCATGGGCCGGTCGGCGCCAGTGCTTGATCGCCTGCTTGATGATCTCGCCGCCGAGCATCAGCAGGCAGGTGTAGAGCGCCGCCAATCCTGGTGGCATGTCGTAGGAGAGGAGCCAGAACAGAAAGATCGTGGCAACGATGATGTGCACATGCTCGAGCACCGCCCGGCCGGTGCTCATCGCGTCCATCGCGCTGCTCTCGCCGAGATCAGCCGGCGAAACGGCGCCGATACCGTTCCGGATCGCTTCGATGTGGATGCTGACCATCATGTAGATGTAGAAGATCGCTGCCGGGAAGACGGTGGCGATCATCACGTCGTAGTATGGAATGCCGGTCAATCCGACGATGAGGAATGCCGTGAGGCCGAGGACGGGCGGCGTAATTTGACCGCCCGTCGAGGAGACCGCCTCTATTGCCGCCGCGAACTCGCGCGAAAATCCGCAGCGGCGCATGGTCGGGATCGTGTAGGGGCCCTGCGCGGCGACGTTGGCGACGGTGCTCCCCGAGATCATGCCGAACAGTGCGCTCGAGACGACCGCGATCTGAGCCGGGCCGGCACGCAGATGGCCGACAGCCGCGAACGACAGCTTCATGATGAGCGCGGTGCCGCCGGTCGCGACCAGCACGCCCGCAAACAGCATGAACATGAAAATGGTGCGCGCCGATTCCTCCGTCAGGCTCCCGAGCATGCCGCTGAACGAGGGGATCGACGTATACGAAATCAGCCGGTCGACGCTGATGCCGGAATGAAACAGCAGGCCGTCGGGAAACCAGTTGCCGAAATAGCCGTACAGCAGTCCCGCTGTGGCCATGGCGGGGATGATCAACCCCCATTCGAGCCAAGCCGCAATGAAGACCGTGAGCAGCATCAGGATCGCGATCCACTGATCGAGTTCGTCAGGAAACAGAACGCGATCTCGAATGATGGTGTCGTGCTCGACGTAGATATAAATGAGCGGAACGGCGGCAATCGCCGCCAGCACAATGAGCAGATGGCGGCGCCACGATTGTTCCGCCGTCGTTCGCAGCGCCAAGACAAGGAGTACCAGGACGGCGCTCATGTTGACGTGCACGTTCTTGAGCTGCGCCGACGGCCAGAAATAATATTTCGCTTGAAGCGCGTGGATCACGGCCAGAGCAATCGCGATCCCGCCGGCGGCAACGGTAAGCAGTATACGTCCCGGTGCATCGGCGCCGACGAGATCCCCGAGCCAGTCTCGCAGAATGGTGTGCGTCGGAACCCCCGCCATGGTCACAATCGTCCTTTCCGGATCGGGGGCTGAGGTCGCACGACTTGGAATCCGATGCTTGACCTCGTGTCCGTCACGTCGAATGATTGCAGCATAAAATTCCTCGCAGAAATGGAAAAATGCCATGACCCGCGAAAAATCTGTCACAGCCGCATCGATGACGCGGCGCCAGGCACTCGCCGCCGCTTCCAGTCTCGTCATCGGATCGAGCCTCGGCGGCTTTCGCCCTGCGCTTGCGCAGGCGGCACCATTGCGGTGGGGCTCGGCGAGTCTCGGCTCGACGGGGTACGTGATCATCGAGGCGCTCGCGTCGACCGTGAGCCGTCTGAGCGACGTCAAGGGATCTTCGGTTGCGACCGGCGGCGCGGTCGAAAACATGGCGCTTATCGGCCGCAAGGAAATCGATCTCGGACAGACGTCGTCGCTGGAATGGCCGATCGCTTATGCCGGTAGCGCGCCGTTCAAACAGAAGATCGAACCCGTCCAGCTGCTGTGTTACGCCATCTGGAGTCTGCATCCGATCGTGCGCGCGGACTCAGGGATCAAGACCATCAACGATCTTGTCGGCAAGCGCATCAGTCCAGGTCCCGCCGGCGGCAACACGGCGCTGCTGTGGCGGCTGATCTTCACCAAGGCTGGCCTCTACGACAAGGTGCGCTGGAATTTCGCGTCCTGGCGCGAAACGTACGACGGCATGAAAGCCGGCGCGCTCGATTGCATCGGGTCAATTCTGGTCGATGGACGGCCGTCAAGCATTCTCAACGAACTCGAGGCGACCGTGAAGGTAAGGCCGGTCGTCATCGAGCCGGATCTGATCAAGGAGGTCCAGAAGGATCAGCCCGGCACGATCCTTCACATTATCACTCCCGATCAATGGAAGACGCTGGACGGCCCGTTCCCGACTGCCGCCGCGTCGGGCATCCTGGGCACCCGTCCCGAGATCAGCAACGACACCGGCTACACCATCGTCAAGACGATCTACGAGAATGCCGACGACATCCAGAAGATCTCAAAGGATCTCGCCATGGTGCGGATCGACCAAGCGACGCGGTTCCTGCTGCCGGGCTTTCCGGTCAACGGAGGCGCGGCCAAGTATTACAAGGAAAAGGGCGTGTGGCGCGACGATCTCACCGCGCGAGCGTAGCTCTACAGTGTTCCACTGACGCCCCAGCCACAGGCGAACCGTGCCGAAGTGAACCATCGAGCAGAGTCCGCGGCTCTCGCAGCGGAGGGTGTTTGCACTCGACTGCGCTGACTAGAACTCGGCCCGTCGTTCGCGTCGCAAGTATCTACCCCAACGGCGATCGTAAGGATGCACCCTCTGTTCTGGCCCCCGTGCTGATTGCATAGGATTGCCACTGTTCGCCCAGGCAAAAAAGGACCCGACATAGTTTTGAACATTCCTGCGGCCCGAGGCCTGCAGTCGCCTCGCGACGATCGCCGATCTGTATCCGACCGAACAGTAGACGATCACCGGGATGTCGGATCTGACGATGGAGAGAAGATCTTCGTCTTTGCTCTCGACGGGTACATTGATTGCCCCAGGGATGTGACTTACCGCGAATTCCATCGGGTCCCTGACATCGACGAGCTGAAAGGCGGCGTCTTCGGAGGTCTTGGCCAGGAGACGCACGGCCTCAGTATCGATGTGCTGCACATCCGGAAAAAGCGAACGAACCTCCGCGATAGGTTCGGCAAGCTGAAGAGGCCCAGTTCCGCCTGTATCAAGAGCATCTATGCCGTGGGCGATCACTCCGAGCGTGATCGCAAGTCCGACACCCACAATTGCCCATCGTCTCGTTCGCACCGGTCGTCGTCTCCACATCTGGCTCTCCGGTTAAGATCGAGTTCGTCCAACCAGATCTCTATGTCGATCGAGATGCAGGCGGCATGATCCAGCTGCACAGCGCACTCATCGATCTTGCTCGCACTCAAACGACCCTAATGCATTAGGCGGAATGTGGCCGCGGCCGCGAATGCGCCCGTCGGCTTACAGCCTCCCGGAAGATTACAAAGAGAATTTTTGTTCCTGCACCGATGACGCCTCGGATCGTGCCCGACACCTTTGATCGACCGATGCGTCGGCGGTAGCGCACAGGAACCTCCTTGCACACCAGCCCACACTGCGCTGCGCGCACCTGCATCTCGACCGTCCAGCCATAGTCTGGGTCGGCCATGCGCAAGCGCTGCAGCGCGTCGAAGCGAATGGCTCGGAAGGGACCAAGATCGGTGAAGCGGTGCTTCCAGATTAAGCGAATGAGCGTGCAGGCGAGCCAATTGCCAAATACCTGCTGAGGAGTGAGTGCCCCCGTCTCTCGATCGCCGAGAACGCGGGAGCCAAGAACGAAGTCCGCTTCACGCGCCGCAACGGGCGCCACGATCATTGCCATTTCGGTGACGTCATCGCTTGCGTCGCCGTCCAGGAATACGACAATGTCGACGGGTGGCAACGCTGCAAGTGCCCGCAGGCACGCGCTCCCATATCCGCGTCGCGGTTCGACGACGACCTGCGCGCCGAGACGACGGGCGACATCGCCGGTACCATCTGTCGAGCCGTTGTCTGCTACGATCGTATGGGCAACCCATGAGGGAATTGCCGAGAGCACCGAAGGCAGTGCCTCGGCTTCGTTGAGGGCGGGAATGATGACCGCGACAGTCCCATAGTTGCATTCAGTCGGACTCATGCGCGCATTCTCTCTCTTGAAGCGACACAGCCAGCTGGGCGTCCATTTAGCTTCTCCCATGCCAGCCAAGCCAGCACCGGGACCGAATGCAAGAACGCCGCGCCGAAGAAGAATGCGTCTCCACGGCCGTCCGCCCAGAAGGGATAGAACAGATAGTAGAAGGGCAATGTTGCTGAGGCGAGGAGGAGCGGCCAGTTGCGGACGATGGCTGCCAGAGGCAGAAACCAGACTGCATACCATGGGAATTGTGCGGGTGAGAGGTAGAACACCGCAGCGGTCACGATAAGATAGGCTCCGACGAGATGGCGAGGGCTACTGTCGGCGCGTCGGGTCACCGCGGTCGATATTGCAAGAGCAGAAAGTCCCACGAAAACGCGCAGCGCGCGCTCGGCGCTGGCGGGATCGATCAGGTGGCTTAGTAGGAAGACTGCCCATGCAAAGAAAGCATTGTTATTGCCCCAGCTCAACGCATAGGCAGTTAACCCGGAGCCTGGGTGCAGGGCGGACAAGGCCAAAGGGCCGATTGCGGCAGCAAGTACAATCGCAAAAGTAACACAGGTGATGAGGAGCTTCAGAGGCTCGCGTCGCACGCGTGCGAGAACAAGCGGGAGCAGCAGCACTGGCCAGATCTTAACACCCGCGGCGATGCCAAGAAATGCGGCGGCCGAATAGGTTCGATACCGAACCATCATCAGAAGCGCAGCGAGCACAAAAGCAGGCACCAGTGCGTCGACGTGCGCGAGGCCGACCACGGAAAAGGCGGCCATGGGGTTCCACCAATAAAGGACGGACCAGAGCGCCGAGATCTTGAGCACGGAGAGCATCGCCAGGATGAGAAAAAACGTTGTGACCTCGGCGAAAAGAAAGACAATCCTGAGGCCTTCGATCGAGAAGGGGGCGATCATGTGAGCGATCGCGAACGAGAACTGCGCTGACGATGGGTAGATCGTGCGGAGATCAGGAAAGGAGATTCGGTTGAGCGTTTCCTGGCCGGCCGCGGCAACTGCTGAATATTCATGTGGGACCGCTTCCGCGCCAAGGAATTGTTCGGGTGGATAGCGATAGGGATCGAGGCCGGAAGCCACGACTGCCCCATCCCACAAGTAGCGTTGGAAATCGTCCTCGAGGGGCGTTGGTCCGCCGAACCAAACAAGCCGCATGGCCAGTCCAGCAAGAAAAACGATCAGTACGGCGAGGCGGCACGGCCGCAGCAAAGCGATCCGCGGTGCTAGTACGAGTAATACAGCCGTTGGCCCGGCAAGTCCCACCAGCAACGGCAAGACCGACGAGACCGAGGTAGCGGTTTGATGGTTGAGTTCACGCGTCAGCCAAGTCAAAGTCATTTGAGCGAAGACAACCGTAAGGCCGCCAAGGGCGAGGCGGGCCAATGCCGCCGTCGCTTGAGATCCCGCGTGTGTGCGCAGGATATGCCGAGAATTCGCGCCGATCATTGCGTGGTGCGCGTCGCGTCGTTCAATGACCAATCATAGTCATCTTCGGAGATCGCCACACCAGGTCCGAGGGCTGCGGCAAGATCGGGGGCGGCGTACTTTCGCAGATGCTCGATGATACCCGCGTCACTTCCGCCGAAATCTTCCCTGAACCATCGGAAGATGCTGGACACCCTGAGCGGGCGCGATGTCGAAGGCTCCTTGAACGCGTTCAAGAATGCAGAGAGGCCTGGGCGATCGGTCGGCAGCATCGTGACGGCGCGGGAATGGTTGATGAAGTCGCGTGCTGCAGCATTTAGATCCGTCTCAAGGGACTTGGCCGACCACGCCTTGGGTTGCAGATTGGGGCACCCGAAGGACGCGCAGTTCACGGCGTAGTGGACCCGAGGATCCCCGAACGTGGGACGAAGAACGCCGTGCTCGATATCGTCGAGCGAGTAGTCTTTGCCTTCGACTCTTACGCGCTTGGTCCGCCATGGGCCGCCATACGCTTTCGGATCGAAGAAACCGTCACTGCTGATCTGCCGAATGGAGGCGATTGGGTACTTGTCCAGAACCACATCGAGAGTCACTGCATTGTAGAGATTGGCCCAGTACGCAAACGCCTCGGCCCGCGCCATCTTTGACGGCACGCGAGCTTCTAAATCACCGATGTAGCTTTTAAGCCGCATGTGATCGGACGTGTTCGCTTTCCAACTCTTGTAGTCCACGCGGTTTACTCTATCCGCGCTCGCCACCACGTAACGAGCCAATAACTTGTTGAACACCTCATCAGTGCCCGTGGCCATTGCCGATGCGTGACCAGTTGCAAGGAACAAGAGGCACACCAGAGCTAGGAGTTGATTGAGCCCTTTCATGGCAGCACTCCGGGTGCAGCCTCTTCGCAGTCTTTGCGCGCGCTTCCACACGAGGCACCTCCAAGAACACAGAATGTCGAGCAATACTTGTGGGCCAGATGGACGGGCGTACTTGCTTCCGCGAGCGTTCGGCCGAGTTCAAAGCGTGCGTCGTAGGGCAGAAGTGTGCAGGCAAGGACCACGGGCTCTTCGGTGTCCTTCCGCCGAACGACCATGCGCGCATCGGAGCACATGATGCCGTCAGGCGAGACACCGAGAATTGCCCAACAGGCCGGCGTGATTTCTGGCGGATCCGCCATAGGGCTCATTTCAGGCAAGAGTAAGAGTTGCCGGGGATCAGCGCAGTCAATCTCGATTCCGTGCGCCGATAGTACGTCGCCGAAGCCGGTGCGGATTTCTTCCTCGGTGTTGCCCGACAGATAGCGCCCTGCGATCTCTATGTTGACGCCAGAATCACTCAGCCACTTCAGCCCCTCAAGTGCCTTGGCAAAGCTGCCGCGACCCCGTTCCTTATCGTGCACTTCTTCGCTGAAATCATCGAGAGAAACACGCAGGCGCATTGCCTGACCATACCGTCTGGCCAGTCCAGCAATGACGACCTTGCGCCGCATCATCGGGCGCTTGGCGTTTGTGAGGGTCAGGGTCTCGAATCCGCGTGCGAGTGTTTCGTCAAGTATCGCGGGAAAACTTGCGCTCATGAAGGGTTCGCCACCCGTGAACCCGATAAGCCGTGTTGGCAGGCGCTCTCGAGCAATCTCGTCGAGGTACAGTTTTACATCGTCCAGGGACAGGTAGGCTAGGCGATCATTTCGCGGCGAGCTCTCGATGTAGCAGTTGGCGCATGTGATGTTGCACAACGTGCCCGTGTTGAACCATAGCGTCTCCAATTTCCGCAGCGGCACGCTGGCGCGCCGCTCTCCCTTCGCAGTCAAGTGTATCAACTCGAATTTTTTAAACTGTAGCCGCGCATTCATTGTCGTTAGATGCTCCGGCTTCGCTTACGGCAAAAGGAGGTGCGCTTCAGTGTCTGCGCCGGGCGGATTGGTTCCAAAGGGTCCCGGACCGCATTACGGCTCTTCAATGCATTCGTTAGGTGCAGCCGCAGCGTTACATGGATCACGACTTCGTGACACCGGCAGCGTCCTTTTCGGCCCGGATCACGCTCCAGGGACCGTGTAACGAACCTTTCCATCCCAGCGAACTTCAGTTCGGCACAGAGACGCAGCGCGCCTCAGGAAATGTGGTCGCAAGCGAACGTGGCTTCGCGGAAGAACCGTGCCGGTCTATTTCGAAAAGGTTGCGCCGGGGACAGCTTCCCACTGCCTGAAGAGCTACCCATCCTGTTAAAGGATCGTCGCGCGTGGTCGGTCCTGTTCGTTCTCGCCCTCCTTGTTGGCGCGCGTGCTTCGGGTTTGGATCGCTACCTCTCGATGGATGTGCTGCGTGCCAACCACAGCGAGTTGATGGCCTTCGTGCAGGCGAACAGAATGTTTGCGGCCGCGCTTTACATGGCGGCCTATATCGGCGCCGCAGCGTTTTCGTTGCCCGGCGCAACATTTCTAACGTTGACCGGTGGATTTCTGTTCGGAGCACTGGCGGGAACGCTGTTGACCGTCGTCGGGGCGACTGTCGGCGCCACGATCGTCTTCCAACTGGCACGTTGTTTCAGCACAAATCCTCTCGAGCGCGCCGGACCGAGAGCTCAACTCATCGCGAACAATCTCAGCAACAATGCTTGGTCGTATCTTCTCGTTCTTCGTTTGGTACCCTTGGTCCCATTCGTCCTTGTGAATTTGATTCCAGCATTCGTTGGCGTGCGCAGTACAACGTTTGTCGTGACAACATTTTTTGGGATCATGCCGGGCACCTCCGTGTACTCGTTGGCTGGGGCTGGCCTGGGAACGGCCCTTGAAGGCAACAAACCCATCTCCTTGAAAAGCATCCTTTCAACCGAGATCCTACTCGGACTAGTAGGACTGGCAGCACTAGCGCTTGCCGCGATCCCTCTGAGGAAGTGGCTACTCAAAGATGAGGCCGCACCTAAATGACGAGGGCGGCCAAGGGGACGTTTGCGGGTATCCTGCACCAACTCCCCGCGATGGCAAGTGCGCGGGCGCCGACCATTTTGCTTTGGTCGGCAACGTCACCTTACCTGCTGCGAAGGCATTGGCTTTGAGCTGACGATCAAGTCGCGGAGGCGTGCGGGCCCTTGCGCAATTGGAACTCACTCCGTTCGGCACACGTTCCTCAGGAGGCTCGTGGAGAGCAGAAAGGGGCGGAGTCGATATGCCGAGTAAAGAGTTGATCGCCGAGATCCGCGCTGCGGCGGCGAGTCTGATTACGGCTGCGGGCGCTGCGGAAAACGGAGACATAACGGCGGCGGAGATTATCATCGAGGACGCCCTGTTCCGGGCGGAGAGCCTATTGAGCCGGATCAGGAAGTATGAGTTTTCGGTCGAGTCCAAGCCGCCTCCTTCTGAAACGCCGACCGGCAAAAAGCTCCGATAGCTGAGTTTGGAACCTAGGGCGCGGTTCGATGTTTAGACATGAGACGCTGAGGCCATGTTCAGCCTCCATTGCCGGCAAGCCCCCGATTGCCCGGCAACCATTATCCCGCTACGCGCTTCCCTCCGCGTGGCGGGCTTTTCGTTTCGTTGTCCGCCCCGGACATGTTTCGGGGTGCGCGAACACGGTAGCGGCGTCTTGACGTCTCGAAGGGGCACATCATATTTTTGATGATGACAGCAACAGGGGAGGTTGTGTCATGCGCGAGCGTCGGATGTCGGACGGAATCTCGTTTGCCCCCGAAACCCAGCACGTGTTTAGGCAAGCGTTTGACGAGGCTTGGGAGCATATCGCCGACAAGTTCTCGGCGGCTGAAATCGAAGCGGCAAGGGATCAACTGGCTGAGGCGGTCATGAGTATCGCGCGTGAAGATAGCGCCGATGTTGCTCGGATAAGGGAGGCTGCTATTCGGGCGATGGAGCGGCAGTATCCGATGCACTTTCAGTCACGCGACTCTGGACAAAGCGAACGGGGTGGGTGACGGGGTCGGCCGGAGAGAAATGTCGTGTTGGATCAAGGCTGAGAAGTTTTCAACTGTTTGCTATCGCGGCGTTCTGCGCCCTTTGTGTCGACAGTGCTGACTGCTGACTTGCGACCGTCTCGCACGCAAAGCTTCGGGCTTGGAGATGGTCCAAACTACCCTGTCTGGGTGGGGCCACATTGCCGCTATCCACGGGTCGAACTGCCGTGCTTCCGTGGGCCATGGAAAACATCTTCAATAGTCGCGTTTGGATATTCAGCCATCCCCGAATCAATTCTTGCTGAATATTTAAAGATCCCAGAATTACTTTTTCGCAAGTCGAGGGAACTCTGGAAGGCGCCTGCTGTTCAGGGTAACAACAGGAAAAACTGCCATGGAAAAATCAACAATCAAGGCGCTTGGGAAAGGTCTCAAACAAGAGATGCGCATCCCTGAAGACCTTCCATTCCCCATCCAAAAAGCACTGCAGGCCCTCAGTGAGCTTCCCGAGGTTTCAGAACGTCAGGCCGAAACGCCTCACGAAGCAAGCAACGGCACAGGCCGGCTGAAAGGCTCTTAGGTTGAGATGGAGGGCTCGGAAGGATCTTTGGCACGCCCGCAGGGAATAGGGGAGTATGTGGTCCGCGGAGCTCTCAGTGAAATCCAGCGACACGGTGGCATGGCTTTCTGAATTTTCCATCTGCTCGTTACTTGGTCCGGAGATCGTTTCGTTTTGCACGAGCATCGGCTGCGCCTAAACCGTGTCACTTTTGAAAGACACGAGCAAACAGGTGGCACGTGTCCGAATTTTCATCAATCTGAGTTCTTGCGCATCCGTTGAAGAATAAGTCCATATGATGCACGACCCTGGCGATCTCGCCATTCAGCGAAGAAGAGACGTTGTTGCGATCAACGTCTCGCCGCGGAAGCGACCTTCAGAGAAGAACTGACGTGTCACAACGGAACGATTCATTCTATGGAATCAACGAGCCCCGGTTTGAAGGTCGCCTCAACTATGTGACAGCCTTCCTGATCTCAGCACTTGCTCCGGCCATAACGCTGGCTGCATTGGCCCGCTCAATTGAAATCGTGCCGCTCGCGTTCGCGATGGCGATGCTACACGCTTTGGTGCTTGGCCTTCCGCTGCTTTTGATTTTCAAAAGCACGCGCTGGGTCAATTTTATCTCCTGCACGTGTATGGGCGCTGTTATTGGCGCACTTCCAGTCGCTGTGCTCACTTGGCCGATGGGATTTTGGCGAAACCTGAAACAATCGACTGTCAATGGTCTGCCGACCGTCGTGGATGGTCTTCCGACGGCTGCTGGATGGTCCTACTACTTTCAAACCGTGCTCTACCTTGCCCTGCTCGGTGCACTCGCCGGAACTGCATTCTGGATTGCCCTGAAAATAACGGGAGAGACCGATCGGCGGAAGCGATCACGGGCGCTTCGGACAAGTGACCATTGATGTCACTTAAGGTCGTCGATGCGGTTCGGACGTTCGCGAAATGAACACTCGCCTCGCTATCAGACTTGTCGTCGATCGTATCGCGGAGCATGGCCTAGCAGGAGAGTAAGTCGTCATCCGTTGTGGATATCGGAACATTTCCAAGGGGCTTCGTTGTCTCGATCACCTCTGTCACGGTGACGTCGGTGCGGCATCCGGTTTCATCCATGCTCTGCCGACCGCCTTGGAGCTACTCATCGATGCGGTGAGCCATGCGATCGAGGTTGATTTGAAGAAATCTCTGATTGCTGCCGAGCAATAACAGAGGGGGACAGAATTTCCGTCTCCAACATTTTTCCGCCGCGGCGCAGAAGTCGTCGGCGTTCTGCTCGCTGCCATTGAATTGCCTTTCCTCTTCTCTACTTATTGCTACGACCTCCGCGAGTCCAAGGGTGAAGTCTGTGCCGCCGGCCGCTCTCTGGCACTAAGCGCGATCACACGGCCGCGATGAGGGTACTTCCCGGAACGTGTGAGGTTTCATGTCGCTTGTGTTGCGAGAGGGTGTTCAACGCCTTGAGGTCACGACGCGCGTGACGCTTGGTGTTCTGGCGCTGGCCAGCGGCGTCTATACCTACCTCGGCGTCCGCGACCTGCTTAACGGGAACGCCACCGTCGTCTTTTTCGCCGCCGTTATCTACGCCGTTGCGGTGTCGGTCGGGATCTATGCTTTTTGGACTTACTTGATGCGGTTCTTGCCCCACGTGCGGGACGGGTGGAGCCGTGGACTTCTTTTCGCGTGCATGGCTCTCGGATCTCTTATGATCGTCGCCATGTCGGCTTGGCTCAATGCATCCGCGCTCGCCGGCGCTGCAGCGATCCAGCAGCACCTATCGGTCATGGTTCAATCGTACACCCGCGATCTCGATCAAGCGCACAACAACGCGCTCGCGGCACAAGGCTTATTGCCCGACATCCAAATGGCGAGCACGCGTTTCGCCAAGCTGGCAGATGCAGAGCGGGGTGGTTCTCTCACTGGAACGTCTGGCTCGGGCACGGTTGTTCAACTCCTTACTCAAATGTCCGCCCAGCTCGACAACCTCGCCAAGGAAGTCGGCCAATCTGGAGAGAAGGTCAAAGCCCTGTACGAACAGGGTGGCAAGCACATCGAGCGGATGCGGACCCTCATTTCCGATCGCGGGCCGATCAACGAGCGCAGCGACAATTTTGCGCGCGAGACCATGTCGCTTTTGGGCGTCATCGCGTCACTGCAGCAGACCTCTGTCGCCCCGGCAGTCAAGCGCGCCGCTGACGGTCTCGTCTCCGGCTTCATCGCGCCGGCGGCCGGCGGTCGCGGTGACCTGGCGGAGCGACAGACGAGCGTGGTCGGTAAAGTCGAGCAAGCGGTCGCGGCTCAGGCCAAGGCTCTTTCCGATACCGCGGAAAAGATTTTGGCGCGCCCCGCGATCGAGCCTCAGCGGTTCCAATCGCTGTCGACCGCCGAGGCCGTTCTCCGCTACGCCGGCGACTTCATTCCGAGCTGGGCCGGAGCGATCTCGATCGATTTGATGCCGGCGGTTCTCGTCTTTATCCTCTGTGTCGTTCATGCCCATGTTCGGCGCGAGGGGGAGCCTGCCGAGACGGATGCGATGTCGGCCGCGCAGCTGCTCGCGGCCTTGCGCATCGCTCGTGAGGTTGAGCACGCGTCGCATCGGATCTCTGTGGCCGGAATGGCGGCGCCCTCTCCCGCGGCATCGCTGATCGAGGAGAATGTCACGCCGATTTCGGGTGTGCGCTCGGCGAAGAAGGAATGATGAAGATGGCCTCCGTCGATTCGTGGAAGGGAGCCGTCAGTCGAAGTCTGGGGGGCATCACGGATGAGGCTGTCCTGCGGTGGCTGCTGCGCGGCATGATTGCCGTCACCGTTGTCGTCGTTGGTCTCGACTATGGGGAGATGCACCGTCGGAGCGCCGAGCGTGACCTGCAGGTCGATGTACCCACGGTGGAGCCGGCACTGGAACATGACCGTCCCCCAGTCGGGTCTCCGATGCCGCAGCGCCAAGCGCCGAATGCTCGCCTTCGAGAACGGATGACGTTCGAGCTCGCGAGCGACGGCCGGCTTCTGGCGACGGGCGCCATTGCTCCAGGAAGTGCGACAGCCTTCGCAGAGGAAATCGACAAACGCGGCTCATACGTGAAGACGGTGGTGCTCGAGTCGCCTGGCGGCTCCGTTCACGACGCCCCGGCGATGGGCCGGCTTATTCGCAAGAAGGGGTTTGCGACCGAGGTTCCAGCCGGGAAGTATTGCGCTTCGTCGTGTCCGCTCGTGTTCGCGGGAGGTGTCGACCGGCGCGCCGGCAAGGGTGCCGCCATCGGGGTCCACCAAATATCGGCCGTCGGCCAGGTCCAGACCGACGAGATGGCCGCAGCGCAGCGCATGTCAGCGATGTGCCAGAAGTATCTCCGGGACATGGGCGTGGACCTGGGCGTCTGGCTCCATGCGATGGAAACCCCCAAGACGTCTTTGTACTATTTCAAACCCGCAGAGCTGAGGGCGCTCAAGCTGGTCACAGCGACGGCATCATAGTGCTGAGCGAATACCGGCCACTGCCCGCCCAGTCCGCCGGCGCCGGCCCCAGATGGATTGGCTGATCAATTATCAATAGCCGCGGCGGTTGCGGGGCTCCTGCCGCAGACGAGGGCGTGGATCGTACCATGCCGCGGGCGCCATCTAGCTGATCTTCGCCACAACGGGTCCTGACTGGGTGGCAGCATTGGCTTTTACGACATTAAGGTGCGTCGACAGCGAAAGCGGGAAGTCGGGCCTTTGCCGGACCGCGAGAATGGCATCGATACCGATGAGGCTCACCGCACCCCCGATGACGCACGCTTCGTGGTTGGTGCGGTATTTGCCGACAGCCATAACAACCGCCTCAAAAAACGGCATGGGGCCGAACGTGTACCAACGGCCGTCGGGTTCGCAAAACATGTAATGTGAGGGTGAAGAGTACGAGATCTGATCCCGCCTAGACATGAGCACGCCTGCCGAACAATTGTGGACCTTTCCACAACTGTGCGCATCGCCACAAGTTCCTGACAATTTGAGCGACGGAGCAAAAATACTCGGTGTCATGCATCGATGCGTCCGATCCCACGCGTTCGCGACGACGACGCGGCGCAGTTACTCCAGATTCCGCCAACGACGCTGATGTCGCGGCTGAAGTCGCTGGGGCTGAAATAATAGTCTCTCGATCCGACGATCGCATCGCGTTTCTCCTGTTTCTTCGGGGTGGGGCGAAACGGGAGGTGCGAGAGCGGCTCGATTTCGCCTATGATGCGCTACATTCGCTCAGGTGGGCGCACGGGGCCGAAACATGCTGAAAGACCGTTACGACAATCCCCTCACGACCCCATCGGTCGCAGCTCGCGATTGCTATGTTCGTGGCGCCGACGCCCTGCTTTCCGCCAATATCGGAGCTGAAGAGGCATTCCGCGAGGCCATCGCAGCGGATGACGGCTTTGCGCTGGCCTACATTTCTCTCGCGCGCACACTGCAAATCTATGGTCGCGCCGCTGAGAGCAAAGCGCCGCTGGCGCGCGCGCTCGAGCTGGCCCCTCGCACCACTGGGCGCGAGCAGGGTCATATTGCCATTTTTGAGTGCATCCTGACCGGCAGGGGTGCCGATGGTTTGGCGCTGATCCGCGAGCATATCAAGGTATGGCCTCGCGACGCCTTCGCGCTCGCACCTGCAACGAGTGTGTTTGGCCTCATCGGCTTTTCGGGCCTCAAGGGACGCGAAGAGGACCAGCTCGCCCTGCTTGCGCCTTTGGCTGACGTCTATGGCGACGACTGGTGGTACCGCAGCCTGCTTGCCTTCGCCGAGTTGGAATTGGGGCATTTCAATCGGGCATTGCCAAATATCGAAGCGTCCCTCAAGGCGTTTCCGCGCAACGCAAATGCCGCGCACATCCGATCGCACCTCTATTACGAGGTCGGCGAGCGGCGCGCTGGACTGGCCTTTCTCAACGATTGGGCGCGCGATTATTCCCGAAGTGGCGCCTTGCACTGTCACGTGAGTTGGCATCAGGCGCTGTGGTCGATGGAACTCGGCCATACCGATGACGCCTGGCGGATCTATGAGCAGGATCTGCGTCCCGATGCGGCTTGGGGGCCGCAGATCAACGTGCTCACCGACTGCGCCTCGTTCCTCTTTCGCGCGGAGCTTGCCGGCGAACAGCG
>LNFM01000798.1_pt1 | contig 75008 bp, 66 predicted proteins | sample 596031 | NCBI WGS metagenome assembly LNFM01 (sample SAMN04254537, study PRJNA301005) | activated carbon metagenome | isolation source: dual media filters at the Ann Arbor, Michigan drinking water treatment plant | place: USA: Ann Arbor
ATCAATTTACGCCCGCGAAAACGCCTGGGCTGGAAGACGCCGTACGAAGTTTATGCAGGGGTGAGCGTTGCACTTATGTGTTGAATTCAGGAAGCAATTCCCCAAAGTCACCTTTGAACACGCCACCGGCTACAAGCAGGACAAGAACCTCGGCACCTACCTGTCGCGCTCTTATGAAGGCCGTTACGTCGGCGGCTTCCTCGCCGCGAAGATGACCAAGACCAAGAAAATCGGTTATGTCGCCTCCTTCCCGATCCCGGAAGTGATCCGCGACATCAACGCCATCCAGCTGGCTTTGGACAAGTACAACCCCGGCACCGAAATCAAGGTGGTGTGGGTTAACTCCTGGTTCGATCCGGGCAAAGAATCCGATGCGGCCAACGCGTTGATCGACCAGGGCGTGGACGTGGTGTTCCAGCACACTGACAGCCCGGCGCCGATCCAGACCGCCGAACGCCGTGGCGTTTACTCCGTGGGCTATGCCTCGGACATGGCGCACTTCGGGCCTAAGGCCGTACTCACCTCGATCGTCAACGACTGGGGCCCGCACTACGTCAAATCCACCCAGGCGGTCATCGACGGCACCTGGAAATCCGAAGATTTCTGGGGTGGCCTGACCGAAGACACCATCAAGCTGCCGATCAGCGACCTGGTGCCGGCGGATGTCAAAGCTGAAGCTGAGCAAATCATCGCCGACATCAAGAGCGGCGCCTTCCACCCGTTCACCGGCCCGATCAAGGACCAGAGCGGCGTCGAGAAGATCCCGGCCGGCGTCGCCGCGACCAACGCCGAACTGGCCTCGATGAACTACTACGTGGAAAACGTGAAGGCTGAATTGCCGAAGTAAGCGGCTGGCTGTGGGAGGGGACGCGCGGCGATCCGTTTTAGCCGCGATTCTTTCAAGTATGAAGAACAGTCGCGGCTAAAGCCCCTCCCACGAACATCACCGATGCCGTCCCTGCTGGCTATCAGCAGAACCGCATCAGAAGGACGATGCCTTAACTGGCATCGTCCTTTTTCGCTGCCCTGGGTACGAGAAGACTCGCAGCACCGCCCCACCCGGAGCCTCTATGAACACCCTACCGATTATCGACATTGCCTCGCTCTACAGCGACAACCAAGACGCCTGGCCCGCCGTGGCTGAGCAGATAGACCGCGCCTGCCGCGAGTGGGGCTTTTTCTACATCACTGGCCACCCGATCAGCCCGGCACGTATCGCCGAATTGCTCAGCGCCGCCAAAACCTTCTTCGCCCTGCCGGCTGCAGAAAAGCTCAAGATCGACATCACCCAGACCGCCCATCACCGTGGCTACGGCGCGATTGCCACCGAGCAGCTCGACCCGAGCAAACCGAGCGATCTCAAGGAAACCTTCGATATGGGTTTCCACATGGACCTCAATCATCCCGAGGTGCTGGCCGGCAAACCGCTGCGCGGGGCCAATCGGCATCCCGACCTGCCCGGTTGGGAAACACTGATGGAACAGCACTACGCCGATATGCAGGCGCTGGCGCAAACCCTGCTGCGCGCCATGACGATTGCCCTGGATATCGACCGCGACTTTTTCGACACGCGTTTTCATGAGCCGATCAGCGTGCTGCGCATGATCCACTACCCGCCGCGTCACACCGCCAGCAGTGCCGAGCAGCAAGGCGCCGGCGCGCACACCGACTACGGCTGCGTCACCCTGCTCTACCAGGACGACGCCGGCGGCCTGCAAGTGCGTGCCCGCGATGGCGGATGGATAGACGCGCCGCCAATTGCCGGTAGCTTCGTGGTCAATATCGGCGACATGCTCGCGCGCTGGAGCAACGACCGTTACACCTCGACCCCGCACCGGGTGATCAGCCCATTGGGCGTGGATCGCTACTCCATGCCGTTCTTCGCCGAACCGCACCCGGATACCCTGATCGACTGCCTGCCGAACTGCTCCAGCGCCGACAACCCGGCCAAGTATTCCCCGGTGACCAGCGCCGACTACCTGCTGTCGCGCTTCGCCGACACCTATGCGTATCGGCGGGAAGAATCCGGTCACGCCTAGGGTCTGTGGGAGGGGCTTTAGCCGCGACGTTGCCAAAGCCAACGCTGTCGCGGCTAAAGCGGATCGCCGCCCGGCCCCTCCCACACTCTGGCATTTCACGTAGGGTGGATCGGGGCGCGTAGCTGACGCTGTTTTCATCCACCACCGGCGTCGCCACGCAGCTCGCTGGTGGACATAAAAAGCGATGTCCACCCTATATAGCGCCACACATCGTCAACAAGCCGTACCGATTCGGCTAAATCCTGTCCTACCGGTTAAACTTTCGCGCAACCACGCCTGATAACGAGATCTGACCATGTACGACTGGCTCAACGCCCTGCCCAAGGCCGAACTGCACCTGCACATTGAGGGGTCGCTGGAGCCCGAGTTGCTGTTTGCCCTGGCCGAGCGCAACAAGATTGCCCTGCCCTGGAACGACGTTGAAGCGCTGCGCAGCGCCTACGCGTTCAACAACCTGCAGGAGTTTCTCGACCTGTATTACGCCGGGGCCGACGTGCTGCGCACCGAGCAGGATTTCTACGACCTGACCTGGACCTACCTGCAAAAGTGCAAGGCGCAGAACGTCATCCACACTGAGCCGTTCTTCGACCCACAGACCCACACCGACCGGGGCATTCCCTTTGAAGTGGTGCTGCGCGGCATCAAGCAGGCGCTGGTCGATGGCGAGAAGCAGTTGGGCGTCAGCCACGGTCTGATTCTGAGTTTTCTGCGGCATCTGCCCGAAGAAGAAGCGTTCAAAACCCTGGAACAGGCCAGGCCGTTCCGCGATGCGTTTATCGCCGTCGGCCTGGACAGCTCGGAGATGGGCCACCCGCCCAGCAAGTTCCAGCGCGTGTTCGACAAGGCGCGCAGTGAGGGCTATCTGACCGTCGCCCACGCGGGCGAGGAAGGCCCACCCGAATACATCTGGGAAGCCCTGGACCTGCTGAAAATCGAGCGTATCGACCACGGCGTGCGCGCCATCGAGGACGAGCGGCTGATGCAGCGCATCATCGACGAGCAGATCCCGCTGACCGTCTGCCCGCTGTCCAATACCAAGCTCTGCGTGTTCGACGACATGCGCCAGCACAACATCCTGCAGATGCTCGAACGCGGGGTGAAGGTGACGGTGAACTCGGACGACCCGGCCTATTTCGGCGGCTACGTCACCGAGAACTTCGCCGCTCTGTACGACAGCCTGGGCATGACCCAGGAGCAGGCCAAGCGCCTGGCGCAGAACAGCCTGGATGCACGACTGGTTTAGGCAAAAGCGTCGCGGCTAAAGCCCCTCCCACAGAGCGTATGAACTGTGGGAGGGACTTTAGCCGCGACAGATAAAAGCAACTCAGTGATCGAGCTTGCGCCGCTTGCCAGTAACCATCGACAGCGGCAGGTTTTCCTTCAGGCGGTAGCTTTCAAACAGCGCCGCCGCGATGTGCAGGCCCACCAGGGCCATCAGCCCATCGGCGCAGAATTCATGGAGTTCCAGCGGTAAATCCGCGCCCCAGAAGTAATCGACCTCCTCCATCAGAAAGCCGGTCACGCCCAGGCCGAGCATCAACAGCATCATGCCGATCATCACCAGGCCGCCCAGCGGGGAATGCCCCATGCGGTGGTAATCACGCCCGCTGACCAATGCCCGCAGGTGTTCGGCCAGGCGCGCACGGGTCGGCCAAAAGTCCGCCCAGCGCGCTGCCGGTGTGCCGATAAAACCCCACACCAGGCGAACCGCCAACCAGGCCACGGCGTAGTAACCGAACCAGCGGTGCCAGTTCTCGCCCTCTTCGGTGAAGAAGTAATTGGCCAGGAAAGCGCTCGCCAGAGACCAATGGAACAACCTGACCAGCGGGTCCCAGAGGCGTGTGGTGGTGGCGTTCATCAGCCGTCGATTTCGCTTTTGATGACCTTGCCATCGACCGGATCGAAGTAGATTTCGACCTTCTGGCCTTCTTTGTTGAAGCCGTAGATTTCGTAGCAGTTGCCACCGGTGACTTTGAACTTGTTGATTTTATAGCCCTGGGCTTTGAGGTCAGCCTGGAACTTGTCCTGGTCCTGCCACTGCGCCTTGTCGGCGGTGGTGCATTGGGTGGCCGCGAAGGTCAGCGGGCTGGCCAGAACCAGAGACAGCAGAAGCAATTTGCGCATGGTGAAGTCCTCGTGATGCAGGGGAAGGTGTGTGTCTGCGGGGACTACTGTCGCGCCTGAACCTTAAGGCTGTATTAGCGCGTGCAGATTCATCGCGCGGATGTGGAAGGGGCTCTAGCCGCGAGCTTTTGAGCCGCGGCTAAAGCGGAATGCCGCCCAACCCCTCCCACGACTGGACACCTCAGAAGTCGTAATCGACCTTGGCCCACAACGTCCGGACTGGCTCATCGATCCGGGTCTCGGCGGGGAAGCCGAAACCGGCATCGCCGCCCAGGTTGAGGTGCTCGGCGTAGTGTTTGTCGAGCAGGTTATCCACCCCGGCGCTGAGCTTGACCTGCTTGGTTAAACGGTAAGCACCGTTGAGCGAGAGCACCCCGAAGCCGGCGCTGTCGCTGAAGTCCTGCCCCACCACGTTGCCGCGCCCGTCCGCAATGCGGCCCTGGCCATCGACCACCCGCCACAGGGCGCCAACGCTCCAGTCGTCGCGTTGGTAAGTCAGGCCCAGGCGTGCTTCCAGTGGCGGCATCTGCGGCAGCGCTTCGCCGTCGCTGCTGTTCTTGCCCCAGGCGTAGGCCAGGGTGGCATCGGTCTTCCAGTTGGTACTCAGGTCATAGGCCACACCCAGCTCGCCGCCCATGATGCGTGCGTCGACGTTATCGGCCTGGGTGCTCATGCCGCGGTAGTCGAACAGGATATAGTCACGCACCTGGCCGACATAGGCCGAGGCCCAGGCCTGCAGGGCGTCGCCCTTGTACTGAATACCGACATCCAGCTGGGTGGTCTTCTCCGGCTGGATGCCGTCGAAGGCGTTGTCCGCGCCAGCCGGGCCATTGAGGCCGGCGGAGAACAGCTCCCAATAATCGGGGAAGCGCTGCACGTGACCGATACCGGCGTAGACGGTGGTCGGCGAGCCGGACAGATCATGCTCGTAGCGTACGAAGCCACTCGGTAGGGTATCGGCGCGGGTCTCGCCCGCCGTCGGGTTGGGCGTCGACATGCCCATCATGTCGCTGAAGTTAGGCCGGTAATCCTTGACCGAAGCACGATCCAGGCGCGCGCCGGAGACCAGTCGATCACGCTCAGCCATGCGCCAGGTGGACTCGGCGAATACACCGTAGTTGTGCATCAGCGCGTCCTTGTCCCAGGGGAAACGATCGGCGTCGGTGTAGTCACCCATCATGCTCAGGGTGGAGCTGCGCTGGCGGTGTTCGCTACGCTGGGCATCGACGCCGGTGATCAGCTCGACATCCTCCCACGCCCAGGTGGCGGCCAGGCGTGCACCCAGGGTGCGGCGGTCAACCTGAGCCGCCATCGGGCCGCTCATCATGCTGGTCGGGTCGGGCATGCGCAGGCGGAAGTTGTCCATGATGTGATCGGCGTAGTTGTAGTAAACCTTGGCCTCGACCTTATCCAGCACGCCACCGAGGTTGCTGCGCTCAACGCGCAGGCCCAGGCTTTCACGCTTGAACTGGGTGCCATCCATACCACGGCCGCCGTAGCGCGCCTCGCCATCGCCACGGCCGGCGGTGAGTTCGATCAGCGTATCGTCATCCGGCGTCCAGCCCAGGGCCACGTCGCCGTTCCATTTGTCCCAGCGCGAGGGGATGGTGTCGCCGTTTCCGTTGTCGTAATCGTCCGAATGCGAGCGGTTACCGGTCACCCGCAGGTAGCCCTGCTCGCCGCCCACAGCGCCATCAAGGGTCTGGTCGAAACGGCCGTTGGAGCCCGCCAGCACGCTGGCATGCAGACGCGCACCCAGCTCACCGAAACGCTCCGGCTCACGGTCGAAACGCACCACACCGGCCGAGGCACCTGGGCCCCAAATCACCGTTTGCGGGCCCTTGGTCACGGTCAGCAGGTCAAAGGTTTCCGGCGAGATGTACGAGCTGGGCGCATCCATCCGCCCTGGGCAGGCACCGAGCATCTGCCCGCCGTCGGTGAGCAGCAACAGCCGTGAACCGAACATGCCGCGCAGCACGGGATCACTGTTGCTGCCGCCGCTGCGAATCGCGGAGAACCCGGGAATGGTCTTCAGGTAATCGGCGGCGTCACTGGCCGGCACCGGCTGGCGCGGGTCCTTGGGGTCGGCCACCACAGTCAGTGGCGAGCTTTGCTGCACGGCAGTGACCACCGTTGGCGGCAATTGCAGCGCAGGGTGGTCCGGATCGTATTCGGTGGTTGGCGCGGCATGCGCCTGAGTGGCCAACAGCAGGCCGACACACAGCGGCGCCAGACGAAAGGGTGCAGCGCTGATCGAGAGCGAACGAGTAGACATGACTATTCCAGAATCGAGACAAAACCAGGGAATGGCCAGCACCGCATACGCGGCACCAGCAACAGGGCAATGGCGATCAGGAATAGGCAGGCGGTGCGCGGCTGCGCGAACCGGGGAAGATGGCTGAGCGAGCAACGCCGCTGCGTACCGGCGCGATAAGTCGATCAGTAGGTAAAACGGTGGCCAGCGCCAAGGCCGGGCTGGCACAGTCGGTGGCCGGGCTGTTGAGCAGCAGCGTGCAGTAGCCGCACTTGGCCCAGAGTGCGTCGTGATCCAATGGCGTTTCAGCGCTATCGGCATGCTCCCCGCACGCCAACGCAGTCAGCCAGGCTGGTTCCGTCGGCTGGCTGAGCTGCGACAGCAACGGCCCGACACTGAGCAACAGCATGGCCAACAGGGCCAGCCAGCTCGCGCGGTAACGGGCAGTGAAGGAGCAATGAGGGGCCATCACGACAACTCAAAAAGGCTGCGCCGACTATGACCAATAGCCGGCGTAGAACGGCTGATGCACATCAATGTCGACTGACATTAGCGGCTAACAGCAACCCCGCTGCAGCGCAGCGGGGTTGCTGGGTCGGTCAGTGGGCGTGCCCTTCGCCATGGCCCTTGTCGCTGGCCGGGGCGTCCTTCTGCACCGCAACTTCAACCTCGACGGCGCCGGCCTTCTCAAAGGTCAGGGTCAGCGGGAAGCGATCCCCGTCCTTGGCCTGCTGCTTCAGGTTGAACAGCATGACGTGGTAGCCCATGGGCTCGAATTTCACCTCGCCACCGGCAGGAATCGCCACGTTCTGCACCTGCTGCATTTTCATCAGGCCATCGGCGTGGATGTGTTCGTGCAGCTCGGCTTTGCCCGCCACCGGTGTGCTGGCGCTGAGCAGGCGATCCGCTTCGCTGCCCTTGTTGTGCACCACGAAATAGGCCGCAGCAGTGGGCGCAACGGCGGGCATCTCGCGCGACCACGGATGCTCGATGTGCAGTTGACCGGCTTCGTACTCGTGGGCCTGAGCCAGCAGCGTAGGCAGCAGCAGGGAGAGGCCGAGCAGGGTTTTCTTCAGGGTCATGGTGTTACCTCCTTGGGGGATAGGTACGGCTGTGTCGGGGTAAGCGGTGAACGCCTGGCTGGGCATGCCCCACCTACAACACAGCCGAACAAGAACTCAGAAATCCAGGGTTAAACCCGCATAGAGCGCGCGACCATCGCCAGGCGCATGCAGGGAATCCAGAGCACCATCAGGGTCATACCACACGTACTCGTAGTAGCGGTTGGTGACGTTCTTCAGCTGCATGTCCACGCTCACGGTTTCACTCAAGCGGTACTCGGCCCCGAGGTTAAGCAGGGTGTAGCCACCGTACTGACCTCGTGTGTTGGTACGCTCCAGGTAGTAGTCGCTCTGGCCATTGACCCAGGCGCTAAGCTTGAGCTGCTCACTGGCCTGAATGTCGGCGCCCAGCGCATACAGATGATGCGGCACATGGTCGATTTCCTTGCCCTTGCTGTTCGGCAGGTTGGGGTTGGGCTCGAGAATTTCGGAGAACTGCCGCGAGTAAGATAGCCAGACGCGCGCCAGGTCGTTCGGGTACAGGTTGAGCTGGATGTCGTAACCGCGGCGCAAGGTTTCCCCGACGTTTTCCGAGTCGCCGACCGGGTCGTTGAGCTTGCGCTGCACTTCGTCCGTGGCGTGCTGCTCCCAGTAGGCCACCCGACCGTCGAGCCAGCTCGTCGGGTTGAACTTGATCCCGGTTTCCCAGCCCTCGTTGATCGAGGGCTTAAGGTCATCGCTCTGGCTGGCCAGGCGGTAAGCACCAGAGCCCACACCAATCTGGAAAGTACGTCCCCAGTTGGCGTAGAAGCTGGCCTCTTTCCACGGTGAATAGACCAGGCTGAATTTGGGCTGCTTGATCGTGCCGTAGTCATTGACGCTCGCGCGCTCGCCACTCAGATCGTTGCGGTAGTCACCCTCGACGCGATCAACCCGATAGGCCGGGATCAGCTTGAGGCTTTCCCAGGGCTGGATCACCGTCTGTACGTAAACACCGGTGGTGGTCAGGTCGAATACCTGATTACGGGTCTGCGCAGCGCGCACCTGATTCACGGTGCGATAACGCTCGCTGACCACCTCCTGACGCTGAATATCCGCACCACCTTCCAGGGCGAAGTCGTACAGGCCCTGCACCTCGGGGCGCCAGGTCAGGCTGCTGATGGCGCCGTACTGGTCTTCATCGTTGAAGCGCTCTTGCTGCGCCGAAGTGATCCAGTACTTGGTCCAGCGGCGGTCTTCAAAGCGGTTGTAGTAGACCTTGCTCGACCAGGCCAGGTCCTCGGCCACATCGGTGTCCAGGTGCAGGCTGAGCTGGTCCATGCTGCGCTCGCCTTCATCAAAGGCGTTATTGGCGTAGGACTGACGGGGGTCGTCACGCGCGTCGGCTCGGGTCAGGTAACCGGCCTCCAGCGCATCGGCTTCGTAATGCCGGGCGATCAAGCCGGCGCGCCAGCCGGCGTCAGCGGTATAGAACCACTTGCCGGCGAAGCTCTGCCGCTCGGTGTCGGCATGGTCACGGTAGCCGCCGCTCTTCTGGTAAGCCACGAAGTAGTTCTGCGACCAGTTGCCCGTCTCGATCCCTTTGACCAGTTGCAGCTCCTGGGTGTCGAAGCTGCCGGTGCGCAGGCGCAGCTTGCCGTCGTTGCCGCCCTGCAGGGTGTTTATGCTGGCGTTGCCGGCAATGTTGTGCAGGCCGTAGCGCGGGTCGTTGGTGCCGCGCACCACTTCGATGTCTTCGATATCCAGCGGGTAGACCATGTCGATAAACGGCATGTTGCCGTCGTTGGTGTTACTCGGGATGCCGTCGATCAGCAGCTTGACCGCATTGACCTCGCCTTCACCGTTAAAACCACGAAACGACAACTTGCCAGAGGTGGTGCCCTGATTGAACTGAGTGAGCATCACGCCCGGTACACGATTGAACAGCTCCCAGCTGTACTGCACCGGCTGCTTTTCCAGCACGTCGCTGCCGACGTAATCGACCGAGCTGAGAATGTTATGGCTCGATAGCTTGCCTTGCTGCTCAGGGGTAACGGTCACGCTGCCAAGCGCCAGAGTGCTGTCGGCCAGCGCAGGCAAGGCCTGCCAAGCGAGCGTCAGGGTGGCCAGGTGAATGCAGAAACGTAACGATTTGGGTGTGAATGGCATGTTTTGAAATCCAGTTTCACGCGCACGATGCGCGGGTCATCTGCCGGCCCTCGCGGGCCGGCAGGCATTAATCAGGTGGTTCAGGCTTCGCCGGCGTTGACTGCGGGTTGCCGGCGCAACAGGCCGAGCAAACGATCCAACATCCACACCAGCACCAGCGAGGCGCCCACCAGCGGGAAGACCACGCCGAGTACGAGCATCACGCCGATGGCGGTCTTCCAGCGCGGCAGGTCGTGGCGCAGCGGCGGCACGCCGAGGCTGCCGGCGGGGCGACGCTTCCACCAGAGCACCAGGCCACTGACCGAGCTGAAGAGGATCAACAGGCACACCGCCGCCATCAGCAGCTGGTTGACCAGGCCGAACAGCTTGCCCTCATGCAGCATCACTCCGGTTTCCACGGTCTTGGCCACCAGGCCGTAGTCCTGCCAGCGCACATCGGCGAGCACTGCGCCGCTGTATTGGTCCAGGTGCAGGGTGGCGTCGTTACGCGGGTCGCTGGCAAACAGTGCGACGGTGTAAACGCCCTGTTCGCCCTTGGGCAGCGTAATGCTGTAGCCCGGCTGCACACCGCGCTCGGCGGCGGTATCGACGACTTGCTGCAGCAGGCTCGCGGTACTTGCCGGAGCGCTATGACCGGCATGGCCCTGGTGCGCCGCATGGGGGTCGGAGGCCGGCAGCGGGGTGACCTCTACCGCCCAGGCTACGGTCTGCTGGCGGCTGGTGTTGAGGCTGCCGGCCAGCTCGCCGGACTTAGGCACGTCATCCCACATGGCGGCGGGAAAGTGGTTCCAGGCGCCGGCAAATTGCGCGCCCCAATAGCCGGTCCAGGTCATGCCGGTGAGCAGCATAAACAGCAACAGCGCGCTGCCCCAGAAGCCGGTCACCGCATGCAGATCGCGCCACCACAGACGCCCCCGGGCACTCAGGCGTGGCCAGAGCACACCCGCCCCGCTGCTGCCACGCGGCCACCACAGGTACAGGCCGGACACCACCAATACAATGCCCCAGCCTGCCGCCAGCTCGATCAAACGATCGCCCACGGTGCCGATCAACAGATCGCCATGCAGCTTGCGCGCGGCCGCTTGCAGGTTCCACAGCGCATCCTGAGTACCGAGCACGCGCCCGCTGTAGGGGTCGAGAAACAGATTGAGGTCCTGCCCCGCCTCGCTGATTACAAACTGCGCACTGCGCCCAGCGGCGGTCGGCGGGAAGTACTGACTCACTGTGGCCTGCGGGTAGGCCTCGCGCACCCGGGTTAGTTGCTGGTCAGCGCTCAGGCGCTGCTCGGCCACTGGCACCTGCAACAGATCGGCATACATCAGCTCGTCGAGCTGCGGCTTGAACAGGTAGATCAGCCCGGTGAGCGACAGCATGATCATGAAGGGAATGACAAACAGCCCGGCATAGAAATGCCAGCGCCAGGCCAGGTTGTAGAACGAAACTCTATTCATATTCAGCTCCAGGCACGGCCACACAGGCCGTAGTAGAGAGATTTCATCGGTGCTGTCCTCGACGTAGTAAGCTCAACCCCACCAGCGCCAACAGCACATGCGCAAACGCAACGATGTCCAGCAGCAGGTGCTTGTAGCCATTGCCAAGGCCGGCAAGAAACTCCCACTTGTGCAGGTAGGCAAAGGTCCAGCCTTCCGTACGGTCGGCATCCTGCACGCGGCTGGCCAAGGCACCGTCTAACGGGTCGATAAACAGCGCGGTGTTGTGCGCATCGGCATAGCTGGCCTTGAACACCGGCAGACGCTTGAAGACGAAGCCGTATTCATGGTCGAAGCTGTGCTGCAACGTGAGCGCCTGCGCCTCACCCAGCCCCAAGGCCTTGGCGTAATGATCGAGACGCTGCTGGGCATAACGGCGCGGCGTGTCATTGCCCAGTTCACGGCCCTGAGCATCCAGGTAATGCAGGCTGGACATGCTGGCGAACTGCTGCCCCTGGGCGCGCCAGATCGGCTTGCCGTCGAGTGCAAGCAGGCTGAGCATGTACAGCTCTTCACCAGCCAGCAGCCAGTCGGCCGCCGGTGCCTTGTCCAGCTCGGCCACGTTAAAGCTCGGCACGAACGGCGCTGGCCAGGGCTGCGCGCCCTGCTTGTGCAACAGGTGCCAGGCACCGCTGCTGGCAAAGCTCAGCGTCGCCAATGCCAGCCCCAGCCCCCACCAGCCGTGCAGCCGCCGGTTGAAGGTACGGGCACGCCGACGGGCGATAAACAGCGCCACACCGAACAGCGTCGCCGAGACAATTGAGGCCAACAACACCAGCATCAACACCGGCCGCAACGGGCCCGCCGCATCCAGCCAGCGAAAGCTGTGCAGCGTCTGGAAGAACGCGCTGAACCAGGCCTTGCGCTCGTCCACCAGAGTGCCGAGGCGGTCATGGAACAGGTCGACATACAGGCGCAACGCGTCATCACGCTGGGTGTCGACCCGCGCCACCGGCAGCAGGCGGTTGATAAAGGCGTATTCACCGGTGAACCGCTCGATGCTGCCGGCGTATGCCAACGGCTCGTCACGGCCCAGGTAATGCCGTGCCAGGCTTTCGGCATGAGCGCCGGCCAGCTCGACCGCCTGACCACTGCGTGCATGCCAGTAACGTGGCTGCAACTCGCCGGCCAGACGCGCCTGGTAATACGGCTCAGCGTCCAGCACCAGCAGGCGCAAGCCCTGTACTTGCATAACACCCGCAGCGCCGAGCACCTGCGCAGGGCTGCGCAGGTTATCCAGCGGCAACACCTGCTGCGGCGTGGCCATGGTTTGCGGACGCGGCTGCAGATAGCCCATCAGCGGGTGCAGCATGCCGCTGCCCGCCCAGCTGAAAATGCCCAGGCAGGCCAGCAGCGCCAGGCGCTTGTGCCACGGCATCAGCCGCAGCACGCGCTGGCGCCAGGTCAGGCGCGGTAGCTCTTGTGATTGCAAAGCCGCCGTCAAAGCTTCCACTCCAGGCCGACATACAGGCTGCGACCGTCACCGGGCATAAACAGCGCGGCATCCTGGCCGTTGGCGTTGGCCACAACGCCGGTGGTGGCGATATAGGTCTTGTCCGAGAGGTTGCGCCCTTCGACGAAGAAGCCCAAGCCTTCACGTGGACGATAACCGCCCTTCAGCCCCCAGATCGCATAGGCTTCGGCATACAGCGACTCGGCGTGGTCGGCGGCGTAGTGCACCGGCACCCACTCGACCGTCGGACCGGCATACCAGCCATTGCGTTGCCACAGTGCTTCCCCTTTAAGGAACTGGCTCGGCACGCCGGCAATGCGGTTGTTGCCGTAAGCCGGGTCGTTGTCGAAGCGGAAGTCATTGAGCAGGTACTGACCGCGCAACACCACTTCGCCCAGCTGCCAGGCGCCACCGAATTCAATGCCCTGGTGCACGGTGCGGTCGGCGTTGGTGGTGATCACCTGGGTCGGGGCCAGCGGGTTGACGTAGCCCAGCAGCTCGTCGCGGATCTCGCTGCGGTAAACCGCCAGGTCCAGGTCCAGATTGCCCTGGGTGAAGCGCATACCGGCCTCCAGGGTGGTAGCCTTCTGCGCCTCGTTCTCGGTGACGATAGCGCCCCCGGTCAGCTCGCTGAAGGTCGGCGGCTCATAGCTCTGACTGAGGTTGGTAAACAGCTGCACGCCGTCGGCCAGGTCATGACGCAGGCCGATACGGCCAATCCGGGCACTGTAGCTGCGGTTGAATGACGCATCCTGGAAACCCGTCGGCACCCCGACGAAGTTGAAGCTGCTTTTCAGCTTGTCATCGATATCGCGCTCGCTGTGCAGCCAGGTCAGGCCGCCGATCAGCGCCCAGTCCTCGGCCAGCGGTACTTCAAGTTCGGTAAAGGCATTCAGGCTGCGCGCTGTCTGCACCTGACGGTCCACCAGGTTGCCGCGTTTACCGCGCACGTTAACGTAGTTTTCTGCCTGGTTACGGCCTTGCAGCGCTTCCACGCCACCGCTCCAGCGCCAGCCATCCGTGTTCTGCCATTTGTGGGTCAGGCGTACACCGACATCTTCGCTGTCGATTTCCAGCACTTGGAAGATGGGGTGCCACAGTGATTTCTCGCTGTAGAAGCTCGACAACTCCAGGCTATGGCCGCCGTCCAGTTGCAGGGTGGTGATATTGCCGATGCGGTTGAGGGTGAAGTCGCGCTTGTTATCGCCGGTCACCGTGCTCAGCGCAGCCTGCTCAGGGTTACGCCGCAGCTGCGCTTTGGTCAGGCTGCCGGGGATCTCCGAATCGGTTTCCACGTGGCTGATATAGACGCGGGTCGACAAGCGTTCGTTGATGCGTCCGCCGATATTGGCGAAATAGCGCTGGTTCTCTTGGCGCGCGTGATCGCGGAAACCGTCCTGGGAATAATCGGAAAAACTCAGGTAGGCATCCCAATCACCAAAGTCTTCCGCCACCGCACCGAAGATGCGCTGGTAGTCGAAGCTGCCGGCCTCGGTGCGCAGCTGCACCTTGGGCGCGGTCTTGCCGGTGGGCGTGACGAAATTGATCGCACCGCCCAGGTTGGCAGCGCCATAGCGCCAGGCGTTGGCGCCGCGCATGACCTCGATATGGTCCAGAGCAATCGGCTCGATGGCTTGAAAGTCACCACTGCCATCCGCCAGGTTGAGTGGCGCGCCGTCCTGCATCAGCAGGATGCCGCGCTGGTGGAAAGTACGCTGCAGGCCCGAGCCACGAATCGACAGACGTGACTCCTCGGCGCCGGAGCGCGACTGGATGTACACGCCCGTGGCCTGGCCCAGGGCATCTTGCGGCGAGCTGGCGCGTCCGGTCTTGTAGGTTTCGGCATCGACAACACTGGCACCACCGGGAATCCGCGCAAACTCGGCGCGTTTCTCGGCAATTGTCGGCACAGTGGTATCGCTCTGTTGGTTGCCTACAACGGTGGTGTCTTCCAGCTCAAGCTGTTCGGCATAGGCGGAACTGGCCAGGCTGATACTGACAGCCAGCAAACTGAATACGGATATCTGACGCATGGACTTCCCCAACTTTGGCTTATCGGGTGCCGCCTGGACGCCTGTTCAACATCTGTAGCGCGTCGGCCTAGGGCTAACGAAAGAGGCCATGTATACGCCTGCTTACGATGGACAGGCCGCTGGCACCGGGGATGTTGAACAGCTGTTGACTCGAGGCTCCGGGGCACCGACAAACACAGTTTTTATCTGGTTTGACGTGTTAAGTGCGGCAGACATGCGCTACCGCCACAAGAGCAACTCAAGCCAGTGAGGGAGAGGCGCGGGGGTTGGCCGAGGGCCAGAGGTAGCGGACGGGGCGGGGGATAAACAGCAGGCTGCGCAGCGGCGGGCGGCTGGCCACGAGCATGCCCAGCAGCCCGAAGAAGGCAGCCAGCATGATTGCGCTGAAGGTGCTGCTGAGGGAACAACCGGAGCCGGTGGCAGGGCTTGGCGCGACGATGCCAGAGCCATCGAGGTCGGCGCCGGCGCCAAAGTTGCCCTCGAAGGAACAGTACTGACCGTCCAGCCCGGCGAGTTGCAGCCCGGCCATCTGGCCATGGCTGATCGCGCAGACGAACGCATTGAACAGAACGCTGAAATACAGCATCCAGGCAATCAGTGAGCGGTTCGTGCGGTCCAGTTTCATGGGCGCGACTCTAAACAGAGGATGACGGCGCGGCACTGCGGTGGATCGCCGCAGGTGCGCGCAATCTTAGTTGGCCCAAGGCGCCTGCGCCAGCAGCACGGCACAACGGGTCTGCACGAAGTCACGCAGCAGGTGCACCGGTTTGCTCAACTGCGCGCGGTGCGCGCACACCAGGTACAGCGGCGTCGCTTCGCCCAGGCTGTGGCTGAGCAACACCTGCAGACGCCCTGCGTGTACATCGCCGGCCACGTCCAGCCAGGACTTGTAGACCAAGCCATGGCCCGCCACGGCCCAGCGCCGCACCACGTCGGCATCGTCACTGACCCGATCGCCCTGCACCACCAGGCTCTGCTCGCGCTTGCCGGTATGAAAGCGCCAGCGCTCGTGCACCCGCCCACCGAGCATGTACAGCAGGCAATTATGCTCGGCCAGGGCCTCTACGCTCTGCGGCACACCGCGGCGTGCCAGGTAACTCGGCGCCGCGCAGAGGACCCGGCGGTTGCTGGCCGCAACGGGTAGCGCGACCAGGCTGGAGTCTTCCGGCGCGCCGTAGCGCAGCGCCACATCCACCGGTTCGCGGAACAGGTCGGTAATCCGGTCGCCGAGCAGCAGGCGCAGGTGCAGCAAGGGGTGCAGGCCCTGAAAATCGTCCAGCCAGGGCAGCAAGGTGTTGCGGCCAAAATCCGAGGGTGCCGAGAGCTGTAATACGCCGCTGATGCCTTCGCGGCTGCCATCCAGTTGCTGTTGGCCGGCCTCCAGGCTTTGCAGGGCCTGGCGGGCATGGGCCAAGTAGGCCTCGCCTTCCGGAGTCAGCCGTAGGCTGCGAGTAGAACGTGCGATCAGCCGCGTGGCGAGCTGTTGCTCCAGGCGTTTGAGCGCGGCGCTGGCCACGGCGGGCGAGATCTCCAGGTGCCGTGCCGCCGCCGAGAGGCTGCCCAGCTCTGCGGTGCGCACGAACAAGTGCAGATCATCAAGGCGCAGCATGGAACGCTCACTTTCAATAAAAAGTTGAAAGAGACTTTACTCAGACGCTGTTTTTCTTGCCAGCCAAATAAACGAGCATGGTCACCCGTTCAGCCGTGCCCCCTGGAGCCAGACCATGACCACCCCGCTGACCCTGATTGCCACCCTCACCGCCAACCCGGCACAGCAGGCGGCCGTAGAAGCCGGCCTGCGTGTGCTGGTCGACGCCAGCCGCCGCGAAGACGGCTGCCTGCAATACGACCTGCACCGCCACCAACAACACGCCCATGTGTTCGTGATGATCGAGCAGTGGCGTGACGAGCAGACCCTGGCGGCACACCAGCAAACCCCCCATTTTTTGCATTTCGGCCAAACCTGCGGCGAACACCTGCAGGCCGTCGACCATCAACTGATGCACCGCCTCTAAGGAGCCCGCCATGAAAGCCATTGCTTACTACGCCAGCCTGCCCGCCGATCGCACGGATGCCCTGCAGGATGTCGAACTGCCAGCGCCAACACCTGGCCCCCGCGACCTGCTGGTCGAGGTCAAGGCCATCTCGGTCAACCCGGTGGACACCAAGATTCGCCGCAACGTCGCACCCGAAAACGGCGAAGCCAAGGTGCTTGGCTGGGACGCTGCCGGCATCGTCAAAGCGGTGGGCAGTGACGTCAGCCTGTTTCAGCCTGGCGACCGCGTGTATTACGCCGGCGCCATCCACCGTGCGGGTGCCAACAGCGAGCTGCACGTGGTGGACGAACGCATCGTCGGGCACATGCCGACCAGCCTGCCGTTTGCTGAAGCTGCCGCCCTGCCGCTGACCGCGATCACCGCCTGGGAAATGCTCTTTGATCGCCTGCAAGTGCCCCAGGGCGAGGCCGACCTGGGCCAGCGCCTGCTGATCGTCGGCGGCGCCGGCGGTGTCGGGTCGATCCTGATCCAGTTGGCACGTCAGCTCACCGGGCTGACCGTGATCGCCACCGCCTCGCGCCCGGAAACCCAAGCCTGGATCAGCGAACTCGGCGCGCACCATGTCATTGACCACAGCCAGCCCCTCACTGAGGAACTCAAGCGCATCGGCATCGACCAGGTCACCCACGTCGCCAGCCTGACCCAGACCGACCAGCACTTCGACCAACTGATCGAAGCCCTGGCGCCGCAAGGTCGCCTGGCCCTGATTGACGATCCAGCCACACCGCTGGATGTGATGAAACTCAAACGCAAGTGCCTGTCGCTGCATTGGGAGCTGATGTTCACCCGCTCGCTGTTCGAGACGGCAGACATGATCGAGCAGCACGGTCTACTTGAGCGCGTCGCCGAACTGGTGGACGCCGGCACCCTGAAAACCACCCTGGGCGAGCATTACGGCGTCATCAACGCCGCCAACCTGCGCCGCGCCCACGCCCGCCTGGAAAGCGGCACCGCCCGTGGCAAGCTGGTGCTCGAAGGCTTCTAAGCCCGTGTGCCACCGCCCCGCCGCCTGTTGAAACCGGTGGTGGGGCAAATAGCCATACAGGTCCATGGCCTTCAGCTAAGCTTCTGACTGATACGAAGGGGTTATGGCCCGGGCTATCGGTCAGACCGTTGAATAATCCCCTGCGCGGCAGATACGGCGTCAGAACAGACAGGTGTGCAGCATGCCGAAGTGCTCATTTACCTCGGGTAAACAGAGCGCATTCGACGCGTTGCCCCGCCAAAGGCTGTTACCCACACAGCGCCTTGTATCCGTGGCCTCACCTGGCGTCTTCAACGGCCTGCCAACCCTTACACCGTCACTGGAGTGGATGCGGATGCGCTCCGATCTCGCAGTACCCTTACGCCTGGCTGCTGCCTATGTGCTGTTCAGCCTGCTGTGGATGCTCGGCGGCGAGTATTTACTTGCGCCAATGGTCGACAAGACCTACGGGGACGGAACCCTGCATCAGCTTGAAGACCTGCTGTTCGTGATCATCAGTACGGTATTGATCTTCGTGATCATCCACCGCGACCGCCGCTCGCAACGCAACCTGGTCGATGCGTTGTCGCGCAACAGCCGGCTCTTGCAACAGGCTCAACGTAATGCAGCCCTGGGCAGCTGGGAGTACATCGGTACGCTGCACCTGAGCCAGGAAGCGCTGCGGCTGTTCGGCAAGGACACCAGCCATAGCCACACCAGCCTCGACACACTCCTCACCTGGCTGCACCCGGCTGAGCGCGCCGCTGTGCAACGGGCATTCCGCGCCCTGCTCGACAGTTGCACCCCTCTGTCCATCGGCGCGCGTCTGTACCGGCCACAAGCCAGCGACGAGTGCTGGCTGATGCTGCGCGGTGAAGTCGACGGCTCGGGCCAGGTGCTGGGCACGGTGCAGGACATCAGCCTGCAAAAACGCGACGAGCAGGCGCTGCGCGAAAGCGAGCAACGCTTCCGCCAGCTCTTCGAGCACACCCCACGCATCGCGGTGCAGGGCTACGACCGCGACCGCCGGGTGATCTACTGGAATCAGGCCAGCACCCAGCTGTACGGCTACAGCCTGCAAGACGCGATAGGCAAGCGCCTGGAAGAGCTGATCATCCCGCCAGCGCAGCGCAGCCAGGTGATCAACGCCATCAACACCTGGCTGGTTGGCGGCCCGCCCATCCCGGCAGGTGAACTTCAGTTGCAGCGCAAAGATGGGCGCAAGGTGTGGGTCTACTCCAGCCACACCATGCTGCGCAACAACCGCAACCAGCTTGAGCTGTACTGCGTGGACATCGACCTCAGCGAACAGCGGGCTATTCATGGCGAGCTGCAGGACAGTGAAACGCGTTACCGCGAGCTGGTCGAAAACCTCAGTGATGCCATCGTGATGACCGATGCCAGCACCTACCTGCTGTTTGCCAACCCGGCCTGGGAAACGATCAGCGGCTACCGCGTGCATGAAAGCCTGGGCAAACAGTTGCCACAGTTTCTGATCGACGAGGATGCTGCGCGCCTGCGCGCGCAACTGGCCGAGATGCCATCCTGCAAGGGCAGCCTGCGCGGTGAATACCAGCTTTTGAGCCGCAATGGGCAGCAGCGTCGGGTGGAACTGCACCTGCACCGCAACCCGCTGAACGGCAGCATGCGCGGCAGCGTGCGCGACATTCAGGAGCGCTATCAGCAGCAGCAACTGCAGCATGCGCGCAATGCTGTGCTCGACGAGCTATTGGCGCGCCACCCGCTGGACCGCATTCTCGATGGCATCAGCCGCCGCCTGCAGGACCTCAACCCGCGTATGCGGGTGTCCGTCATGCTGGTCAACGAAGACAACACCCTGCATGTCGCGGCCTCACCCAGCATTGATGAACGCTACCGTTTAGCCATCGAAGGCGTCACTGCCGCCGAAGGGGTCGGCTCATGTGGGCACGCGGTCCACAGCGGCGAACTGGTGATTGCCGAAGACCTGAGCAACCACCCGTACTGGGTCGATTATCACGAGTTGGCCGGCTCATGCGGTTTACGCGCGTGCTGGTCGCTGCCGTTCAAGGATGACCAGGGCGCGGTGCTCGGCACCTTTGGCATCTACTACAACCATCCGACGCGCCCCAGTGCTGCCGATATTGCCCTGGTGACCGAATTTACCCGCCTGGCCGGGCTCGCGGTGCAGCAGGCACGTAACGCGGTGCGACCAATGGCTTGATCAGGGTCAAATCACTGTCATCGATCAGGACTAGACTCAAGCCTCCACCAGAGGAGGTGCAGGTCATGGACATCCAAATGCGATCACTGAACACCAATGGGCTCGTGCGCTGGGACGTCAGCCTCGGCAGACATCACGTGAGCTTTCGCAGCGAGGGCGAAGCCCGTGCGTTTGTCGCCACCCTGCAAGCGCGGTTGCGCGCGCCCCACAGCCTGCCCGACCAGGCCTTGCAGCGCCGCGCAGGCTGACTGGCTGTAGAAACCAGCGGCGTTGGCCTTACCCCCAAACGCCGACCGTCCGCCCACTAGATACTCGGGTACCCCGCCCGACGTTCGGCCCAACGGGTCAGGCGGGACATCACGACCGCCAGCGCAGCACAGCCGACAATCACCAGGGCCATCGGCAGTGCGCTGCCGTCATGCAGCACCCCCACCAACACCGCGGCGCTGGCCGCAATGGCAAACTGCAGGCTGCCCAGCAACGCCGAGGCGCTGCCGGCGTGGCGTCCCTGGCCGGCCATTGCACTGGCCGTGGCATTGGGCAACAGAATACCCAGGCAGGCAATGCAGCCAAACAGCGGCACCAGCAGCGGCCACAGGGCCGACGGTTGCACAGCCGCCACTGCGACCAGCAGCAGTGCGCAGCCCAGGTAGAACCACACGGTAACCCGCAGCCAGTAACTCGGGCCGTTACGCGCCACCAGCCAGGCATTGAGCTGCGCCACCAGAATAAAACCGGCCGCATTGATGCCGAAGACCCAGCCATAGTGCTCGGCAGGCACCCCATACAGCTCGATAAACACGAACGGCGAGCCGGCGATATAGGCGAACATCCCGGCGATCGCCAGGCCACCGGTCAGGGCATGGCCAATAAAAGGGTCGTCGCCAAACAGCCGCAGGTATTCGCCCAGGGCGCCGCGCAGGGGGGCCACCGGCGTGGTGGTCGACAGGGTTTCCGGCAGCCAAAACGCCACGCCCAACCAGCACAGGGCGCTGAACAGCGCCAGGCAGATAAAGATCGAGGGCCAGCCAAAGCTGTTAAGCAACAACCCGCCGCCCAAGGGTGCCAGGATCGGTGCCAGGCCCATGACCAGCATCAGTTGCGAGAACACCTTGGCCGAGCTGATCGGGTCGCACAGGTCGCGCACCACAGCACGCGACACCACCATGCCGGCGCAGCCACCCAACGCCTGAACGAAGCGTGCCGCAATCAGCCATTCCAGGCTCGGCGCCAGCGCGCAGGCCAGCGAGGCCAGGCTGAACAGCAGCACCCCAACCAGCAACGGCAGGCGCCGGCCGAAGCGATCCGCCAACGGCCCATACACCAACTGCCCCAGGGCCAGCCCCACGAAGTAGGCCGCCAGCGACAGCTGCACATGCTCGACATCGGTGTCGAACACCCGCGCCAGGGTGGGAAAGCTCGGCAAGTAGAAATCAATCGCCAACGGGCCGAACGCACTGAGTGCGCCCAGGATCAGCAGAATACGTAACGGCATGGACAGGTCCGCAGAGGAACAACAGAAGGCACCCGCACGCGGGCATCGGGGCTCGCCCTGTAAGGGTTGCCGGTATCGCCGAGGAATTTACATACAACAGCGACTGTAAAAAAGACCCACGGGTCTATTTTCATTACACTGACGCTACTTTCCACCACCCTCACGCCTGAATCGCATGCGCAGAACCAAAGAAGAAGCCGAAAAGACCCGTCACGCCATTCTCACGGCAGCCGAAGTGCTGTTCCTGGAAAAAGGCGTTGCCCACACCAGCCTCGAGCAGATTGCACGCCAGGCGGGCGTAACCCGGGGCGCGGTTTACTGGCACTTCAAGGACAAGGCGCACCTGTTCCACGACATGCTCAGCCAGGTGCGCCTGCCGCCGGAGCAATTGGCCGAGCGCCTGCAGGGCTGCGACGGCTGCGACCCGCTGCGGGCCTTGCATGCGCTGTGCGTGGAAGCCTTGGAGAATCTCGCCCGCGATGCCCAGGCGCGGCGCATCTTCACCATTTTGCTGCGTCGCTGCGAATTCACCGACGAACTGCGCGAAGCAGAAACCCGTCACGAGACCTTCATCAATCAGTTTATCGAGCTGTGCACCGAGCAGTTCGCGCAACCGCATGCCCAGGCGCGCCTGTACCCCGGCATCAGCCCAAGCTTGGCAGCCCGCAGCCTGCACGCCATGATCGTCGGCCTGTTCAGCGACTGGCTGCGCGACCCCACGCTGTTCGACCCGTTGAGCGAAGCCGGTGCCCTGTTCGACGCCTGCTTCCGTGGCCTGATCCGCGATTGGGGCACCTGCACCAGCGCCGGCTAAGCCACCGCAACGACGGCGTAGCCCGCCGTGTTGATCACCGCCACCAGCGCATCAGTGGCATGGCTGCTGTCTACGCGCACCTCGCCGTGCGCCAGGTCCACCGTCACCTGCGCGTGTGCATCCAGCCCCTGGATCGCCGTGGTGACGGCCTTGACGCAATGCCCGCAAGACAGCCCCTCAACCGTGAATACGTGCATACAAACCTCCAGAGAAGAGTGACACCTTGAGTCTGAACCCTGCCCTTGGGGTAAGGTCAAGCGGTGCATCGCGCCCGCTTATGAGGCGCCTACCGGGCCTGCCGTGCGCCGTCACGCGGCTCGAAACGCCAACAGGCCAGAATACCGGCTTGCCCGAACAGGCGGCTTCGTCCACGCTGGGTCTCTGTACGAGGACTTTTGCATGCGCCTATACCTTGCTGCGCTCATCGCCCTGCTGGCCGCACCTGCCCAGGCCCTGCCGCCTGCCACACCGCAAGGTGATGGCTATGCGGTCCTGATCATCTCCCGCGAGCGCCTGGAAGTGGCAACGCCCTGCGAGATTGGCCTGTATTTGCAGGACCAGTTGGCCGGCCGCCTGCATCAAGGCCAGTCGGTGTCGTTCAACCTGCCACCCGGCGAGGTGTCACTGCGCCTGACAACCCTGGGCAGCGACCGCTGCCAGCCTGGCCTCAGCGCGCCGGACAGCCAGAAGATCAGCCTGAGCGCTGGCGAAGTGCGGCGCTACCGCATTGCCTTGAGCACAGCCGGCCTGCAACTGATTGCCGCGCCCTCCAGCCAGTAACCCTTGACCTTGACCCGGGGTCAAGGTTGATTCTAGGCACTTCCAATCGCCGAGGTGCCGCATGAGCGAACTCACGACCTTCGACCTGCCCATCCAAGGCATGACCTGTGCCGGCTGCGCGGGACGCGTCGAGCGCGCGCTAAGCCAGGTGGCAGGCGTGCGCAGTGCCACGGTCAACCTGGCCAGTGAGCACGCCCGCATTGAAGCGCCGGCCGATGCCTGGCCGAGCGTGCTCGCGGCCGTCACCGCAGCCGGCTATCAGGTACCGCTGCAGCGCATGGAGCTGGCCATCGAGGGGATGACCTGCGCCAGCTGCGCGGGGCGTATCGAGCGCGCGCTGGAACACTTGCCGGGGGTGCAGCAGGTCAGCGTCAACCTGGCCAGCGAACGCGCCCAGTTGAGCGTTGTCTCAGGCTTCGACCCGCAACGGGCACGCCAGGCCGTGCAGCGCGCTGGCTACCAAGCGCGCAGCGTCGAAGGTGCAACGGCGCCGACCAGTAACGCGGCACGCCAGCTGAATCGCGAACGCCTGCACGTCGGCCTGGCGCTGCTGCTCGCCCTGCCGCTGGTCTTGCCGATGCTACTCGCGCCACTGGGTATCCACTGGATGCTGCCGGCCTGGGCGCAGTTCGCCTTGGCCACGCCCGTGCAGTTCATCCTCGGCGCGCGCTTTTATCGGGCCGCCTGGCGCGCACTGCGGGCCGGTGCCGGCAATATGGATCAACTGGTGGTCATCGGCACCAGCGCCGCCTACGGGCTTAGCCTGTACCAGTGGGCCACGGCCCCAGCGGGGCACACGGCGCACCTGTATTTTGAAGCCTCCAGCGTGATCATCGCGCTGATCCTGCTCGGCAAGTACCTGGAAAGCCGCGCCAAACGCCAGACCACCAGCGCCATCCGCGCCCTACAGGCCTTGCGCCCCGACCAGGCCGTGCGCCTGCGTGACGGCCAGGAACAGACGGTGACGCTCGACCAACTGCTCCTCGGCGATACCCTGGTGGTGCGGCCCGGCGAGCGCTTCCCGGCGGACGGCCGGGTACGCGACGGCCACAGCCACGCCGACGAAGCATTGATCAGTGGCGAAAGCCTGCCGCAGCCAAAACAACCCGGTGATCAGGTCACCGCCGGCGCAATCAATGGCGAAGGGCGCCTGCTGGTCGAGGCCACGGCCCTGGGGGCAGAAACAGTGCTGGCGCGGATCATTCGCCTGGTCGAAGACGCCCAGGCTGCCAAGGCACCGATCCAGAAGCTGGTCGATCGGGTCAGCCAGGTTTTCGTCCCGGTGGTGCTGCTGATTGCCCTGGCGACGTTGATCGCCTGGCTAATGCTCGGCGCGCCGCTGCAGGTGGCGCTGCTCAACGCGGTGGCCGTGCTGGTCATCGCCTGCCCCTGCGCCCTGGGCCTGGCCACACCGACCGCGATCATGGCCGGCACCGGCATAGCCGCACGTCACGGCATCCTGATCAAGGACGCCGCGGTACTGGAAACAGCCCATGGCGTCACCCAGGTGGCATTCGACAAGACCGGCACCCTCACCGCCGGCACGCCGAGCGTGGTGCATCTACAGGCTGTGGACGGCGACGACGCGCGCCTGCTGTACCTCGCCGGCGCCCTGCAGCGCGGCAGCGAACACCCGCTGGCCCGCGCGGTGCTGCAGGCCTGCACAGCCCGCGAGCTGGCGCCGCCTGCCGCCGCAGCCAGCCAGGTGCTGCCCGGGCGCGGTGTACGCGGCACCAGTGAAGGGCGCGAACTGAGCCTGGGCAACCAGCGCCTGTTGCAAGACCTCGGCCTAAAGCCCGGCGCCCTGGCTGAGTCAGCCCGTACCTGGGAGGCTGAGGGACGCACCCTGGCCTGGCTGATCGAGGCGGCGCCGGCGCCGCAGGTGCTCGGCCTGCTGGCCTTCGGTGACACGCTCAAGCCCGGCGCCCAGGCGGCCGTGACACAACTCACCGCACGGGGCATCAGCAGCCACCTGATCAGCGGCGACAACCGCGGCAGTGCCGAGGCCGTGGGCCGCGCATTGGGCATCCAGGCGGTGCACGCCAACGTGCTGCCTGCCGACAAGGCGCGGCTGATCGCCGAGCTGCGTCAGCAGGGCTTGGTGGCGATGGTCGGCGACGGCATCAACGACGCCCCGGCCCTGGCCGCCGCTGATATCGGCATCGCAATGGGCAGTGGCACCGACGTGGCGATGCAGGCGGCTGGCATCACCCTGATGCGCGGCGATCCGGCCCTGGTGCCGGCAGCGCTGGACATCTGCCGGCGCACCTACGCGAAGATCCGCCAGAACCTGTTCTGGGCCTTCGTCTACAACCTGATCGGCATTCCTCTGGCCGCTGCCGGCCTGCTCAACCCCATGCTCGCCGGCGCAGCGATGGCGCTGTCCAGCGTCTGCGTGGTGAGCAACGCGCTGCTGCTCAATACCTGGCGTCCCGCGCCGGCCACCGCCCCCACGGAGCAGCCATGAACATTGGCCAAGCCGCGCTGAAAACCGGCCTAAGTGCAAAGATGATTCGCTACTACGAGCGCATTGACCTGCTGCCCGCCGCCGACCGCAGCGACAGCGGCTACCGCCAGTACAGCGCCCAGGACCTGCACCGCCTGGCGTTTATCAAACGCTCGCGGGACCTGGGCTTTTCCCTGGCCGAGGTCAGCCAGTTACTCACCCTGTGGCAGGACCGCCAGCGCGCCAGCGCCGACGTCAAAGCCCTGGCTGCGGCACATATCAGCGAACTCAACCGCAAGATCAGCGAGCTGAGCGGCCTGCGTGACACCCTTAATGAGCTGATGAACAGCTGCCAGGGCAACGAACGCCCGGACTGCCCAATTCTCAAGGATTTGGAGTCAGGGGGTAACGGCTGACCCGTACCTTGCCCGCGCACCCGCTCAGGTGGCCTGCGGCGGGCACGTATCGCAAGTAATAAACGCCTACAGCACCTGCTGCAGCGCCCAACAGTCCACAGCGAAATGATCGGTCAGCGCCGGCCAGGGGTTATCCGGCAGATTCACCAGCACGCTGAAGGCACCTGCAGCACGGGCACATTCCAGGTCGTACCGATAATCGCCGACCATCACCAGCTCGCTAGGCGTCACCTGCCAGGCGTCAGCCAGGTGCAGCAAGCCATCAGGTGCTGGCTTGGGCGCGGCCTCGTCGCGACCCAGCACATATGCCTGCGCAAAGCAGTCATCCAAGCCGATCGCCTGCAGCGTGACTAGCGCCAGTTCGTGGGCGTTGCGGGTCAAAATGCCGAGCTGATGGCCGCGCGCGGCCAACTCACGCACCAGCTCCACTGCACCCGGCGCCGCCTGGGAGGCGAGTGCCAACTCGCGTTCATGTTCCAGCAACCAGGCGTGCTTAGCCGCCGCTTCGTCAGCCGGCAGCGCGGCCAGATGCCCGAGAATGTCCTCTTCGACCGGAATCGCCAACGCCCGCTTGATGGCCTCGAAGTCATGCACCGCCAGGGTCAGGGTGCCGTCCATGTCGAAGACCCAGTGCCGTCGATGTGCCAGGTTCATACGCGCTCCCCACGTTTTCGATAAGGCGCGCAGCATAGCGCTTATGGATCAGTAACTGATGATCAGGCTGACGTTATCAATGTAGGTACCGGCCGGCACATTGGGCTGCGCGGGGTCGATGATCGCCTGGTAGGAAAAGCTCTGGGCCTCCCCCGTTCCCGCGGCAGAGCGGGTCTGGCTGGCGTTGTCCCAGACGGTTGTGGTGCCCGGGTGAAACAGGTTGTAGCGCAGGTAGCTGCCGTCGACCTGCATGCGCCGCCAGGGCGCCTGAAAATGCTGGCCATTGTCAAAGCCCAGCCGAAAGCCTTCGGTGTTGGTGCAGGTCACGCTGACCGATTGGGTGAGCGGGGTGAACTGGCTGACCAGCGCCTGGCTGCCAAAGTCAGCATTCGGCGCGCTATTGATCAGGCACGCCTTGCTCACCACCAGGGTCAGGTTGATCACCGCACTGCCACCGGTGCCCCAGTTGGTGGGGGCGCCGCATATGCCCAGCGGGCAACTCTGAGTCAGCCCCGGACTGCGATCCCACGAGGTACAAGCGTTGAGTGCACCCAGCAGGCAGATGGCCCACTGCCAGGTCAGATTGACGGTACCGGTATAGGTGCCGGCAGCGACATTGCTACCCAGCCGAGTGCGAAAGTACAGCGGCACACTGCGCGATGTGCCGCCCAAACCCAGCAGTACGGCATTGGTCAAGGTGACCGGCTGCCCGGTTTGCAGCTCCTGGCTGTAGCCACTGTTGGTGAATACCTGAAACGGGATTTGCTGGGCGCCGTTGTTCAAGGTCAGGTTGCCGCTGGCCAGGGTAACGCGGATGTAATTGAATGCCAGCGCTTCGAGCAGCCCATCGCAGCGCAGTCCGCCACTGACAGAGGCTTGCTGCGCGGTACTGCGAAGGCTCAGGGAGTTACTGCTGCCCAGGCTGACAGCCGATCCGCTGGCCGCACATGCAGCGCGTGCGCTATCGGCTGCACCGGCCAGCAGCAGAAGCACGGCCAGCTTGCTCAGCCATGCGTTCAGCGACATGCCAACGGCCCGAGCATGACTATATCCTGCGTGACCGCAGGCAGGCTAAAGCGCGTCTCGCATTGCGCACTGCCGGGCAGGCTGACCCGCACTCGGTTCTCGGGCTCAAGCGACTCGAAGTACACCAGACCGTCCCAGCCGACATAGGCCACGTCCTCATGGCCCACTCGCTCGACCCGGCTGCCGCGCGGCAGCACATGCCCCTGCTCGTCGACCAGTATCAGGCTGGCGGCATTTACCTCGCTCAGGGGAAACGACAGCCGGACACCACTACCACGCTGCACCGCCAAGCTCTGCTGGACGTCCGGGGCACGCACATTGACGGGCAGGCCCAACGGGTCGATTTCATAGTGTCCCCGGTAGTACGAAGGCACCCAGGGCACCAACAGATGGCCATTGCGGTCGGTTTTGCCGAGCAGTTGATGCTCGAAGCGCACGGGTACATCGGCATAGCCCGCCGTGTCCACCAGCACGAAGGCATCGTCGACCCGATTGCTGGCAAACAGCGCGCTGTCCATCAACACCAGCGAGCCACTGAGATCCCCCCAGTAGGTCTGCACGCCCTCATCACGGTAGACGCCAGCTTGCAGCTGGGCCTGGGATGCCCGCCAGGCAGCCGAGGCCTGCATAAAGTCGCTGGTGCCACCGGCATAGCCTAGGTTGTAGCCCACCCCACCTTCACTGGGCGCCGAGCGGCTGTAGCCAACACGCGGGGTATGACGCCCACGGTTATTGCGCTCCATGCCGGCGGTGAAACTGGTGTGCAGGTCAAACGGCATTACCAATTGCAGCTGTGCGGAATAGCCGGACTCGCCGAGCAGGCGGTTGAAGGCGCCATAGAGGCTGGAGTGGCCCAGAATGCTGCGCGACCAGGAGAGGTTGAGTAGCTGCGTACGCTGTCCGGTGTCACTGCGTAAGTCGAAGTAACCAATCCCGAAACTGCCCAGCGCAGCGGGACTGAATGACAGGGTAAGCTGATCGCTGCGCCTCGGTAGGAAGCGCCCCAGCACCTCATTCTGACGGGCGCTGACCACGCTCAGGTCGGCATAACCGGGACTACGCTGGACATGCTGCATGGCCACGCCAAAATGCGGCGAATAGTAGCTGTAGCCAAGGCTGTATTGCTGGCCGAAGCGTCCCTCGAAACGGCTGTTGGCCAAGGCAGAGCTGAAGGTGCCCCACCGCCCAACCGCCATGCTGCCGCCCCCACCTGCCAGGCGTAGGTCTTCACCTGCCTCGGCATGCCCCTCAACGGTAAAGGTATCACTGACGCCATGCCGAAAGCTGGCGCTACTGGCAACGTCGCCATAGGCAAAGTTCTTCTGTCCGTAGGCCTGACGCAAGGCACCCGCAGACAAGGAGTAGTCGGACAAGCCTTTTTGCAGCAATTGGTCGGTGACATAGAACGGCACACTGGTGGACACCCGCCGACCCTGCACATCGGTGGTCACCACGGTTGCCTGACCCGCACCGCTGATAAAAGGCACATTGTTCAGGGTAAAAGGGCCCGGCTCCAGGTTGTCGCTACTCACCCGGGCATTGTTGATGAACAATTCGACGCTACTGGGCACCGCGGCGTCGCCGGAGAACCGGGGCAGTGGGTAGGTAATCAGGTCGGGACGCAGACCGAAATTACGGGAAATCTGAACGCCGCCCAGCCGCACCGCACTGTTCCAGGACAGCGCCCCGCTGATGAGGTCACCAGCCACGTAACTGCGCAGGCTGTCTTGCTGGTCATAGCGCCAACTGGTGTCGTAGCGGCTGTAGCCATCGTCGCCACCGGCAAAGCTGAATGAGCGCCGCCAGATACCGGTGTTGGACACCAGGCCGTAGTCATTGAAAACGCGCTGTTCGGTCCAGGCGCTCAAGCTGCGCGCCGCACCCGAGGTGTCGCTGTAGTAGAGGTCATAGTTGAACAACGCCCCAGGCGAGCGTTGGGCGTCGGCAGGCTCAAACAGCCGTGTGCTTCCAATCTCCTGGTGCGCCAGCCAGGCACTGGGCACGACCAACAGCAGGCGCTGCAGCCCCTCATCGTACTCACTGTGTAAGCCGGCGATTTCATCCAGAGGCAGTACCTCATCGGTCTGCCGCACACCCAATTGCACGCCGACCGCCAATAGCTCATCGCGCCCCACGAAATGACGGCCATTGCGCTCAACCACGCCGATCACGCGACCAGTCGGCAGTTGGTTGACCACCAGTTCGAGGTACAGCTGCATGTCCTGGGCGTTCAGGGCCATGGACACTGACCAGGCCGCCAGCACCCGACTGGTCGTTGCATAGGCGCTCCCCGGCATCAATGCCCCACAATGGTTTGTGGTTCACGTTGGTCATTGATCAAGGCCTGCAAGCTGACGCCGTGGTCGCTCAGGTGCGCAGGTAACGGCCAGCGCATCCAGGCCCCTGGCAGTACATATCCGAGCAGGCCTTCAGCAACCGCCATACGACCGCTGGTGTGCTGAATCTGGACACTGGACAAGCGCGCATGGGCGGTGCCTTGATTGTGCACACTCAGGTAGCGGCGCCCACCATCGATCTCCAGACGAAAGCGCAAGTCCGGGCGCAGCAACGTCAACGTCGAATTGCTTGCACGGGTGACGGTATCGAGCGCGCTGGCCGGACCAAATACAAACAGAGGCACCGAATAGCGCATCTGAAACCTTACCCCCAACTGCCCGGCAGCACGCTGATCGGCTTGCAGCATTTCATCGACCAGCACCCGGTAGGCCTGCTCAACGCCCGTCGGTACCGGCTGGCGGCTGATTAGCCGCACCATCTGCCGCTGCCCCGCAGCGATCGTCACCACGGGCGGGCTGCTCACCACCTGTTGCTGGGCGTCCAGGTGCTCGGCAAACTCTGCCTGACGCCAGCCCAGCACCCGCACCTGTAAGCTGACGGGTTGCCGGCCGCGATTTTCCAGCCAGAGCGCGGTTGCTTTGTCCCCAGCTTCGATACGCGGGTTGATCGGCCAGATCAGAATTGAGTTGGCGGCTTCGGCATTGAACGCACATAGCATCAACAGCCCCATGACATGTATCGCTATCCGGCTACCTTGCCTGTGCATGAACGTTCCCCTGTTCAATAACTAATGGTCACCGTCACGGTGTCACTGTAAATCCCCGCCGAAGGCATAGTGCTGGTGCTGAACAGGCGCGCATGCACGGTGTAACGCTGTACACCTGCGCTGCCGAAGGTCAGATTCAGGGCACTACCGCCCGCCCCAGAGGCGCCCCAGATGGTGCTGTTGGCCGCATCCTGGTACAGCTGATAACGCAAACGCTCGGTGCCCTTGGCCAGGTAACGGCCGCTGGCGATATTGCTGCTATGCAGGCCTGTACCCAGCGAAACGCTGACCGGCGTACCCGGTGTACAGTTGAGCACGATGGTCCCGGCGCCTTCGCTGCTGCTGGCCTGCACATCACTGGGCAAACTGCCGAACTGGCCAAAGCTGAGCACGCCAAAACTACTCGCATCCACACTGCCGGTGCCTAGCAGGCAACCGCGCACGATACTGGCACGTAGCTGAAAGCTCTGGCTCACGGTCAAGTCATCCGTCCCGGTATCCGACTGTACTGGCAGAGCCATGAGGCTGGCCAGGGCGAGTCCGTGTGCGCTGCGCATCACCAGCTCACCGTCACAGTCACGGCATCGCTGTATGTTCCAGGCCCCGGCACGGCTTGCGCCGGGATACGGCCATACACTGGCAACCATTGTTCGCTGCCACTGCCCAAACCGCTGAGCCCGCTGCTGTCATCCCAGACTGTGGCAAAGTCCGAGGTGCTGTATAGGTTGTATCGCAGCGCCTGGCCGCCTGGACCTAACAAGGTTCGTGCCTGCACATCGCCGCTACTGCCTGGGCCTATCAGCACGCGATAAGGCGTATCCGCCACACAAAGGATGCGCAGGCCCGCACCAGTGCCCGACATCGCTGCCGTGACTGCGGCATTGAGCCCGACGTAGGTGCCAAAATCCAAAGTGCCAAACTGCCCTGCGGAGACGGGGTCGATACTGCCCGCGCTGCACGCCGGCAGCACCTCGGCCATCACACCCAAGGTGGCGCTCTTCTCAAGGGCAAAGATAGGGGGCGCAGCAAGCAGCAACGCCGCAACGACTAAACGCATGGCAATACCTGGGGCGAGCCAGTGATACGCGGCAGGGTGCTACCAGCTAACGGTCACCTGGACCGTATCGAGGTAGGTGCCGGGGCTGGGGGTCAGCTGAGCGGGGACTCGGCCATAGACGATAATTTCCTCGTCATTGCCGCTACCCGTACCTGACATCACCGTACCGCCATTGCTGCCATCGCCCCACAGGACGGTTCGCGCAGCGTCCTGATAGAGGTTGTAAGCAACGAACTCCCCAGCGCTCTGCATACGCCGCTGGTTGCCGGTGAGGTGTTGCCCGGAGTCCAATGCCACGCTGTAGTTCGTGCCATTACTGCACTCCAGCCCAAAGGAGCCGCCGCCCGCAGCACCAATGGAGCGTCCCTCGACGATGCTGCCGAGCGAGGGATACTCGCCGAACAGCAGGCTGCCGAAGGTATTGCTGCTGCCATCATCGCCACCATTGGTAACGGTGCAGCCCGTGCCAATGACCATTTGCACGTTGAGCTGCCCCTGCAGTTGACCCGACGCCAGGGCAGAGCCTGCAAGGGGCAGCAGGGTCAACGCAGCAATGGGAAGAATCGACCTCGGCATCATGGAACCTCTCCTTGGACTGTCCGTTTACGTACGCTGATGCGTGTAAGACCAAGGTAGTCGAAATTCAGCCCCGGACTAGAGCGCCAAGAGTCCAGCAAGGACACCACAAATAGGACGCAATCCATTGAATCGAATGGGTAAAAACTACTGTGAAGGAAATAACTCACCAACTAAATAGGTTATTTCCTACAGCAATAAGCCCCTCTGGATGACAGAAAAGCTGACATACGACGCCCTGCTTGGCAGCTATTTCCAATCCTCACGTACCCGGGTCAAGCCTTCCTGCGCCACCGAGGCCACCAACTGGCCTTGGCGGTTGAAGATGCTGCCACGCGAGAAGCCACGGGCGTTGCCGGCCCAAGGGCTGTCCATGGCGTACAGCAGCCAGTCGTCCATGCGCAGGTTGGCGTGGAACCACAGCGAGTGGTCAAGGCTGGCGACCTGCATGAACTTCTGCCACACGGACACACCATGGGGCAGCATCGAGGTGGTCAGCAGGTTGAAGTCGCTGGCATAACCCAGCAGGTATTTGTGCAACTGCGGGTCATCCGGCAACTCGCCCGCTGCACGGAACCAGACGTACTTGACTGGCTCACACGGCTCAGGCGCAAAGGGGTTGCCGACGGTCACCGGGCGGATCTCGATGGGCTTGTCGCTCACCGCTCGCTCGCGCATGCGCTCAGGCAGGGAGCCGGCGACCAGGCGGGCCAGCTCAGTTTCCGACTTGAGCCCTTCGGGGCCAGGTACATCGGGCATGCCCAACTGGTGCTGGAAGCCCTCCTCGTCGTACTGAAAGGACGCACTGCAGGTGAAGATCGGCTTGCCCTTCTGCACCGCTGTCACCCGCCGCGTGCTGAAGCTGCCGCCGTCGCGCACCCGGTCAACGTGATAGACCACCGGCAGGCCGGCATCGCCCGGCCGCAAAAAGTAACCGTGCAGCGAATGCACATGGCGCTCGGGCTCCACCGTCTGGCAGGCCGCCGAGACGCACTGGCCCAGCACCTGCCCGCCGAACAGCTGACGAAAACCCAGGTCCTGACTGACGCCACGGAACAGGTTCTCCTCAATGGCTTCCAGGCTCAACAAGGCCACCAGCTCATCCAGTACCTGACTCATCTGTGTTCTCTCCTCAACGCCGGCTCACGGCCGATCTCAAAACGGGTGCACGCAAGGCGCTAGTGTAAAGCCAGACAGCACCGCCTGGCGCCTATGCCGTGCAGGGTGATGGCTTGAGCCACTGCTGCTACCGCGGTAATACTGCCCGGCTCCGCCCTCGGAACCTCATCGCCATGCGCCTGCCCCTCGTCTACCACGACGATTACAGCCCGCCCTTCCCCGCTAACCACCGCTTCCCCATGGAGAAATTTCGCCTGCTGCACGCACACCTGCTGGCCAGCGGCGTGGCGGATGAGCAGACGCTGCTGCGCCCCGCGTGCTGCCCAGCGGACATCCTCGCCCTGGCCCACTGCCCGGACTACGTGGCGCGCTACATGGAGGGTGCCCTGCCCCACGCCGACCAGCGCCGCCTTGGCCTGCCCTGGAGTGAAGCCCTGGCCCGGCGCACGGTGCGCGCGGTAGGCGGCTCGCTGCTGGCCGCCGAACAGGCGCTGCAACACGGCCTGGCCTGCCACCTGGCCGGCGGTACTCACCATGCCCACTATGATTTCCCGGCAGGCTTTTGCATCTTCAACGACCTCGCCGTAATCAGCCGCTACCTGCTGGCCAGCGGCCGGGTGCAGCGCGTGCTGATCTTCGACTGTGACGTGCACCAGGGCGATGGCACCGCGCGCATCCTTGCCGATACGCCGGAGGCGATCACCGTATCGCTGCACTGCGAGAAGAACTTCCCGGCGCGCAAGGCTGAGAGCGACTGGGACATCCCGCTGCCCATGGGCCTGGGCGATGACGACTACCTCAGGGTGGTGGACGACGCGCTCAACTACCTGCTGCCGCTGTACCAGCCCGACCTAGTGCTCTACGACGCCGGCGTCGATGTACACAAGGACGACGCCCTCGGCTACCTGCAACTGACCGACGCAGGCCTGGCCCGCCGCGACCGCGCGGTGATCGAGCACTGCCTGGGCAGGGATATTCCGGTGGTCGGTGTGATCGGCGGCGGCTACGACAAGGACCGTGCCCTGCTCGCGCGCCGTCACGGCATCCTGCACCACAGCGCGGCCGCCATCTGGGCTGAACGTGGGTTGGGCTAAACGCGAAAACTGTACATCCATACAGATAAACCTTGCCGCGCTCGGCCAGGCTGCGCATGCTATGCACCTGTCGAACGAGCCGGTACACCGCCGTCATGCGCCTGTTTCTCTGCGAAAAGCCTTCCCAGGCCAAGGACATCGCCCAGATCCTCGGCGCCCGCCGGCGCGGTGATGGCTGCTGGCTGGGCGATGGCGTGACGGTGACCTGGTGCATTGGCCACCTGCTCGAAACCGCCCCACCGGATGCCTACAACGCGCGCTACAAGCGCTGGGTGCTGGCCGACCTGCCGATCATCCCTGAGCAATGGAAGATGCAGGTCAAAGGCAAGACCGCCAGCCAGTTCAAGGCGGTCAAGCGCCTGCTGGGCGAGGCCCGCGAGCTGGTGATCGCCACCGATGCCGACCGCGAAGGCGAGATGATCGCCCGCGAGCTGGTCGAGCACTGCCGCTACCGCGGGCCTGTGCAACGCCTGTGGCTGTCGGCCCTGGACGACGCCTCGATCCGCAAGGCGCTGACCGCGCTCAAGCCCGGCGCAGAGACCTTCAGCCTGTACCACTCGGCCCTGGGCCGCTCGCGCGCCGATTGGCTGATCGGCATGAATATGAGCCGGCTGTTCACCCTGCTCGGCCGTCAGGCGGGTTACCAAGGCGTGTTGCCGGTGGGCCGCGTGCAAACGCCGACCCTGCGCCTGGTGGTCGACCGCGACCGCAGCATTGCCGACTTCGTGCCCAGCGCCTATTGGGCCATCGAGGTGCAGTTGCAGGCCGAGGGCCAGGATTTCGCCGCCCAGTGGCGCGCGCCCGAGGCGCACTGCGACGAGCAGGGCCGATGCATCAACCAGGCTCAGGCGCAACAGGCCGCCGAGGCCCTACGCGGTGCCCGCGAAGCCACAGTGCGCCAGTGCAAGACCGAGCGCGTGCGTGAAGGCGCGCCGCTGCCGTTCGACCTCGGCACGCTGCAGGAGGTCTGCTCCAAACGCCTCGGCATGGGCGCCCAGGAAACCCTCGACACCGCCCAGGCGCTGTACGAAACGCACAAACTGATCACCTACCCGCGCAGCGATTGCGGCTACCTACCGCTGAGCCAGCACGCCGACGCGGCAGGCATTCTCGCCACCCTGCAGCGCGCCGACAGCAGCCTGGCCGCGCTTACGCCACACCTGGATGCGACGCGCCGCTCACGCGCCTGGAACGACGCCAAGGTCAGCGCGCACCACGGCATCATCCCCACCGCCGTGACGGCCGACCTGGCGCGCCTGGGCAGCCAGCAGCGCGCGGTTTACAGCCTGATCCGCGCGCGCTACCTGGCGCAATTTCTCCCCGACCACGCCTACGACCGGACCCAGGTCGACCTCGACTGCGCCGGCCAGGCCCTGCGCGCCAGCGGCAAGGTGGTGGTCGAAGCCGGCTGGAAGCGCGCCCTGCCCGAAGCGCTCAAGGCCGCCAGCCAAGACCCAACAGCCGCGCCCCAGCCATTGCCGGCGCTGCACCAGGGCCAGCACTGCGATGTATTGGCCGTCGAGCTCAAAGACCTCTGGACCCAGCCGCCCAAACCGTTCACCGAGGGCGACTTGATCAAGGCGATGAAAAACGTCGCACGCCTGGTTGAAGACCCGCGCCTCAAGCAGAAACTCAAGGACACCACCGGCATCGGCACCGAAGCGACACGCGCCGGGATCATCCAGGGCCTGCTGGACCGCGGCTACCTGACCAAACGCGGCAAGGCGCTGTGCGCCAGCCCGGCCGCTTTCAGCCTGATCGACGCCGTGCCCAGGGCCATCGCCGACCCCGGCACCACGGCGATCTGGGAGCAGGCGCTGGACATGGTGCAAAGCGGTGAGATGAGCCTGGAGACCTTCGTCAGCAAACAGTCCGCCTGGCTGAGCAAGCAGGTCGAACGCTGCCGTGGCCTGCACCTGAACATCAGCGCCGGCCCTGCCGCCACCGGTAAACCGGCCTGGCAAAAGAAACGCCGCAGCAGTGGCCGACCCGCCCAAAGCAAACGTAAGGCACCGCGCAAAAGCGCACCCTGAGCCATAAGCCCCTGCGTGCTCGGGTAGAATGGCGCTTTTCGCCCAGACAGCCCGCCACCATGACCGCATCCGCCACCCCGTTCTCGCCCAACGCTGTCATTATCGGTGCCGGCCCCAGCGGCCTGATGGCGGCTGAAGTGCTGGCCAGTGCCGGGATTGCCGTGGACCTTTACGACGCCATGCCGTCGGTGGGCCGCAAGTTTCTCCTGGCCGGCGTCGGCGGCATGAACATCACCCACGCTGAAGACACTGCCGCGTTTCGCAGCCGCTACCGCGAGCGTGAAGCGCAGATCACGGCCTTGCTCGACGGCTTCGACGCCACGGCCCTGCGTGAGTGGATTCATGGTTTGGGCATCGAGACCTTCGTGGGCAGCTCCGGGCGCGTGTTCCCCCGCGACATGAAGGCCGCACCGCTGCTGCGCGCCTGGCTCAAGCGTTTGCGCGAACAGGGCGTGCGCATCCACACCCGACACCGCTGGCTCGGCTGGACCGACGACGGCGCGCTGCGCCTGGCTCACGCCGAAGGCGAATTGCACGCCCGCCCCAGCGCCACCCTGCTCGCCCTCGGCGGCGGCAGTTGGGCACGCCTGGGCTCGGACGGCGCCTGGGTGCCATTGCTGACGCAGCGCGGGGTCAGCGTCGCACCGCTGCGCCCGAGCAACTGCGGCTTTGAAGTGCGCGCCTGGAGCCCGTACCTGCGGGACAAATTCGCCGGTGCGCCGCTGAAAAACGTCACCCTGCAACTGCCCGGTGCTGCGCCGCGCCAAGGCGAATTCGTGCTCACCGCCCAGGGCGTCGAAGGCAGCCTGGTGTATGCCCTGTCCGCCGAAATCCGCCAGGCCATTGAGCGCGACGGCCACAGCACGGTGCACCTCGACCTGCAACCCCAGCGCACCCTGGCCCAGGTGCAGCAGGCCCTGAGCAAAGCACGCGGCGCAGCCTCGATGGCCAAGCACCTGCATCGCCAACTGGGTCTGGATGGCGTCAAGGCTGCGCTGCTGCGCGAGCTGGCCGAGCCGGCGCACTTTGCCGACCCGCTCGACCTGGCTGCGGCGATCAAGGCGCTGCCGCTGACCCTGGTCGCCACCCGGCCGCTGGATGAAGCGATCAGCAGCGCTGGCGGCGTGCCCTTCGAACAGTTGGATGAACAGCTGATGCTGCGCGCGATTCCCGGTGTGTTCTGCGCCGGCGAGATGCTTGACTGGGAGGCCCCCACCGGCGGCTACCTGCTCACGGCCTGTTTCGCCAGCGGCCGACAGGCCGCTCTGGGCATTCTGGCGGCGCTGTCGAATAAGCCCGTCGTTTAACGCGTTAAAACGGCTATGCTTGGGCAAACCGCCTCAGAGTGGTGATCTTCAACGCGTAGAGGCGAGCCCCAGCCGTGATCCCACTAGTGGTCTGTGACGACTCCAACATGGCGCGCAAGCAGCTGATCCGCGCCCTGCCAGCGGAATGGCCGGTGACCATCACCCAGGCCACCAATGGCCAGGAAGCCCTCGCGGCCCTGCGCCAAGGCCTCGGCCAGGTCATGCTGCTGGACCTGACCATGCCGGTGCTCGATGGCTACGAGACGCTCGCCGCCATGCGCGCCGAAGGCCTGGCCTGCAAGGTCGTGGTGGTCTCCGGTGACGTGCAGGATGAAGCCGTGCGCCGGGTCAAGGAACTCGGCGCCATGGCGTTTATCAAGAAACCCGCCGACCCCGAGATTCTGCGCAGCACCCTGCTCGAACTCGGCCTGTTCACGCCCCCCACCACTCCAGCCGCAACCACGCCTGTGCCGGCGCAAAGTGCGGTGCTGGACGAGCTGAAGGTCAACTTCCGCGATGCCCTGCGCGAGGTCACCAACGTGGCCATGGGCCGCGCCGCTGCCCTGCTGGCCAAAGTGCTTGGCGTCTTCGTGCAGTTGCCGGTGCCTCAGGTGAATATCTTTGAGGTCAGTGAACTGCACATGACCCTGACCGACGCCATGCGCGGCGAGCGCATGAGCGCGGTGTGCCAGGGGTTTATCGGTGACGGCATCGCCGGTGAAGCGCTGCTGCTGTTCCATGATTCGGAAGTCGCCGACATGGCGAAACTGCTGGGCTGGCAGCCCAAAGACGACAATGAAACCTCGGAAATGCTGTTGGACATGTCCAGCATCATCACCGGCGCCTGCCTGGCCGGCATCGCCGAGCAGATCGACGTGCGTTTCTCCCAGGGCCACCCGCAACTGCTCGGCCAACACGCCTCCATCGAACGGCTGATCCACCTCAACCAGCGGCGCTGGCGCAAAACCCTGGCCATTGAAGTGAGCTACAGCCTGGAAGCGCACAACATCCACTTCGACCTGTTGCTGTTGTTTACCGAAGACTCGATCAAGCGCCTGACCTACAAACTCAACTACCTGATGAATTAGCCATGCCCGCCCAGATCGATATCAAAGAGGTTCACTGGCTGCTCGACATCGTGCAATGCATCGACGTGGGCGTGATCGTGCTTAACCGCCAATACCAGGTGGAGGTGTGGAACAGCTTTATGGAAAACCACTCCGGCATGGGCCCGGACGAAGTGCACGGCAAGACGCTGTTCAGCCTGTTCAATGAAATCGACGAGGCCTGGCTGCGGCGCAAGGTCGACACCGTGGTCGCGCTGGGCACCCGCGCATTCAGCCTGTGGGAGCAACACCCGTACTTGATGCACTTCAAGAACTACCAGCCGATCACCGGCCAAGAAGACTTCATGTACCAGAACGTCACCCTGCTGCCGCTGGGCGGCGCCAGCGGTGCGGTGGAGCATATTTGCGTGGTGATCTACGACATGACTGCGGCGGCGACCCACAAGAAGCAGCTGCAAGCGGCCCAGGCAAACCGTTAGTCATCAAACGGACAGGCCCCTGTGACTCAAACGGCGGTGCGCACGGCGCACCCTACGGTTGGTGATGCCGCTCCGCGTAGGGTGCGCCGCGCGCACCACTCAATCAGGCGGCACACGAAGGCACGCCATAACGGTACGCCCTACTTTTTGCCGCCCTTGGGTTTGCCGCCAAAGCTCGGCACCTTGCGTACCGCTTTGACCGAGGGCGCGGCCGGTTCATCGGCTTCCATCCAGCGCCCCAGGCTGCCGCCCTTGCCGCCGCCGACCACCTTCGGTTTCTTCGCCTTCTTCGGTTTTTTCACCACCTGGCCACCCGGCAGGGTCTGGGGTACGCGGTGGTCGGGGATAAAGTCCGGCTCATCGATGCGCTGCAGCACTTGCTGGGTCAGGGTTTCGATGGCCGAGAGCAGCTGCACTTCGTCAGCGCAGACCAGCGATACCGCCTGGCCCGTGGTGCCGGCCCGGCCAGTGCGGCCGATGCGGTGCACATAGTCTTCGGCGACGATGGGCAGGTCGAAGTTGACCACCAGCGGCATGTCGTCGATGTCCAGACCACGGGCTGCAACGTCGGTGGCCACCAGCACCTTGACCTCGCCATCCTTGAAGCGCTGCAGGGCGCGCTGGCGGGTGGCCTGAGGCTTGTCACCGTGGATCGAGTCGGCGCTGATGCCATGGCGTTGCAGCTCGGCTTCCAGCTCGTCGACGCCCTTGCGGGTTTTCACGAAGACCAAGGCCTGGCTCCAGCGCTTGCTCTGGTAGAGGTGCAGGAACAGTTCGCTCTTGCGCTTCTTGTCCACCGTCACCAGCCACTGTTTCACCGATTTGGCGGCGGCGTTGCGCGGGCTGACCTCGATGCTCAGCGGGTCCTTGAGCATTTCGCCGGCCATGCTGCGAATGGCCTCGGAGAAGGTCGCGGAAAACAGCAATGTTTGACGCTTTTTCGGCAGCGCGGCGAACACGCTCTGCAACTCGTTGGCAAAGCCCAAGTCGAGCATACGGTCGGCCTCATCGAGCACCAGGGTCTGCACCTGGTTGAACTTGACCGCGTTCTGCCGGTACAGGTCGAGCAAGCGACCGGGGGTGGCCACCAGCACATCGAGGCCTTTGCGCAGCTTCATCATCTGCGGGTTGATGCTGACCCCGCCGTACACCGCATAGGTGCGCAGCGGCAGGTGTTGGCCATAGGTGACAAAGCTCTGGTGCACCTGCTCGGCCAACTCGCGGGTCGGCACCAGCACCAGGGCGCGCACCGAGTTGCTGGCAACCACAGGGCCTTCCATCATCAGGCGCTGCAACACGGGTAACGCAAAACCGGCGGTCTTGCCGGTGCCGGTCTGCGCGGCCGCCATTAAGTCGCGGCCGTTGAGCACAGCCGGAATGGCCTGAGCCTGGACGGGCGTGGGGGTCTGGTAGTCGAGGCCATCGAGGCAGCGCAGCAGCGGCTCGATCAGGCCGAGGGAAGCAAAGGTCATAGGGGTAACCGGTAGACGCGGGGACAATGGCGCACAGTTTATCCTGCCTGAGGCGCCACGGCCCGGTCTTGTGTGCCCTGGGGTCTGTTGGCGTTTCGTCGCAAGCCGCGCTGCTGCGAACGAAACGTCAACAGGGCCTCAGCGCTTGGCCTGCTCCAGGGGCTCAAGTTCTTTCCACAACGCCTGGGCCTCTTCGGTGAGGGTGGCATAACCCCGGATATCGCCGTTGCGCTGGGCCTGCATGGCCGCTTCGAGCTTGGCGCTGTACTGCTCACGCAGGCGCTTGACCGGGTCACGTTTGAACAGACCGAACATGCTGCATTGCCTCGATAAAACGGGTTGCCGATCAACCCGACACCTGCAGCTTAAACCCGCTGAGCGCATAAGGCCGGCGGGCACTGTGACAAGGTGCTACGCGCCGCGCCAGCGCTGCAGGGTCTGACCGATTTTTGCGGCTGGGACCTTCTGCAAGTCGCAGAACAGGCGGTGGGACACCTCGGCCAGGCCGTGGCGTTCACGCAGCAACGCGGCCATAAAGCAGGTCAGGTTCGCCGCCATCTCCGCATCGGCCAGAGCGCGGTGCGCCTTGCCGGTGGAGGGCAGTTGCGCCCAGCGGTTGAGCACGCCGAGTTTGTGGCTCGGCGCCATGGGCAACAGACGACGCGACAGCAGCAGCGAGCAGGCGAATGGCTGCACGCGCTGGCGGCCGACCCGCGCCAGCTCGGCATCCCAGAACTTCTGATCGAACGCGGCGTTGTGCGCCAGCAGCGGCAGGTCGCCGACAAAGTCCGCCACCTCGTGCATCACCTGGGCAGCCGGCGGCGCGTCACGCAGCATGGCGTTGCTGATGCCGGTCAGCTGCTCGATAAACGGCGGCACCCAGGCGCCGCTGTTCATCAGGCTCTGGTAGCGCGCAACGATCTGGCCCTGCTCGATGACCGCCACGCCGATTTCCGTGGCGCGGGCGTCCTGGGCCGGCGACATGCCGGTGGTTTCAAAGTCGATAACAGCGATGGGGCGCATGCAGGTCTCAGTGTTTGAGCAGGAGCGTGCCTTCGATCGGCACATAACGGCTGGCGGCGCGCACCAGCGACTGCGCGGTCAGGCCCGGCACGCCGTAGGCCACCGCTTCGACGCCATGGCTGGCGCGCACTTTGTCCAGCAGCATGTCGAAATCGCCGTCGCCGGATGCCAGGACGATCTGATCGACGCGCGGCGCGGCATCCATGATGTCGATGGTAATGCCCACGTCCCAGTCGCCCTTGGCGGAGCCGTCACTGCGCTGGATAAACGGCTTGAGCTTCACCGTGAAGCCCAGGTTGCGCAGGATCTGCTGGAACTGCTGCTGCTTGGGGTCACCACGGTCAATGGCATAGGCGTAGGCCTCGACGATCTGCCCGTGCTGGCTGATGTCAGCCCAGAGCGCGGCGTAGTCGAAGTGGCAGCCATAGGCCTGGCGTACCGTGTAATAGAGGTTTTGTACGTCGGCGAATACCGCAATCGTCTTCAACGGGCCATCCTCGTCAGCCGCGACAGGCCTCGAGGGCACGCCAACCGGCAGGGCAAAGGAGCGCAGTATGCCAGACCTGTCGCCTCACGCGCGGACGTAGGTCAGAACGCGCCCGCCTGCTAAAGTGTCAGGCCGCTCCCCGTAAATGCCCCCACCATGAATGCACTCGATGCCCTGCGCGACGCCGGCTACTTTTTCAGCCACAACCTGACAGCCATCGCCCGCCTGTGCCTGCCGCTGATCGTCCTTGAGGCCATCGTGCAGCAGCAGGTCGGTGACTGGGTCGACAGCGGCTCGGCAACGCTGGCCAGTGTGATCGTCGGCTTGCTGTTCTATCCGCTGTACAGCGGCGCGCTGATTCTGTTTCTTGCCGCGCGCAGCCAGGGCGAGCATGTCGAATCCCGCGACCTGCTGGCCCGCAGCGCGCGCCTGTGGCCGACCTATGCGCTGCTGACAGGGCTGAGCACCTTGGCGATCATGCTTGGCGCGTCGCTGTTCGTGCTGCCGGGCCTGTGGCTGATGATCAAGCTGTCGCTCGCCGAGTTCTACCTGGTGCTGCACGGCATGAACCCACTGAGCGCGCTGCGCCGCAGTTTCGACATGACCACCGGGTACTTCTGGCCGATTCTGCTCTGCGTGTTGGCCGTGATGGTGCCGCTGTGGAGCCTGGAGATTGCCCTGGCACCCACGCCAGACAGCGCCCCCGATGCCCTCGTCAGCGTGCTGCTGAACACTTTGGGCGGCTTCCTGCAGTTGTTTACCTGCGTGGTGTTGTTTCGCCTGTTTATGCTGCGCGAGAGCCTGCCAAACCCAGCAGACTGAAGGCGTCAGGGCTGCGCGGGCGTATGGCGCCCAGCATCGCTGCGAATAAAGCGCACGCTGTCATCGAGCACCGGCGCCAGCCCACGCAAGGGTCGCGCCAGCGCGCCGACCAAGGTGAGGTGGTTGACGCCTGTGTAGTAGTGCGTCTCAACCCTGACCCCGGCTTCGCCAAGTCGCCTGGCCAAGCCCCCCGTATTGCGCTGCGGATCGACCAGGCCATCCTCGGCAGCGGCGACCAGTAACGCCGGCGGCGCCTCGGCGCGTACCTGATTGATCGGTTGCGAATCAGGCGGCGAGTCGGGGTGCATGAACACCGGTTTTACCGCCGGGTTTTCGATAGGCAGAAAATCATAAGGCCCGGCCAGGCCGATCCAGCCGCGCAGCACATCGGGCGAAAGATCGACATCCGCCAGCAGACGCGGGTCCAGGGCCAGCATCGCGGCGTTGTAAGCCCCGGCGCTGTGTCCCATGACAAATAGCTGCTGCGGATCGCCTTGATACGCCGCCACCTCACGCACCACCCAGGCCAGCGCCTGGGCCGAGTCGTGCAGAAAGGCGGGGTAACGCACCTGCGGATACAGGCGGTAATCAGCAATCACTACGACCAAACCTCGTGCCGCCAGGGCTTCGCCGACAAAGGCGTAATCGCCGCGTTCGCCGCTGTTCCAGCTACCACCGTAGAAGAACAACACGACCGGCGCGGGTGCGCTCAGGTGACGCGGGGTGTAGACATCCAGGCGCTGACGCGGATCGTCGCCGTACGCCAGGCCTTCGACCTTGTGGTAGGTGCTATCGGGTGCCAGGGCGTTGAGCAGCATCGTGGGGGAACAGCCGGCGAGCATCAGCATTGCCCCCAGCATCAGTGCAAGTCGGCGCATCCGCCCTCCCCCGGTATTCACAGGCAACACGGCTGAACACGGGCGCGCGACGCAGCAGGTGCGCCGCGCGCCCGCCAGGCTCAGGACGACAGGTAGGACGAGCGGGTCAGGCCCAGGCGCAGGGCATCCAGGTACTGGGTGCGCTCACGCGGGCTGATCTTGGCGCTGGCCACCTTGTCACGGTAGTGGGTCATCAACTCCTCGGGCGACAGATGCACGTAGCGCAGCATGTCTTCGATGGTGTCGTGGGTCTCGATACCGGCGTGGTACACGCTGCCATCGGCGTTCTGGTAGATGTTCACCGAGTCGGTGTCGCCGAACAGGTTGTGCATGTCGCCGAGAATTTCCTGATAAGCACCGACCAGGAAGATCCCCAGCAAGTAGTCCTCACCCTCACGCACTTCGTGCACCGGCAGGCTGGTCTCGATGCTCTGCTCGTCGACGTACTGACGGATCTTGCCGTCGGAGTCGCAGGTCAGGTCCTGCAGCACAGCGCGACGCAGCGGCTCTTCGTCGAGGCGGTTGAGCGGCAGGATCGGCAGCACCTGGCCGATGGCCCAGGTGTCCGGCAGGCTCTGGAACACCGAGAAGTTGCAGATGTACTTGTCGGCAAGCTTGTCGTTGAGCTCATCGAGCACCTGGCGGTGCGAGCGCTGGCGGGCCTTGAGCGAGTTGTGCAGGCGTCGGCAGACAGCGAAGTAGCACTGCTCGGCCAGGGCCTTTTCGGTCAGGCTGAGTTTGCCTTCGGCGTACTGCGCCGCCACGTCGCTCATGTAGTGCGTGGCGCGCCAGTATGTCTCGGTGACCATTTCCAGGTCAGTCGGGCCGAGCAGTTCGACCAAGTAGCGCACGGTCTCCGGCAGGCCGGTAACGTCCTCGATAGCGGGGATGGCGTCGTTGTGTTTTTCCACGTCAGTGACCTGCACCACCAGCATGGCGTGGTGCGCGGTCAGCGAGCGGCCACTCTCGGAGAAGATGTGCGGATGCGGCAGCGCCTGGGCATCGCAGAATTCCTTGAGCATGCCCACCACCACACCGGCGTAGTCGTCCATGTCGTAGTTGATCGAGCTGGCATTGCGCGAGTGGGTGCCGTCGTAATCCACACCCAGGCCGCCGCCCACGTCGATATGGTCGACCGGCAGGCCGAGGCCGCGCAGCTCGCCGTAATAACGGATGGCTTCCTTGAAACCGTGCTGGTAGTCGGCCAGGTTGGCGATCTGCGAACCCATGTGGAAGTGCAGCAAGCGGATGCCTTGGTCCAGACCAGCGTCACGGAAGCGCTCGACCACCGACAGCAGTTGCGCCGCCGACAGGCCGAATTTGGACTTCTCACCGCCGGTGTCGGCCCACTTGCTTGAGGCCAGGGACGACAGGCGCACGCGCAGGCCGATCTGCGGGGCGACCTTGAGTTCGGCTGCCTCCTCGATCACCAACTGCACTTCGGATTCTTTCTCGATCACGATAAACACGTTGTGGCCGAGCTTCTGCCCCATCAGCGCCAGGCGGATGAACTCGCGGTCTTTGTAACCATTGCAGACGATGGTGCCGCCCTTGGGCGCCAGCGCCAGCACCGCCATCAGTTCCGGCTTGGAGCCGGCTTCCAGGCCAATGGACACGTCCTGGGTGGCGATGATGTTTTCCACCACCGCTTCCTGCTGGTTGACCTTGATCGGGTAGAGCGCGGTGTAGCGGCTTTCGTAGCCCAAACGCTCAATATTGGCGTCGAAGGCACCGGTAAGCTGGCGCACGCGGTCCTGCAGAATGTCCGGGAAACGCACCAGCAGCGGCAGGCTGAGGCCGCTCTGGCGCAGCTGGTCGACCTGTTCGAAGAGGTCGATCGGCGTGCTCTGCGGGCCATTGGGACGCACTTCGACACGGCCCTGGTCATTGATCGCGAAATACCCCGCGCCCCAATGCCGGATGCCATAGACGCTGCGACTGTCCGCGACTGTCCACTGGCTGCCGTCATCTTTGCGTGTGCGTCGTGCAGACATCGAAGTCTCCCTTGGTGGCGATAGCGCCCGGCAAAACCGGACGGGAAAAGAATAGGGTGTGGAAATGACAATTACCCGGCAATTGACTAATCAATGGCCGGGGAAGTTTAGAAGGCAGGCCATCAGCCGCCGGATTTCTTCGCGTTGAAGCCGCGTTTACGCAGTTCGTCGAGCAGCAACTCGACATGATCGCCCTGGATCTCGATGACCCCGTCCTTGAGCGAACCGCCGCAGCCACAGCGTTTTTTCAGGGCGCTGGCGAGGTCCTTGAGCGGCTCTTCAGCCAGGGGCACACCGCTGACGGTGGTGACTGTCTTGCCGCCACGGCCTTTGGTCTCGCGGCGCACACGGGCAATGCCGTCACCGTCGGGGATCTGGGTCTGCTTGCAGGTGCAGGCGTCCACCGGCTGACTGCAGCCCGGGCAATGCCGGCCGCTGTCGGTGGAATACACCAAACCGCTCAGGGCGGCGAATGACGAAGCTTTCTTGACCACCGGCTTTTCCTCGTAGGGGTCAGGATAGCGACTGGCCGACCGGAGACGACCGCGATGCCCCACTCTGGCAGGGGCGGCGCATCCGAGCGCGGTGGCTCGGGCGGCGCAGTGTACCGGCAAACCTGCGCGTTGCTAAGGGTAAAAATGCGGCAAAAACCCGTGAAAGGGCGACGCCGTGCAGGATGCCGAACAGCCTGTAAACGATCACAGGCCGCTGGCAGGTGAGTTCAGGACGTCGCTGACGCCAGATAATGCCGCAGCGCCTGCAGCGAATCCGGGCAGTAGTCGCGCTCGGCGGCTTCGGCCAGGGCCTGCTGCGGGGGAATGAAGCGTGCTTCCAGCACCTCTTCGGGCTGCAGCACCAGCGGCGCATCAGAGACGGCAGAGAACACGGCGCACCACAGGCGGTTGTCCGGCTGATCGAAGAAAAAGCGCCGGTGCGCACGCAAGGTCACGCCCCTCACGCCCAACTCCTCGAACAGCTCACGCGCCGCCGACTCTGCATAGTCCTCGCCGGCCGCCACCATGCCGCCGGCGGCGACATCCCAATAACCGGGGTAGACCGCCTTGCTCAGGGTGCGCCGGTGCACGCACAGCTCGCCCTGGCTGTTGAAAAGCAGAATAAAGGTGCCCCGACCGATGAGACCGCGCGCACGCAACTCGGCGCGTGGCAGGCTGCCGAGCACCTCATCCTGCTCATCCACCCAAGCAATCAACTCGGCATCGGAGGCCGCACGGTGGGCGGCCTCACGGGCGCTGTTAGACATGCCTCAACCCTGCGACAGCAGTTGACGCAGGTCGATCACCGCGGCGTTGGCGCGCGAAATGTAGTTGGCCATGACCAGCGAGTGGTTGGCCAGCAGGCCATAGCCACTGCCATTGAGGATCATCGGGCTCCACAGGGTTTCCTGGGCGGCCTCCAGCTCGCGGATGATCTGGCGCACACTCACGGTGGCGTTCTTCTTGGCCAGAACATCGGCGAAGTCCACTTCGATCGCGCGCAGCAGGTGCGACAGCGCCCAGGCCTGGCCGCGTGCTTCGTAGAACACGTTATCGATCTGCAGCCATGGGGTTTCGTAGATGCGCTCGGTGACTTCCGGCACTTCGCCTTCGGCCAGGGTTGCCGGGTCTTTGACATCGGTGTTCAGGCGGACTTGGCCGACGCTCGCCGACAGGCGCTGCGACAGCGAACCCAGACGCGTGGCGACATCGCCGAACCAGTTGTTCAGGTTGTCGGCGCGGGTATAGAACTGCGCATTGGACTGGCTCGGGTCGGCCAGGCGCGCCAGGTAGCGATCCAGCGAGGCAATACCTTCACGGTACTCGGCTTCCGAAGCCGGCAGCGCCCAGCTCTTGTTGTCGAAGTTGAATCGCGGCTCGGCACGGGCCAGGTCGGCGTCCTCGGTGGACTGCGACTGCGAACGGGCGAAGTCCTTACGCAGCGCACGGGACAGGTCACGCACCTGCACCAGCACGCCGTATTCCCAGCTGGGCATATTGTCGAGCCACAGGCCGGGCGGCGCCAGGTCGTTGGACAGGTAGCCACCGGGCTTGTCCATCAGGGTGCTGGCGACCTGTTTGAGGGTTTCCACCGTGGTGTAGCCCTTGGTCATCTGGCGCTGTGCAGCTTGCGCCTGGGCCTCGGCATGCTGGGTCACCGGAAACAGCGCCGGCTCCTGGCTCCAGTACCAGCCGACGATCAGGCAGGCCACCAGATAGAGGCCCAGCAGAGCAGCCAGTACACGGCCCAGGCGGCCGCCCGGCAACCCACGACGGGCAGCAGGCGCAGTGGCGCCGGCGGCATCTGGCTCAGCGGCGGTGCGATTCTTCCAATCCAGCATGGCAGTCATCCTTACATCGAGAGGCATTCGAGTCTTCGACCGCTCCCCCGCTCAGGGGTTGCGCCCGTAATGCACCCACTATAAGGGAGTGAACGGGCAAACGCAGCGGCAAGCCGCGCCTTACTACCTAGATGAAAGGTTGACGCCAATGGATCGACGGTACTGGCACGTCGGCGTCACGGTGCTAGCATGGAGCCACTATTTGCGCGCTTTTATTGCCAGAAATCAGGCCATGACCGATCACGAAGAGCACAGCCACGATCGCCTCAAGCAACACTTCGCGCAGCGAGTGACACACCAGGCCCGCCATGTGCTGGAAACCTGGCAGCGCCTGCAACGCAGCGAGTGGAGCGACAGCGGCATGCAGGAGCTGGCCGACGCCACCGCCCTGCTGCACCGTTACGCCCAGCGCTTCGAACAGGCCGAACACACCCAGCTCGCGGCCAGCATCGTGCACTGCCTGGACGCAGTCGCCAGCAACCGTGGCCGCCTCAACAGCGGCATGATCAGCGAACTCAACCAACTGATGCAGCGCCTGTCACGAACGGGCCTGCGCCGCGGTGATCATTTCGATCAAACCGTGCTGCCACCTCTGCGCAAGCCGGTTTACCTTGCCCTGCAACACCTGGAACGCGCCGAGCGCCTGGCCCACCAGCTGGATTACTTCGGCATGAGCGCGCAGCCGCTCGACACCGCCAACGCATTTCGTGCGGCCATGCTCGAACGCCACCCGGCGGCGATTCTCATGGACGTCGATTTCTCCGGCCCGGGCATGGGCGTAGCGCTCGCCGAGATGGTGCAACAAGGCCTGGAAGAAAAGATTCCCCTGTTGTTCTACAGCCACGAAGACACTGACACCCCGACTCGCTTGGCCGCCGTTCGCGCAGGCGGTCAGGAGTTCTTCACCGGCACTCTGGATGCGTCCAGCCTGCTGGAGCGCATCGAGGTACTGACCCACGTCGCCCAGTACGAGCCCTACCGCGTATTAGTAGTCGATGACTCCCGCGCCCAAGCCATCCACACCGAGCGCGTCCTCAATAGCGCCGGCATTGTCACCCGCACCCTCACCGAGCCAATTAAGGCCATGGCTGAGCTGGCCGAATTCCAGCCGGACCTGATCATCCTCGACATGTACATGCCGGCCTGCAGCGGCACCGAACTGGCCAAAGTGATCCGCCACAACGACCGTTATGTCAGCGTGCCGATCATTTACCTGTCCGCCGAGGACGACCTGGACAAACAGCTCGACGCGATGAGCGAGGGTGGCGATGACTTCCTCACCAAACCGATCAAGCCGCGCCACTTGATTGCCACGGTGCGCAACCGCGCCGCCCGCGCACGCAGCCTCAAGGCGCGCATGGTGCGCGACAGCCTGACCGGGCTGTTCAATCACACCCACACCCTGCAGCTGCTCGAAGACGCCCGCTACCGCGCCCAGCGCAACGCACAGCCGCTGAGTTTCGCGATGCTCGACATCGACTTTTTCAAGAAGGTCAACGATAACTACGGCCACCCGATGGGCGATCGGGTCATCAAAAGCCTGGCCCTGTTCCTCAAACAGCGCCTGCGCAAAAGCGATCACATCGGCCGCTACGGCGGGGAAGAATTTGCCGTGGTGATGCCCAACACCGATGCCCCGACAGCCGCCAAGGTGCTCGACGACATTCGCCGGCGCTTTGCCGAGATCCACTACCCCGCACAACCCCATGACCTGTCATGCACCTTCAGCTGCGGCGTCGCCGAACTGGTCGGCGAAATGGACAGCAACACCCTTTCGCAGCAGGCCGACCAGGCGCTGTATACCGCCAAGCACGGTGGTCGCAATTGCGTAGCGGTCTTCGCCTGAGGCCGGATACGGACCTCAGCGACCGTCACATTACTGTCATCGCATTGCCATAACCTGTGCGCCATGACGGCCGCCGAGGCCGAGCCTTCGTACCCATTCGGTCGAGCCCGCCATGCGCCTCAAAGCCCTTACCAACCTCAACACCCTGCTGCTGGTGACCGTGTGCATCGCCTTGGGCATGACCCTGTGGTGGTCGCAGCGCGCACTGGAGCGCCCCTATCAATTGATGGAGCGCTACCTCAGCCTGTCCCAGGACTTCCAGCGGCAGGTGGCCAATGACATCGACGCCTACCTGGCCAGCGGAGACGCCACACGCCACAGCGGCGCGCTTCACGGCCTGGATGCCCTCGCGCCGCTGCTGGCTGATCTGCCGACGGACCTGGCCACAGACCTGCAACGCAGCTTGACCGAGCTGGGCGACTTCAGCCGAGGCGAATTACTCGCCGCGGGCAAGTTGGCAGGCGACCCACAAGGGCTGCTGCTGCAGGCCGAACGGGAGATGGCCAGTACCCTGGCGCAACTCGCCGCCTATGCCGACCAGGCTGGCAGCGCTGCCGCCAGCGCGTATCCGCGACTGCTATTCGATATCACCCAGCACCTGACCCGCCTGGCCCACGCCCGTGAACGCCTGATCAACAGCGGGCGTAGCGAGCTGGCCGGCGATGTCGAGCGCGAACTCAGCGCCCTCGGCGAGCGGCTACGCGCCCTCGACGCCCTGCCGCTACTGGGCGTCAGCCAGGCCACAGACAATGCGCCAGACAACAGCTTCGCCGCGATGATGGGCCTGGAACAGGACGCGTCCGCGGCGCCGGCCGAGGACAACGGCATCGCCCTCAAGCGCGAGCTGTCGAGCCTGGTGGCCCGCTACCCGGCCGAGCTGACGCGCACCCGTGCGCTGATCGAACAGCGCCAGGCGCTCGTGCAACAGACTCAAAGCCGAATCGACCAGGTGCAACAGGCACTCGCTGCCCTGGAGCCTCGGGTACGCGCCGAGCATGGTCGCATCCAAGGCGAAGTGCGCCTGCTCCAAGGGTTGATGATCGGCTTGATCCTGCTCATCGCCCTGATCATCGACCGCCTGCAACGCCGCCTCAGCAGCTTACTGAGCAATCTGGTGCCGGCGCTGTCAGCCTGGGCGGCCGGTGATTTCTCGGTCGAGGTGCAACTGGTGTCGCGCACCCGCGAATTGCAGGACATCGAGGCCTCACTCAACCGCCTGCGCGCCTACTTGGTCGAACTGGTCGGCACCATCCGCCAGCAAGCCGAGGCCGTGGTCAGTACCAGCGGCAGCCTGGCCGAACTCAACAGCGGCCTGCACGGCAGTGCCGAGCGCCAGGCGACGGATACGGCGCAGATCCGCGATGCGCTGGAGGCGCTGGAGTGCACCATTCAGCAGGTCGCCGGCGACACCCAGCATGCTGCCGATGCCGGCCGTGAGGCCGAACGCGCCCTCAGTGCGGGCCAGCAGGTCATCGCGCAAAGCCTCGGCGGGCTGCATGCGCTGGTTGATGAAGTGCAACACAACGCCCAGGCCATTGAAGCCCTGGCGGCCGAAACAGCGACCATCGACAGTGTGCTGACGGTGATCCGCAGCATCGCCGAGCAGACCAACCTGCTGGCACTCAATGCCGCCATCGAGGCTGCACGCGCCGGTGAAGCCGGTCGTGGCTTTGCCGTGGTCGCCGACGAAGTACGCTCGTTGTCGCAACGCACAACCAGCGCCACCAGCGAGATCCAGGGCGTCATCGGTCGCCTGCAGCAAGCCGCCCACCAGTCGGTCAGCGCTATGCGCGCGCAGGTCGGCCACGCCGAGGCCACCGCCACCCAGGCCGAATCAGCCGAAGGGGCGCTGGATGAAAGCGTTGCTGCCATCCGCACCATCGCCAGCATGACCCAACGCATCGCTGACGCCTCAGCGCAGCAACGCGACGCCGTCGCCGACGTGCGCGATCACAGTGAGGGCATCCACCAGCTCGGCAGCGACAACCTGCAGCGCATCACCCAGAGCCGCGAGCAGGGCGATACCCTGCTGCAACTGGGCGAACAGCTGCACCTGGCCGTGCAACGCTTCCGCGTGAAGGCCTGACAGCCTGCACCAGGCGCTGCCAGCAATATCCGCTGACAGCCTGCGCCACCACGTCGCCTGGGGTCGGCGCCAGGACTTGGGTATGATGCGCGCTCTGCCCGCCCTGCGAGTACGCCATGCGCCGCCTGCTGCCCCTGCTTCTGCTGCTGTTGACCCTGCCGGCCAGCGCCGGCCTGTTTGATCAGCGCCCTGCTGCCGCCCCACTCGGCGCGCCACTGAATAACAGTGCGGACTTTCTGCCTGTGCGCGAGGCGTTCAAGCTCAGCCTGGTCGAGAGCACACCCGAGCTGATCAAGCTGCGCTTCGTCGCGGCCGAAGGCTACTACCTGTACCGCCATCGCCTGCAATTCAGCAGCCAGCCAGACGGGCTGATCGCCGGCGAGGTGCGCCTGCCTCAGGGCAAGCAGAAGACCGATGAGTTCTTCGGCGATGTCGAGGTCTATTACGAGGTGCTGGATGTCGACGTACCCGTCAACAACCCGAATAACCAACCCTTCAACCTGACTGTTGGCTACCAGGGCTGCGCCGACAAAGGCCTGTGCTACCCGCCGGAAAGCGAGGTACTGAAGATTGGCGGTGGCCTGAGTGATGCCGGCACAGCGGCGCCCGCCACAAGCTGGCAATGGCGTGATCTGGCGCTGTTCTTCCTCGCCGGCCTGGGCCTGACGTTTACCCCCTGCGTACTGCCGATGCTGCCGATTCTTTCCGGCGTGGTGCTGCGCGGGCGCCCGAGCAATCGTCGCGGCCTGGTGCTGTCGCTAGCGTACGTGCTGCCAATGGCCGCCTGCTACGCCGTACTCGGCGCGCTGATGGGCCTGTTCGGCGCCAGCCTCAACTTGCAGGCGATGCTGCAATCCCCGTGGATTCTGGTGCCCTTCGCGGCGTTCTTCAGCCTGTTCGCCATCGCCATGTTCGGCGTCTTCGAGTTGCGCCTGCCGGCGTTTATCCGTGAGCGCTTGGACCGTAAGGCTGCGCAGACCCAAGGCGGCTCGATTGCCGGTGCGGCCACCCTGGGCGTGCTCTCCAGCCTGATCGTCTCACCCTGCATCACCGCCCCGCTGACAGCCTTGCTGCTGTACATCAGCAGCACCGGCGATGCCGTCGGCGGCGGCCTGCAACTGTTCGCCCTGGGCCTGGGCATGGGCACGCCGCTGGTATTGTTCGGCGCCGGGGGCGGCGCGCTGCTGCCCAAATCTGGCAACTGGATGGTACTGGTACGCAACGCTTTCGGCGTAATGCTACTGGCCGTGTCGATCTGGCTGCTTGAGCGCGTGCTGCCCGGGCCGCTGTCCCTGGCACTGTGGGGCCTGCTGGCGGCCGGTGTGGCGCTGTTTCTCGGGGCGCTGGAGTTCACCCCCAAAAGCAGTCGCGGCAAGCTTGCCCAACTCGCCGGCCTGGCCCTGCTGGTGTACGCACTCGCCGCCTGGACCGGCGCGCTGAGGGGTGAAGAAGACCCACTGCGACCGCTCGGCCATCTGAGCAACAGCGCAGCGGGCGTCACTGTGCAGGCGGGTAGCTGGCAGACCGTCAGCCAGCCCGCTGAGCTGGACGCCGCACTGGCCAGCGCCGCCCAGGCAGGCCAACCGCTGCTGCTCGACTGGTATGCCGACTGGTGCATCAGCTGCAAAGTGATCGAGCGCGAAGTGCTCAACGCGCCGGCCGTCGGCAGCCAGCTCGGCGATTACCGCCTGATACGCTTCGATATGACCGACAGCACGCCCGCGCAACGCGCCCTGCTCGACCGCTACCAGCTGTTCGGCCCACCGGCGATTCAGCTGTTTGCCGGCAATGGTCAGGAATGGCAGGACTTACGCGTTGTCGGCGAAATCAACGCCCGTGACTTCGCCGCACGCCTGGAACAGGCGCGCACACGCTTCTAGCAGACCCTCTGTGGCGTTCTGTGGGAGGGGCGTTAGCCGCGAACAGCGCTCAGTAACGCTGAAAATATTGCCGCCAAAGCCGAACACCACCCGGCCGGGCGAGACTTTCCGCCTGGCCGAACAGAACCACGACTCCAAACACACTCCTAGTCATTTAATTCACGCAATCTACGGGCATCGTGCTGACTATTGCTGAGAACTGGACAGTCGCAAGGCGACTCCGGCATAGTCCGGCGCAGGTAAAAGAACAAGGATCTGCGAATGTCCACCTTTCTGGTGTTGCACGGGCCCAACCTCAACTTGTTGGGCACCCGCGAACCCGGCGTATATGGCGCCACCACGCTGGAACAGATCAACCTCGACCTGGAGCGCCGCGCCCGCGACGCCGGCCATCACCTGCAGTACCTGCAGAGCAACGCTGAGTACGAATTGATCGAGCGCATTCATGCCGCAAAGGCCGAAGGTGTCGACTTTATCCTGATCAATCCCGCCGCTTTTACGCACACCAGCGTCGCATTACGTGACGCGTTGCTGGCGGTGAGCATCCCATTCATCGAAGTGCACCTCTCCAACGTGCACAAGCGTGAACCTTTTCGCCATCACTCCTACTTCTCCGACGTTGCAGTAGGGGTGATCTGCGGCCTTGGCGCCAGCGGGTATCGGCTGGCCCTGGAGGCTGCGCTCGAACAACTTGAACGACCCTGACCTCACCGGGAGTTAGACCACTATGGATATTCGTAAAGTCAAGAAACTGATCGAACTGCTGGAAGAGTCCGGCATCGACGAGCTGGAGATTCGCGAAGGCGAAGAGTCCGTGCGCATCAGCCGTCACAGCAAGCAGCCGGCGTTCATGCAGCAGCCGATGTATGCCCCGGCACCTGCACCCGCCGCAGCGCCAGTGGCTGCCGCCCCTGCTGCTGAAGCAGCCGCCCCCGCCGCTGCCAAGCTCAATGGCACCGTGGTCCGCTCGCCGATGGTTGGCACCTTCTACCGCGCCTCCGGCCCGACCTCGGCGAACTTCGTCGAAGTGGGTTCGAGCGTCAAGAAAGGCGACATCCTCTGCATCGTTGAAGCGATGAAGATGATGAACCACATCGAGGCAGAGACCAGCGGCGTGATCGAATCCATCCTGGGCGAGAACGGCCAGCCGGTGGAATACGACCAGCCCCTGTTCACCATCGTTTGAACCGCGGAGAGCCTGCGATGTTGGAAAAAGTGCTGATCGCCAACCGCGGCGAGATCGCCCTGCGCATTTTGCGCGCGTGCAAAGAACTGGGCATCAAGACGGTCGCGGTGCACTCCACTGCCGACCGTGAGCTGATGCACCTGGGCCTGGCCGATGAGTCGGTGTGCATTGGCCCGGCTGCTGGCGCCGCCTCCTACCTGAACATCCCGGCGATCATCAGCGCTGCGGAAGTGACAGGTGCCACCGCAATCCACCCCGGCTACGGCTTCCTCGCGGAAAACGCCGATTTCGCCGAACAGGTGGAAAACTCCGGTTTTGCCTTCATCGGCCCGAAAGCCGACACCATTCGCCTGATGGGCGACAAGGTCTCGGCCAAGCACGCCATGATCAAGGCTGGCGTCCCTGTGGTGCCGGGCTCTGACGGCCCGCTGCCGGAAGACGAAGAAACCGCCCTGGCCATCGCTCGCGAGGTGGGTTACCCAGTGATCATCAAGGCCGCAGGCGGCGGCGGTGGTCGCGGCATGCGTGTGGTGTGGAAAGAAGAAGACCTGATCAAATCGGCCAAGCTGACCCGCAGCGAAGCCGGTTCGGTGTTCGGCAACCCGATGGTCTACCTGGAGAAATTCCTCGGCAATCCACGTCACGTGGAAGTCCAGGTGCTCTCCGACGGCCAGGGCAACGCCATCCACCTGTATGACCGCGACTGCTCGCTGCAGCGCCGTCACCAGAAGGTATTGGAAGAAGCACCTGCACCGATGATCGACGAACAGGCCCGCGCCGAAGTGCTGCAGCGCTGCGTCGATGCTTGCATCGAGATCGGTTACCGCGGTGCCGGCACCTTCGAGTTCCTCTATGAAGACGGCCGCTTCTACTTCATCGAGATGAACACCCGCGTACAGGTCGAGCACCCGGTTACCGAAATGGTCACCGGCGTCGACATTGTCAAGGAGATGCTCAGCATCGCCGCGGGCAACAAGCTGTCGTACAAGCAGGAAGATGTGAAGCTGCTGGGTCACGCCCTGGAGTGCCGGATCAACGCTGAAGACCCGGACAACTTCATGCCCTGCCCGGGTAAGGTGAAGCACTTCCACGCACCGGGCGGCTTCGGCGTACGCGTCGACTCGCACCTGTACAGCGGCTACACCGTACCGCCGCACTACGACTCGCTGATCGGCAAGCTGATCACCTACGGCAAGGACCGCGACGAGGCCCTGGCCCGTATGCGTAACGCCCTGGACGAGATCGTTGTCGACGGCATCAAGACCAACGTGCCCCTGCACCGCGATCTGGTCCGTGACAAAGGCTTTTGCAAAGGCGGCGTGAATATCCACTACCTGGAAAAGAAACTGGGTATGGATAAGCACTAAGCTTCGGCGAAGTGCTAAACAAGGGCTGCCATCTGGCAGCCCTTGTCGTTTCTGCCGACCGCAAGCGGTGGCAGCGGCCCCACCGCTTCAAGTAAGCTGCGCGCCACTTTGCGCCATCCCGCCACAACGCTCACGAGGTTTCCCATGCCCTGGTTACAAGTCCGTCTCGCCATCACCCCAGAGCAGGCGGAAACCTACGAAGATGCACTGCTGGAAGTCGGCGCCGTGTCGGTGACCTTTATGGACGCCGAAGACCAGCCGATCTTCGAGCCGGACCTGGGCACCACGCCGCTGTGGTCACACACCCACCTGCTCGCGCTGTTCGAGGCCGACACCGACGCCAATGCGGTGTTCGCTCACCTGCAACTGTTGACGGGCGCTGACTTGCCGGAGCATCACGCCGAAGTGATCGCCGACCAGGACTGGGAGCGCAGTTGGATGGACGGCTTCGAACCCATGCGTTTCGGCCAGCGCCTGTGGATCGTACCGAGCTGGCACGCGGCACCAGAGCCGGATGCAGTCAACCTGCTGCTCGATCCGGGCCTGGCGTTCGGTACCGGCACCCACCCCACCACGGCCCTGTGCCTGGAGTGGCTGGACGGCCAGGACCTGCACAACAGCAGCGTGATCGACTTTGGCTGCGGCTCGGGCATTCTGGCGATTGCCGCGCTGCTGCTCGGCGCGCCCCACGCCGTCGGCACCGACATCGACGTGCAGGCCATCGAAGCCTCGCGCGACAATTCCGGACGCAACGGCATCGACCCGGCGCGCTTCCCGCTCTACCTGCCGGATGACATGCCGCAGCAGCCTGCCGACGTGGTGGTGGCCAATATTCTTGCCGGCCCATTGGTGGCGCTGGCGCCGCAGATCACTCAACTGGTCAAGCCGGGCGGCCGCCTGGCGCTGTCCGGCATCCTCGCCGAACAGGCCGACGAGGTGCGTGCAGCCTATGCCGACGCCTTCGCCCTCGACCCAACGGCCGAAAAAGACGGCTGGGTGCGCATCAGCGGTAGCCGTCACTAACACCTGCCGGCTTGTCGCAAGCCGCGCGCTGCACCGCCGCCCTCCGCAGCGCCAACGCCGAGCGGCTGCAGCTTAACGCGGCACTTGCGGTAGACTAGCCGCCCTACCCTGCACCGCCGGCCACCGGATCGTCGCATGACCGAGAGTTACGTCACCCAGTGCCCTCAATGCAACACGCGCTTTCGCGTCAACCTCGCGCAACTCGGCGCCGCCCATGGCGCCGTGCGCTGTGGGGCGTGCCTGCACGTGTTCAATGCCGCCCAGCAGTTGCGCGCCCAGGGCCTGACCGTGCCGCAGGCACCCGCACCGGTCGCAGCACCACGGCCAACCCCGGCACCAGCACCAGCACCAGCACCGCAGCCAATCAGCAGTGTGACTCCAGCCGCAGTGACCACGGCCACACCGCCCGCGCCCGCCATCCAAAAGGCAAGCGACGACACCCTGTGGATCCACGACGACCTCGACCTCGACAACCTTGATCTGGACGAAGAGCTGGCCAAGCTCGAACAGCAGGAGCAGCAGCTGTCCCAGCAGTTCCTGGCCCTCGAAGCCAGCAACCGGACGCCGCAGACATTCGAGGCTGCGCCCCAGGGCGAGGCGCTGGATCAGGACGAGCGCTGGGCCGAAGCCCTGCTGCGCGAAGACAGCGCCCGCACACCGCTGCAACTCGCCCCACAGGTGCCCGCAGCGAAGCGCGTGAATACCGACTTGCGCGCGCCCGCAACACCGGCAGCGGACCCTGCACCGACGGCGCTGGATGACCGCGCCCCCAGCGCGCCGCCCGAACCGGCAGCGGTCACGCGCACCGAGCCAACCATCAGCCTTACCGCCGAGCGGCACGAACCGCCTGTGCCGCCGAAGCCACGCGCAGCGGCGTTCAGCGCCATGCGTGACGATGAGCCAGGCGAAGACGACCTTGACCAGGACCCGCCGCTTGAGGCGCGCCCAAAGCGTAGCCGTCACGAGCCGGCGCTGCGCGACGAGGCCCTACTGAACCTCAGTGAAGACCCCCTGGACCTCGACTGGCAGCCGCCACGTTCGCCCTGGGGCCGCTGGCTGGGCTGGGGGCTGCTCAACCTGCTGGCGGCCAGTGCCCTGGCGGGGCAATATGTGCACTACCACTTCGAGGAGCTGGCCCGTCAGGACCAGTATCGCCCGTGGTTCGAGCAACTGTGCCCGAGCCTCGGCTGCACCCTGCCCTCCAAGGTTGACATCAGCCAGATCAAGAGCAGCAACCTGGTGGTGCGCAGCCATCCGGAGTTCAGCGGTGCGCTGGTGGTCGATGCGATCCTCTATAACCGCGCGCCCTTCGCCCAGCCGTTCCCGCTGCTGGAAATGCGCTTTGCCGATATTAACGGACAATTACTCGCCAGCCGACGCTTCAAGCCCAGCGAATACCTGGCCGGCGAGCTGGCCGGCCGGGCCGAAATGCCGACCCAGACACCGATCCATGTGTCGCTGGATATCCTCGACCCGGGCGCGCGCGCGGTGAACTACAGCCTCAGCTTCCACTCCCCGGAATAGACGCTGGCGGCGCCTCAAGCCCCCGGCGTCGTGCGCGAGTCTGCCTGCGACAGCGGCGCACAACTGTTCAGATTTTGTTCAAAACAGCCTTTATCCGGTCATCCAGAGCGGGTATGATTCCCACCCTTTTTCGCACTCTCCTAGTTGCCTCAACAGTTCGTCTCTTGAGCAGGGAAGCCCTATGTCGGCGCTACGCATCGGCCCCTACACATTGCCCAATCGCCTGATCCTGGCCCCCATGGCCGGCGTCACCGATCGTCCGTTCCGCCAACTGTGCCGCAGCCTGGGTGCCGGCATGGTGGTGTCGGAAATGGTCACCAGCGATGTGCGCCTGTGGAACACGCGCAAGTCCAGCCTGCGCCTGATTCACGCCGACGAAGCCGAGCCACGCTCCGTGCAGATCGCCGGTGGCGACCCGCAGATGCTGGCCGATGCCGCCCGCGCCAACGTCGAGCTGGGCGCGCAGATTATCGACATCAACATGGGCTGCCCGGCCAAGAAAGTCTGCAACAAAGCGGCCGGCTCCGCGCTGCTCAAGGACCAAACGCTGGTTCAGGCAATCCTTGAGGCCGTGGTCGGCGCCGTCGATGTGCCGGTCACCCTAAAGATTCGCACCGGCTGGGACAGGCAGAACCGTAACGGCGTAGACATCGCCAAGATCGCCGAACAAGCCGGCATCGTCGCCCTGGCTGTGCATGGCCGCACCCGCGCCGACCTCTACACCGGCGAGGCTGAATACGACACCATCGCCGCGATCAAACAGGCGGTGTCAATCCCGGTGCTGGCCAACGGCGACATCGACTCCCCCGCCAAAGCGCGCGCTGTACTCGAAGCAACCGGCGTTGACGGGCTGCTGATTGGCCGCGCCGCCCAAGGTCGGCCCTGGATATTTCGTGAAATCGACCACTACCTGCAAACCGGCGAGCTGCTTGCCAGCCCCGGCTTGGCGGAAGTGGAACGCATACTGCTGGCACACCTGGCCGAACTCCACGCCTTTTACGGCGATGTCATGGGTGTGCGCATTGCGCGCAAGCATGTCGGCTGGTACCTCGCCACCCTGCCGGGCGCCAGGGAGTTTCGCGCCCAATTCAATCGTCTGGACAGTAAGGACGCTCAGGGCACCACCGTTCGCGCGTTTTTCCGTGAACGGCATAACGATGGAGAAGAGGTGGCCGCATGACGATGTTGACCGAGACTTTAGGAAGTGGGACTGCGCCCGTGAGTGACAACACCAGTTTGAAACAGCACCTCAATACGCCAAGCGAAGAGGGCCAGACCCTGCGTGGCAGCGTGGAAAAGGCGCTGCACAACTACTTTGCCCACCTTGAAGGTGCGGACGTCACGGACGTCTACAACCTGGTGCTCACCGAAGTGGAAGCGCCGCTGCTGGAAACCGTGATGAATTACGTCAAGGGTAACCAGACCAAAGCCTCGGAGCTGCTCGGCCTGAACCGCGGCACGCTGCGCAAGAAGCTCAAGCAGTACGACCTGCTGTAACCCCGAACTCCCGAAAAGGGCGGCCCACATGAGCCGCCTTTTTTGCTGATATCCCCGCTCTGATGGACGCTGAAATGACCGACCAGACCACCCGCCTCCCCGTTCGCCGCGCCTTGATCAGCGTTTCCGACAAGACCGGCATCCTTGAGTTTGCCCGCGAGCTGGTTGCCCTGAACGTGGAAATTCTTTCCACCGGCGGCACGTACAAGCTGCTCAAGGACAACGGCATCGCGGCCGTGGAAGTGGCCGACTACACCGGCTTCCCGGAAATGATGGACGGTCGCGTCAAGACCCTGCACCCGAAAATCCACGGCGGCATCCTCGGCCGCCGCGCCATTGACGGCGCTGTGATGGACGCGCACGGCATCAAGCCAATCGACCTGGTCGCGGTCAACCTCTACCCCTTCGCCGCCACCGTAGCCAAGCCCGGTTGCGACCTGGCCAATGCCATCGAGAACATCGACATCGGCGGCCCAACCATGGTCCGTTCGGCCGCGAAAAACCATAAAGACGTGGCCATCGTGGTCAACGCAGGCGACTACGCCGGCATCGTCGAATCGCTGAAAGCCGGCGGCCTGAGCTACGCCCAGCGCTTCGACCTGGCGCTGAAAGCCTTCGAACACACCGCCGCCTACGACGGCATGATCGCCAACTACCTGGGCACCATCGACCAGCGTCGCGACACCCTGTCCACCGAAGAACGTAGCGCCTTCCCGCGCACCTTCAACAGCCAGTTCATCAAGGCTCAGGAAATGCGTTACGGCGAGAACCCGCACCAGAGCGCGGCGTTCTACGTGGAAGCGCAGAAGGGTGAAGCCAGCGTTTCCAGTGCCATCCAGCTGCAAGGCAAGGAGCTGTCCTTCAACAACGTGGCCGACACCGACGCCGCGTTGGAGTGCGTGAAGAGCTTCGTCAAACCGGCTTGCGTGATCGTCAAGCACGCCAACCCCTGCGGCGTGGCCGTGGCCCTCGACAGCGAAGGCGGCATCCGCCAGGCCTACGAGCTGGCCTACGCCACTGATACCGAGTCGGCCTTCGGCGGCATCATCGCCTTCAACCGCGAGCTGGATGGTGCCACAGCCCAGACCATCGTCGAGCGTCAGTTCGTCGAAGTGATCATTGCCCCGAAAATCAGCGCCGAAGCCCGCGCCGTCGTGGCCGCCAAAGCCAACGTGCGCCTGCTCGAATGCGGCGAATGGCCGGCCGAGCGCAGTGCAGGCTGGGACTTCAAACGCGTCAACGGCGGCCTGCTGGTGCAGAGCCGTGACATCGGCATGATCACGGCAGCAGACCTGAAGATCGTCACCCAGCGCGCGCCAAGCGAGCAGGAAGTGCACGACCTGATCTTCGCCTGGAAAGTGGCCAAGTTCGTCAAATCCAACGCCATTGTGTACGCCAAGAACCGCCAGACCATCGGTGTCGGCGCCGGCCAGATGAGCCGCGTCAACTCCGCCCGTATCGCCGCCATCAAGGCCGAGCACGCAGGTCTGCAGGTCGCCGGCTCGGTCATGGCCAGCGACGCCTTCTTCCCGTTCCGCGACGGCCTGGATAACGCTGCTGCCAATGGCATCACCGCAGTCATCCAGCCGGGTGGCTCGATGCGCGATGCGGAAGTTATTGCTGCCGCCGACGAAGCCGGGATTGCGATGGTGTTTACCGGCATGCGTCATTTCCGCCATTGATGGCGTGGTGGATGGCTACGGCCATCCACCCTACATCGCACCGATTTTGTAGGGTGGATAACACGTCGTTTATCCACCAATCGGGCTCAAGGCCCGCCTCCACTGGGAGAAAAACATGAACGTATTGATCATCGGCAGCGGCGGTCGTGAACACGCCCTGGCTTGGAAAGTCGCGCAAGACCCGCGCGTACAAAAGGTTTTCGTGGCCCCGGGCAACGCCGGCACAGCCACTGAAGCCAAGTGCGAGAACGTCGCCATCGACGTGCTGGCCCTGGAGCAGCTGGCTGATTTTGCCGAGCAGCATGTACAGCTGACCATCGTCGGCCCCGAAGCACCGCTGGTGGCTGGCGTGGTCGACCTGTTCCGCTCGCGCGGCCTGGACTGCTTCGGCCCGACCGCAGGTGCCGCCCAGCTGGAAGGTTCCAAAGCCTTTACCAAGGACTTCCTGGCGCGCCATCAGATCCCCACCGCTGACTACCAGAACTTCACCGAGGTCGAGCCCGCCCTGGCCTACCTGCAAAAAGTCGGTGCGCCTATCGTGATCAAGGCTGACGGCCTGGCGGCGGGTAAAGGCGTGATCGTCGCCATGACCCTGCAGGAAGCCGAAGACGCGGTGCGTGACATGCTCGCGGGCAACGCCTTTGGCGAAGCCGGTTCGCGCGTGGTTATCGAAGAATTCCTCGACGGCGAAGAAGCCTCGTTCATCGTCATGGTCGATGGCGAGAACGTCCTGCCCATGGCCACCAGCCAGGACCACAAACGTGTCGGCGACGCCGATACCGGCCCCAACACCGGCGGCATGGGCGCTTACTCGCCCGCGCCCGTGGTCACCGCCGAGGTGCACCAGCGGGTCATGGATGAAGTGATCTACCCAACCGTGCGCGGCATGGCCAGCGAAGGCAACGTCTACACCGGCTTCCTCTATGCCGGGCTGATGATCGACAAGGCTGGCAAGCCCAAGGTCATCGAGTTCAACTGCCGCTTCGGCGACCCGGAAACCCAGCCGATCATGGTGCGCCTGGAAAGCTCCCTGGTACTGCTGGTTGAAGCCGCCCTGGCCAAAGCCCTGGACAAAGTCGAAGCCCGCTGGGACCCACGCCCTACAGTGGGCGTGGTACTGGCAGCCGGCGGCTACCCGGGCGATTACGCCAAAGGTGACGTGATCGCCGGGCTGGACGCCGCTGCTGCACTGGAAGGCAAAGTCTTCCATGCCGGCACCGCACTCAAAGATGGTCAGGTGGTAACCGCTGGCGGGCGCGTACTCTGCGCCACGGCCATTGGCAAAAGCGTGGCCGACGCGCAGCAGCAGGCCTATCGCCTGGCCGAGCAGATCAGCTGGGACGGGGTTTTCTACCGGCATGACATCGGTTACCGGGCCATCGCCCGCGAACAACAGTAAAATGACGTCAAATAGCCGCTAGATAACGCGTAATCGTCCACAAAGGCGGCCTTTTGGCCGCCTTTTTCATGTTCCGCTTTAGCTGCGCTTGGCTATAATCGACCCATTCATTTATGAAGGGATCTCAGCGTGCGGCGGCTCTGGATTGCCACAGGTCTGTTCTTCAGCCTGCTCATGATCGGTTGCCTGTCGACAGCGTCGGCGAGCACGGCCGGCCAGAGCAATGGCAACCCTGCGTGGTCGTTGCTGGTCGATGACAGCGCCCGCCTCGGCATCGAAGATGTACGGGCTCAGCCTAACCGCTTCCGTCCATTGGATCGCCACTCCCTGACACTGCCCTCCAGCAGCAGCGCGGTATGGCTGCGCGCCACACTGGCCGGGCATGACGCGCCGACTTGGCTGTGGTTCCTGGCACCACGGGTGCAGTACCTGGACTACTACCAGATCCTCAACGGCCAGCTTGAGCACAGCGTCCACACGGGCGAAGCGCTGCCCGCCGAGACCCGCCCGCTGCCCTCGCGCGCCTACCTGATGCCCTTACCTGACGACGGCCAGGCTCGCGAACTGTATATACGCCTGGCGTCCAACCACCCGCTGATGACCTGGTTCAACGTCATCAATGAGGCCGAGCTGGTCAGCTTGGAAAAACCGGCCTACGTATTCGGTGCGCTGCTCGGCGCCCTGCTGTTGCTGGCGCTGTATAACGTCACCCGCTTCATCTACAGCCGCTCGGCCAGCAGCCTGTGGCTGGGTGCACTGCACCTCAACCTGGTGATCTGCGCAGCGGCCAATCTGGGCAGCTTGGCGGTCTGGGTGCCCGGGCTGATCTATCGCCAATCGCTGATTGCCGACCTCTCGGCCCTCGCGGCCGTGTTCTGCCTGCTGGCCTTTGCCCTGACGTTTATTCGTGGCACACCGATGCAGCAGCACCCGCTCAACCGCCTGCCCGGCGGGCTGGCCGTGGTGGTGGGCGCCGTTGCCACAATCATCCTGACAACCGGGCTGCTGTGGAGCAGCGCGTTGGTATACGGCCTGGTGATCCTCGGCGCCGGGTTGGTGACCGGGACCTACGCCGCCTACTGGCAGCGCGGCTATCAGCCCGCTCGCCTGGTTGCGCTGGGACTGCTGATTTTTACCCTGGGCTTTAGCCTGTTTGTGCCGGTGCTGCTGGGCTTCGATCAGCTCAACCCCGGCTGGCTGGTCACCGGCGTATTCACCATCGCCACCCTCAGTGGCCTGGCGTTAAGCGTGGCGCTCACCGAGCGGCAGCGGCAGATTCAGCAGGAAACCCTAACCTCGCGCACACACCTGGCAGCCAGCGCGGCTGAACTCAAGGCCAAGGCCGAGTTTCTGGCCAAGATCAGCCATGAAATCCGCACGCCGATGAACGGCGTACTGGGCATGACCGAACTGCTCCTTGGCACGCCATTGTCGGCCAAGCAGCGTGACTACGTGCAGACCATCCACAGCGCAGGCAACGAGCTGCTGACGCTGATCAACGAGATTCTCGACATCTCCAAGTTGGAGTCCGGGCAGATCGAGCTGGACGACGTGCAGTTCGACCTCAACGCCCTGATCGAGGACTGCCTGGATATTTTCCGCGCCAAAGCCGAACAGCAACGCGTCGAGCTGATCAGTTTCATGCAGCCGCAAGTGCCGCGGGTGGTCAGTGGCGATCCCACGCGGCTGCGCCAGACGTTGCTGAGCCTGCTGGATAACGCATTCAAGCAAACTGACGAAGGTGAGATTCTGCTGGTGGTCGCCCTGGACACCACCGGGCCGCTTCCACGCCTGCGCATTGCCGTGCAAGACAGTGGGCGGGCGCTCGATGCCAGCGAACGCGATGCCTTGCTCAACACCGAATTGCACAGCAAAGACTTCCTCGCCGCGAGCAAGCTCGGCGGCCGCCTGGGCCTGATCATCGCTCGCCAACTGGTGCGCCTGATGGGCGGCGAGTTCGGCATTCAGAGTGGCGGCGCTCAGGGCTCGACCTTGTGGGTGACGCTGCCGCTGGACCCACAGCGCCTGCAACAGCCTACAGCAGACCTGGACGGCCCGCTGCAAGGCGCACGCTTGCTGGTGGTCGACGACAACGAGACCTGCCGCAAAGTACTGATCCAGCAATGCAGTGCCTGGGGTTTGAGTGTCAACGCAGTGCCCTCGGGCAAAGAGGCCCTGGCCTTGTTGCGCACCAAGGCGCACATGCGCGAGTACTTCGATGTGGTGCTGCTCGACCAAGACATGCCTGGCATGACCGGCATGCAACTGGCGACCAAGATCAAGGAAGACCCCAGCCTCAACCACGACATTCTGGTGATCATGCTCACCGGCATCAGCAACGCCCCGAGCAAGGTCATCGCACGCAACGCCGGGATCAAGCGCATCCTTGCCAAACCGGTGGCGGGTTACACCCTGAAGGCGACCCTGGCCGATGAGCTGGCCCAGCGCGGCAACGGCAACTCGTCGCTGTTCATGCCGAATCCGGTCAGTGCGGCCCTGCATGTCCCCGAGGACTTCCGCATTCTGGTCGCCGAAGACAACAGCATCTCGACCAAGGTTATTCGCGGCATGCTCGGCAAACTCAACCTCAAACCCGACACCGCCAGCAATGGCGAAGAGGCGCTGCAGGCGATGAAGAAGCAGCCCTACGACCTGGTGCTGATGGACTGCGAGATGCCAATCCTCGATGGGTTCTCAGCCACCGAACAGTTACGCGCCTGGGAAGTCACCGAGCGACGTAACCGCACGCCGGTGGTGGCGCTGACCGCGCACATCCTCAGCGAACACAAAGAGCGGGCACGCCAGGTGGGGATGGACGGGCACATGGCCAAACCCGTGGAGCTCTCGCAACTGCGTGAGCTGATCGAGTACTGGGTCGCCGAACGGGAAATTCGCCGCCAGAGCGATCCGGTTCCGTCCTGAGGCGCGACGCACGCGTTGCGGGCTGGCCAAGCCTGCGACGATATCCGATCATGTCGCCCCAATACGGGGCAACGTGCGCAGCACGCCTCGCCGCCTCAACCTCCCCTCCGATCTGAGACCCTATACCATGGCGTCAGCGCTGTTCAGCCTCTACCTCAAACTGCTGGTGCTCTACAGCCCCTTCTTCGTGCTGTCGTGCTTCATCGGCTTGAGCCGCGGCTACACCGTTAAAGAACGCAAACGCCTGGCGTGGAAAGTCGCCATCGGGGTGCTGGTCTCCAGCGTGTTGCTCTACCTGTTCGGCAAACACATCTTCACCTTGTTCGGCATCACCATTGATGCCTTCCGCATCGGCGCGGGCAGCGTGCTGTTTATCTCGGCCCTGGGCATGGCCCAAGGCAAATCAGCGGTGCAGAGCGACAACGTGCAGCAAGACGTGACCATCGTGCCGCTGACCATTCCACTAACCGTTGGCCCTGGCACAATTGGTGCCCTGCTATTGATGGGCGCCAGTCAACCGCACTGGGACGACAAGCTGCTGGCCATCTTCGGCATCTTCCTGGCCAGCCTCACCGTTGGTGTGGTGCTGTACCTGTCCAACCAGTTCGAGCGCCTGCTCGGCGATCAGGGCTTGCAGATCGTCAGCCGTTTGATGGGCCTGTTCGTCTGCGCCCTGGCCGCGCAGATCATCTTCACTGGGGTGAAAAACTACCTGGCGCTCTGAAACCATGTGAGCTGGCAGCACCTCCGAGCCCCCGGTGCGCATGGCGCACCCTACCGAACCTCTGCAGCCCACACAGCATGTAGGGTGCGCTGCGCGCACCAGCAGTTACCGCACAAGACTGGCGGTGCGCACAACGCACCCTAGATGCCGAGCGCCTCAGGCCATAGCGTGCGCTGCGCGCACCAGCCGCTCCCTGCACCATCAGCTTGCAGGGCAGCGCCGGCTCGGTGCACGCCATCACCCGCCCGCCCCGCCAAAACCGTCTAATCCCGCGAAAACACTGGCGTTCGAGGAACTGGCACCGTCATTGCTCTGCTGATCCCAACTTGGATACAAGATGGGATCTCACCACATGACCACCTCGCCACATGCCCCGACCCTCGCACACTGGCAACAGGCCTACCGCGACGGCCAATCGCCTGCCAACCTGCTGCACGCCCTGCGCCTGGAACTGCGAACAGACGACACCGCCTGGATCGCCCTGGCCAGCGAAGCGCACCTCAACGCGCAACTTGATGCCCTGACCACTGCGCTGGAAGGCGCCGCCGGCGACCTGAGCAAGCTGCCGCTGTACGGCGTGCCCTTTGCCATCAAGGACAATATCGACGCCGCCGGCTGGCCCACCACCGCAGCCTGCCCAGAGTTCGCCTACACCGCCGCCGCCGACGCCACGGTGGTGAAGCGCCTGCGCGCTGCCGGCGCCATCCTGATTGGCAAAACCAACCTCGACCAGTTCGCCACCGGCCTGGTCGGCACCCGTTCGCCCCATGGCGCGGTGCCTAACAGCTTCAACCCGGCTTACGTCAGCGGCGGTTCCAGCTCGGGATCGGCCAGTGTGGTCGCGCGTGGCCTGGTGCCCTTTTCCCTGGGCACCGACACGGCAGGCTCCGGCCGCGTACCGGCCGGCTTCAACAACATCGTCGGGCTTAAACCCACCAAAGGCTGGCTGCCCAATACCGGTCTGGTACCGGCCTGTCGCACCGTCGATTGCATCTCGGTGTTCGCCCTGACCGTCAGCGATGCCCTGGCCGTGGCCAACATCGCCGGGGGCTATGACGCCGCCGATGCCTATAGCCGCCAGAACCCGAACAGCGCCAAGGTCGGCATGCCGGCTAACCCGCGCCTGGCCGTGCCGGCTAACCCTGAGTTCTTTGGTGATACACAGAACCAGGCAGTGTACGAGGCCGCGCTGGGCAAACTGCGCGAGCTGGGCGCCGAACTGGTGGAGATCGACTTCGCGCCCTTCCAGCAACTGGCCGAGCAGCTCTACTACGGCTCCTGGGTCGCGGAGCGCACCGTGGCGGTGGAGGGCGTGAACCCCGAACACATCAACCCGGTGGTGCGCGGCATCGTCGCGAACGGCCACACCTACAGCGCTTGCGACGCCTACAAGGCCGAGTACATTCGCGCCGAGTTGAGCCGCACCATCAACGACGCCCTGATCGGCTTCGATGCCATGGTCGTGCCCACCTCACCGACCATCCGTACGCTAGCAGAGATGGAAGTCGAGCCGGTGCTCTATAACAGCCAGTTCGGCACCTACACCAACTTCACCAACCTCGCCGACCTGTCTGCCCTGGCAGTGCCGGCTGGCTTGCGCACCGACGGTTTGCCCGCCGGTATCACCCTGCTCGCCCCAGCCTGGCATGACCAGGCGCTGGCCGCCTTCGGTCAGCGCTGGCAGCAGGCTGTCAATCTGCCGCTGGGCGCCACCGGCCAACCGTTTCCAACGCAAATCGCCAGTGACAAGCCGGCGCCCGGTTGCATCCGCGTCGCCGTGGTCGGTGCACACCTGACCGGCATGCCGCTGAACGCCCAACTCACCAGCCGCGATGCGGTGCTGGTGGAGCAGACCACCAGCGCGGCGCATTACCGCCTCTACGCCCTGCCCGGCACCGTACCGCCGAAGCCCGGCCTGGCACGGGTTGCTGAAGACGGCGCGCCGATCATCGTCGAGCTGTGGGACGTGCCACAGGCGCGCTTCGGCGAGTTCGTCGCCGAAATTCCACCACCGCTGGGCATCGGCAACCTGGAGCTGGCCGACGGTCGCTGGATCAAGGGCTTCATTTGCGAGCCCTACGCCCTGGACGGTGCGCGCGACATCACCAGCTTTGGTGGTTGGCGCGCATTTATCGCCAGCACCCGAGCCTGAGGTCAGCATGCCGCGCGACAGTGCACGCCCGCAGAACATGGCCGAGCGCATCTACACCCAGCTCAAGGCCGATATCTTCGAGTTTCGCCTGATGCCCGGCGACCGTTTTTCTGAAAGCGAAGTCGCGGCGCGGGTAACGGCCAGCCGTACGCCGGTGCGCCAGGCCCTGCATCGCCTGCAACGCGAGGGTTATCTGGACGTGCACTTTCGCAGCGGCTGGCAAGTACGGCCGCTCGACTTCGAGCATTTCGATGAGCTGTACGACTTGCGTGTGGTGCTCGAACTCGAGGCTGTGCGGCGCCTTTGTCAGCGCCCCAATGGCGAACAGCCCGACGCACTGCATGCCCTAACGCGCACCTGGATGGTGCGAAAGGAGGATCAGCTAGAGGACGGCGCCGCCGTATCGCGTCTCGACGAGGCGTTTCATTGCCAACTGCTGGATGCAGCCGGTAACCGCGAGATGGCCCGCGTACACCGCGAGGTCAGCGAGAAGATCCACATTTTAAGGCGCCTGGATTTCACCCAGGCGACGCGCATTGCCCTCACTTACAGCGAACACGCAGAGATTCTTGAGGCAATCCTGACGTATCGCTCAGAAGAGGCACAGCAATTGCTCAAAGCCCATATAGAGGTCAGCAAGGCAGAGGTGCGCGCAATCACCCTGCACAAGCTGTACGGCGCACGCCAGGCAGGCGTAGCGACCGGATCATGACCTTGGATGAATAACTCATAACAACGCTGTCCACTTACTCACACTTGTGAATGGAGATCGCACCATGCAACGTCGCAACCTGATCAAGGCCTTTACCCTTTCCGCGTCCATCGCCGCCATGGGCATGGCCTGGACCATTCAAGCCGCCGAGACCATCAAGGTCGGCGTGCTGCACTCGCTGTCCGGCACCATGGCGATTTCCGAGACCTCGCTCAAAGACATGGCGCTGATGACCATCGACGAGATCAACGCCAAGGGCGGCGTGCTCGGCAAGCAACTCGAAGCCGTGGTGGTCGACCCGGCGTCGAACTGGCCGCTGTTCGCCGAGCGCGGTCGCCAACTGCTGACCCAAGACAAAGTGGCCGTGACCTTCGGCTGCTGGACCAGTGTGTCGCGCAAATCCGTGCTGCCGGTTTATGAAGAACTCAACGGCCTGCTGTTCTACCCGGTGCAATACGAAGGCGAAGAGATGTCGCCGAACGTCTTCTACACCGGCGCCGCGCCAAACCAGCAAGCCATCCCGGCGGTCGAGTACCTGATGAGCGAAGACGGCGGCGCCGCCAAGCGCTACTTCCTGCTCGGCACCGACTACGTTTACCCGCGCACCACCAACAAGATCCTGCGTGCCTTCCTGATCAGCAAGGGCGTGGCCGAGAAGGACATCGAAGAGGTCTACACCCCGTTCGGCCACAGCGATTACCAAACCATCGTGGCCAACATCAAGAAGTTCTCCGCCGGCGGCAAAACCGCGGTGATCTCCACCGTCAACGGCGACTCCAACGTGCCGTTCTACAAGGAACTGGCCAACCAGGGCATCGAAGCCACCGATATTCCGGTCGTCGCCTTCTCGGTCGGCGAAGAAGAACTGCGCGGCATCGACACCAAGCCGCTGGTGGGCCAACTGGCTGCCTGGAACTACTTCCAGTCGGTGGAAAACCCGGTCAACACCAAGTTCGTTGCTGACTGGAAAGCCTACGCCAAGGCCAAGAACCTGCCGAACGCCGATACCGTGGTCACCAATGACCCGATGGAAGCCACTTACGTCGGCATCCACATGTGGGCCCAGGCTGTTGAAAAAGCCGGCACCACCGATGTGGATAAAGTGCGCGAGGCCATGTACGGCCAGACCTTCGCCGCGCCGAGCGGTTACACCCTGACCATGGACAAGAGCAACCACCACCTGCACAAGCCGGTGATGATCGGCGAAGTCCAGGAAGACGGTCAGTTTGAAGTCGTCTGGGAAACCAGCAGCCCGGTCCGCGCCCAGCCGTGGAGCCCGTACATCGAAGGCAACGACAAGAAGCCGGACTACGCGGTGAAGTCGAACTGATCGGCCACGCCTCGCCCGCTGTAAACCTGTAGGAGCCCGCTTGCTGGCGATCAACAGGACTCGGTCCACCATCGAGTCCGATCGCCCGCAAGTGGGCCTCCACAGCGTCCCTCTTCCAGGACACTTTTATGCTCACTGCCCTTTACCGATTTTTGCTGTCACTGGCACTGTTGCTGCCGGTGACTGCCCACGCTGGCGACGCAAACGACTTTGCCGCCGCTGGTTCTTCACAACAGGCTGCCCTGCTCGAACGCTGGTCGGCTGAACCCGATGCCGCACGCCTGCCGCTGCTCGAAGCCTTGCAGCAAGGCCGCGTAGCCGCGGACAGCAACAAGGCCGCCTTTATTGAGGTCGACGGCGCCTACCAGCCCGCTGACGGCACGGCCGCACCGGCTGAAGCCCCGCGCAAACTGCGCCTGAACAACCGCCTGCGTGGCCTGATCGCCACCGCGGTTGCCAGCCATCAACTGCTCGCCGAAGACCCGGCACTGCGCCTGGCAGCAGCCCGCCAGCTGCAGAAAAGCGCCAAGCCCGAACAACTGGCCCTGCTCAACGCCCGTGTCGCCGCTGAAGAAGACGACAGCGTGCGCGACGCCCTGAGCCTGGCCCTGGCCAACCTGCAACTGGTCGACAGCGACCCGGCTATACGCCTGGCAGCAGTGCGCTTGCTCGGCGAAACCGGCGACCCGCTGGCCCGCACGCGCCTGGAAAGCCTGCTCGACCCCGGTGTGGAAAGCGACGCAACAGTACGCACCGCCGCCGAAACCAGCCTGGCCCAGGTCAAACGCAAACTGCTGATCGGTGAGCTGCTCGGCCAGGCCTTCAGCGGCTTGTCGCTCGGCTCGATTCTGCTGCTCGCCGCACTCGGCCTGGCCATCACCTTCGGCCTGCTCGGGGTGATCAATATGGCCCACGGCGAGATGCTGATGCTCGGCGCCTACTCCACCTACATGGTGCAGGTGCTGTTCCAGCGTTTCGCACCGGAAGCCCTGGCGCTCTACCCGCTGGTGGCACTGCCGGTGGCGTTCTTCGTCACCGCTGCCATCGGCATGGCGCTGGAACGCACGGTGATTCGCCACCTCTACGGTCGCCCGCTGGAAACCCTGCTGGCCACCTGGGGCATCAGCCTGATCCTGATCCAACTGGTGCGCGTGCTGTTCGGTGCGCAGAACGTTGAAGTAGCCAACCCCTACTGGCTGTCCGGCGGCATTCAAGTGCTGCCGAACCTGGTGCTGCCGTACAACCGCATCGTGATCATCGGCTTCGCGCTGTTTGTCGTGGTGCTGACCTGGCTACTGCTGAACAAGACCCGCCTGGGCCTCAACGTGCGCGCCGTCACCCAGAACCGCAACATGGCCGCCTGCTGCGGTGTGCCGACGGGGCGAGTGGACATGATGGCGTTCGGGCTGGGCTCCGGTATCGCTGGCCTCGGCGGCGTGGCCCTGAGCCAGATCGGCAACGTCGGTCCAGACCTCGGCCAGAGCTATATCATCGACTCCTTCCTGGTGGTAGTGCTCGGCGGCGTCGGCCAGCTCGCCGGTAGCGTGATGGCGGCCTTCGGGCTGGGCATCGCCAACAAGATTCTCGAACCGCAGATCGGTGCCGTGCTCGGCAAGATCCTGATCCTCGCGCTGATCATTCTGTTTATTCAGAAACGCCCGCAAGGTCTGTTTGCACTTAAAGGACGGGTGATCGACTAGGCGGGGCCTGCTCACGCCAATTGACGACCGCGCCGTACGCCCCATGAGTGGCGGTGAACTAAGGATTTGAACGATGTTGCCAAACAGTACTAACCGAGCTGGCCTTGCCACTCATGACGCAACGGCCCTTCGGGTTGCGACTGCCGACGCACCATGCTGCGTTGCGGGGCTTACCGAGGGAATGACCATCAGCTGCGCCCCACGCCTTGCCTGGCACGCCGGCAGCCTGCACCGCGGTGCGCCACTTGACGCGAGCATGCCCCGATGAATGCCACCAATCAAACATTGCTGGCGCGCGCCAGCGCCAAGCTCGGCCCGCAAGCCTCTATCGCCATCGGTCTGCTGGTACTGGCCGTGCTCGTGGCCATGCCGCTGCTGCACCTGCTCCCAGCGGACAACGCCTTGCATGTCTCGGCCTACACCCTGACCCTGGTCGGCAAGATCCTCTGCTACTGCATCGTCGCGTTGGCGCTCGATCTGGTTTGGGGTTACGCCGGCCTGCTGTCGCTCGGTCACGGCCTGTTCTTCGCCCTTGGTGGTTACGCCATGGGCATGTACCTGATGCGCGAAGCGGCCGGCGACGGCCTGCCGGCGTTTATGAGCTTTCTCGCCTGGACTGAGTTGCCCTGGTACTGGTACGGCACCGACAACTTCCTCTGGGCCCTGTGCCTGGTGGTGTTAGCGCCGGGCTTGCTGGCCCTGGTGTTCGGTTTCTTCGCCTTCCGCTCGCGGATCAAGGGCGTGTACTTCTCGATCATGACCCAGGCACTGACCTTCGCCGGCATGCTGCTGTTCTTCCGCAACGAAACCGGTTTTGGTGGCAATAACGGCTTTACCAATTTCCGCACGATTCTCGGTTTCGACATCACCTCGGCGCACACCCGTGCAGTGCTGTTCCTCGCCACCGTGCTGCTGTTGGTCGCCAGTCTGTACCTGGGCTGGACCCTGGCGCGCAGCAAATTCGGCCGCGTGCTGACCGCACTGCGCGATGCGGAAAACCGCTTGATGTTCTGCGGCTACGACCCACGCGGCTACAAGCTGTTTATCTGGGTGCTCAGTGCCGTGTTGTGCGGCCTGGCCGGCGCGCTCTATGTGCCACAGGTGGGCATCATCAACCCCAGCGAAATGTCGCCCACCAACTCCATCGAGGCCGCCGTGTGGGTGGCCCTCGGCGGGCGCGGCACACTGATCGGCCCACTGCTTGGTGCTGGCTTGGTCAACGGCATGAAGAGCTGGTTTACCGTGGCATTCCCTGAGTATTGGCTGTTCGCCCTGGGCTTTCTGTTTATCGTCGTCACCCTGTTCTTACCCAAAGGCGTGATTGGCCTTCTTCGTAAAAAAGGAGAGCAATGATGCGCGCCACTCCGGTCCCCGAAGCCATGCTCGAACCTATTTTTGAACCCGCCGGCAGCGGCCGCGATGCGATTGGCGCCAGCACCGTCGCGGGCAAAGGCCTGAACGTGCGTCACGGCACCATCCTGACCCTGGAAGACATCAACGTCAGCTTCGATGGTTTCAAGGCGCTGACCAACCTGACGCTGTATATCGGCGTCGGTGAGCTGCGCTGCATCATCGGCCCCAACGGTGCCGGCAAGACCACCATGATGGACGTGATCACCGGCAAGACCCGCCCCGACAACGGTGTGGCCTACTTCGGCGAAACCCTCGACCTGACCCAGATGAGCGAAGTGCAAATCGCTCAGTCCGGCATCGG